>Ga0302235_10000361_pt1 | contig 37109 bp, 30 predicted proteins | sample II_Palsa_N3_3_FD_193577 | JGI IMG/M metagenome (GOLD analysis project Ga0302235, IMG submission 193577) | Peat permafrost microbial communities from Stordalen Mire near Abisko, Sweden - II_Palsa_N3_3 | ecosystem: Environmental > Terrestrial > Soil > Palsa > Peat permafrost | place: Sweden...
GCCTCGGTGGGCATCACCTCCGCGATCGCGGCGCAGCGCGGCATCGAGACCGTGGAGGTCACCTATGACCTGGCGGCCAACGGCAAGAGCCAGATCCTGCAGACCCAGGGGGCCGCGAAGGTCATCGCCACCGCCGGCGGCGGGCCGGTGCTCGGCATCCACCTGGTGGGCGCGCGGGTCGGCGAACTCATTGCCGAGGCCCAGCTGATTTACAACTGGGAGGCGTTGCCGTCCGAGGTCGCCCAGCTCATCCATCCGCACCCGACCCAGTCGGAGGCGATCGGCGAGGCGCACCTGGCTCTCGCAGGCAAGCCACTGCATTTCCACGCATGACCGGGGCAGTGTCCCGCTACTGTCGGGAGCCGCGGTCCGGCCACGCGCAGCAGCTAGAGTCGACTTAACGAAGGGTCACGGAAAAGCCATGTCGGTCTCTGTATCCATGCCACAGCTCGGCGAGAGCGTCACCGAGGGAACCGTCACGCGCTGGCTGAAGAAGGAAGGCGAGCGCGTCGAGGCCGACGAGCCGCTGCTCGAGGTCTCCACCGACAAGGTCGACACCGAGATCCCGTCCCCGGTGTCAGGAATCCTGCGCGGCATCACCGTTGCTGAGGACGAGACCGTGGCGGTCGGCGCGGAGCTGGCCGTGATCGACGAGGAAGGTGCCACCGGTGCCGCGGACGCCGGCGCTGCCGGCGGCTCCGCCCGCGCAGAAGCACCCGCCGCGCCGGAAAGTCCGGCCGCTCAGGATGGCGCACAGCCAGCCGCCTCCGCGGCTGCGGTGGGCCAGACCCAGGACGCGCCCGCTTCGCAACCGCCTCCCTACCAGCAGCCTGGTGCCCCAGAGGCCCCGTCTCAGCCGTCTCCGTACCAGCAGCCCTCGTACCAGCAGCCGCCTTCGTACCCTCCGGCGGGCGCCCCGGAGCCCGCTGCAGAGCCGATCTCGTACCAGCGGCCCGGTGCCGGGGACGTGCCGCAGCAGGCTCCGCCGCAGCAGCCGTCAGCTCCCCCGTACCCAACGGTTCCGCCACAGGCCCCGGCTCCCCAGTCCGTGCCGCAGCAGGCTGGACCCCCGCAGGCTGGACCCCCGCAGGCTGGACCCCCGCAGGCTGGACCCCCGCAGGCTGGACCCCCGCAGGCTGGACCCCCGCAGGCTGGACCCCCGCAGGCTGGACCGGCGGCCCCGCCGCAGCAGGCGCCCGAGTCCCCGGCCGGCGCCGACGGGTCCGCCGAGCGGGCGGATAGCGGCTCGGCGCTAACCTCAGGAGCCGACGGGCCCTACGTCACGCCGCTCGTGCGCAAGCTCGCCACGGAGCATGGCGTAGACCTCGCCTCAGTCGCGGGCACCGGGGTCGGCGGGCGCATCCGCAAGCAGGACGTCCTGGACGCCTCCCGCATGCTCCGCGAGCCCGGCGCCGCTGCAGCGGCCGCCCAGCCAGGGCAGGCGCCGGCGCCCGACACGGCAGCCCCGGCTGCCGCACCGTCTGCGGCCGCGCAGGCGCCCGCCGCGGCTTCCGCCACCGCGCCAGGCCAGGACCAGGAAGCCGGCCAGGCGCCCGCCGCCCAGGCCAGGCCCGCGATCGTGCCCTCCAGCTTGCGCGGCAAGACAGAGCAGATGTCCCGGGCTCGCCAGGTGATCGCCAAGCGGATGGTCGAGTCACTGCAGACCTCCGCCCAGCTCACCACCGTGGTGGAGGCCGATGTCACGGCGATCGCCCGGCTCAGGGATCTTGCCAAGGCGGACTTCGAGGCTAGGGAAGGCGTCAAGCTGTCCTTCCTGCCGTTCTTCGCGCTTGCGGCGGTCGAGGCGCTCAAGGTGCATCCCCGGCTCAACGCGGTCATCGACACGGCCAGTGCCCAGGTGACCTATCACGACGCGGAGCACCTTGGCATCGCGGTGGACACCGATCGCGGCCTGATGGTGCCGGTCATCAGGAAGGCCGGCGATCTCAACATCGGCGGGCTCGCCCGCAAGATTGCCGACCTAGCGCAGCGTACTCGCGCGGGCCGGGTGAACCCGGATGACCTTTCCGGCGGAACGTTCACGCTGACGAACACCGGCAGCCGCGGGGCACTCTTCGACACGCCGATCATCAACCAGCCGCAGGTCGCGATCCTCGGTACCGGCACCGTGGTCAAGCGCCCTGTAGTGGTGGAGGATCCCGCGCTCGGCGAGGTGATCGCGGTTCGGTCCATGGTCTACCTGGCGCTCACCTATGACCACCGGCTCGTTGACGGCGCGGACGCGGCCCGGTTCCTGGTCACGATGAGGTCCCGGCTCGAAGAAGGGGCATTCGAGACCGAGCTCGGGCTCTAGCGGCTGGCGGGGCATACTCCCGCGGCAGACGTCCACGGGGGACATGATGAGAGTCGTTGTCAGCGGATCAACCGGGCTTATCGGCACGGCACTCGGCGCCAGCCTGGCCAGCACCGGGGACGAGATGATCCGGCTGGTGCGCCGGCCGCCGGCTTCACCCGCCGAGATCCAGTGGGATCCTGGTGCCGCGGACGGCGGGATAGGCCGCGCGGCCCTGGCCGGTGCCGATGCCGTCGTGCACCTGGCAGGCGCCCCGATAGCGGCTGGCCGCTGGACCGCGGCACGCAAGCAGGAGATCCGGGATAGCAGGGTCGCGGGCACCCGGGGGCTTGTCTCGGCCCTGACTGCGATGGACCACCCGCCATCCGTTCTGCTTTCCGGATCGGCTATCGGGTACTACGGGGATACCGGGGGCCGCGAGGTTGACGAGTCGGCTCCGGCAGGCACCGGCTTTCTCGCCGACGTGGTCAGCGACTGGGAGGCGACCGCCGCACCCGCCGAGGACGCCGGGATCCGCGTGGTTAACCTGCGCACTGGCATCGTGCTGTCCCGCCAGGGCGGGATGCTTGGCCGGCTGCTGCCGTTGTTCAGGCTCGGGCTCGGCGCGCGGATCGGATCGGGCACTCAGGTCATGAGCTGGATCATGCTGACCGACTGGGTGCGGATCGTCCGGTTCCTGCTGGATCGCCGCGACGTCGAGGGACCGGTCAACCTCACCGCGCCGCATCCGGCCACCAATGCGGAGTTCACCGCAGCGCTGGCCTCGGCCGCCGGCCACCGGGCCCGGCTCGGGCTCCCGGCCGGCGCGCTGCGGTTCGGGCTCGGCGAGGTTGCCAGCGAGCTCCTGTCCAGCGCCCGGGTGATGCCCCGCCGACTGCTCGACGCCGGCGGGAAGGAACTCTGGCTCTCCGGCGGCCCCATCGACACTGCGCTCGCCGCCGAGTTCGGCACGGCTAGGCGGGAGGCCGGCTAGGCGGGAGGCCGGCTAAGTCATCCCTGTTGTTTCGCAGGCACCCGGGATCGGCTGATTTTCCTGGCGCGGCGATTCGTGCGTGAAGTGCGGGACCAAGTCCTGGAGTTTGTCGGCCGGGCTGTCACCGAACAGGGGTATCCGCCAGAGTGGCGGCACCCGGGCGTCCTGCCCGCGACGCTCGGTCACCATGCCGATGGTCAGCCGGAGCAGCCGTCTGGCCCCGGCGATCGCGAGCCCCGCGAGCGGCAGCTCCACGGCCACCGCAGACAGCAGGCTCAGCTGGAACCCGGGGGTTCGCAGGTCAAGGACGACGTCGAACCAGGCGTCGCAGAGCAGCAGCGTCGCCAGCACGATAAGGCAGATGATCAGCACCTGCCTGCCGCGCCAGGCAGCCCACCCGGTAGCGGCGAGGGCAGCGAGCAGCGCTATGTCGAAGCCGACCCAGGCCCCGCGCCAGCCGCCGGCCCGGTAGTAAGGCGGCAGGGTCACGGCGAGGAAGCCGGTCCAGATCGCGAGGACTATGCAGCAGCCGATGATGGCGATCAGGATGATCTGCCGGCGGCGCGCGCTACGCGGCGGCACGCCGACCGCCCGGCGGACCGGGCCGATGCCGTCGATCTCGGCAAGTGTGCGCAGGAGCCGGATCCGGTCAGGCGGGCTCATCGCCCGCAGCTCTTCCTCCTCGAACAAGGACTTACCTCCCCTGCCACGCTAGCCCCGGCTGCCTACGGAGCACCGGCCGTAATGGGTCGTATATGCCCCACGACGGCTGGCCGCTACCGTCGATTAGCTGGGAATCCGGCAACGGCACATAGGCTGTCGGTGTGAGCGGCGAGCTGGTTTTCGCCCGGGCCGGCTTCGGCGCCCAGGCGATCGGTTACCTGGATGGCTGGGACCTGCAGCGGCGGCTGCATGAGCAGCGCTGCCGCGGCGAGATACCCGACACCTGCCTGCTTCTTGAGCATCAGCCCGTGTATACCGCCGGTAAGCGGACAACCGCAGCGGACCGCCCGGTGGGCGATCCGGGCGCACCGGTGATCGACGTCGACAGGGGCGGGAATATCACCTGGCATGGCCCGGGTCAGCTGGTCGGCTACCCGATCGTCGCGCTTGCCGAGCCGGTCGATGTCATCGCTTACGTCCGGTCCCTTGAGGACGCCCTGATCAGGACCTGCGCTGAGTTCGGGGTGGCCGCGACGCGAGTGGACGGGCGCCGCGGCGTCTGGGTGACCGGCGAGCGTGACGGGATGCACGGCCGGTACGGCCCGGCGGCCGGCGGCCAGGCCAGTCCCGACAGGAAGCTCGGCCAGATCGGCGTCCGGGTATCCCGCGGCGTGACGATGCACGGCTTCGCGCTGAACTGCGACTGCGACCTGGCCTGGTTCGACCGCATCGTGCCCTGCGGGATCAGCGACGCGGCGGTGTCGACGCTGTCCGCTGAGGCAGGCCGAAGCGTCCCGGTGCTGGCTGCGCTGGAGGCTGTCGAGCGCCATCTCGCCGAGGCGCTCGGCGCCAGCAGCTGGCGGCAGGCTGACGGAGCCGCCGGGCTTGTCCCGCCGGCCGCCGTCCTTAGCTGAGGCGCTGCGGCTGGTAGATCGTGGCGCCCGATGCGCGCGCCGCGAATGCGGCGGCTATCCGGCCGGTTACGTAACGCGGCGCGTAGCTGTCCAGCAGGCCGGGATCGGCGAACTGATAGTCGTCGAGTTCCTCCTCCTGCACGACGATGCGGGTGCTCTCGCTGACGGTGCCGCCGTCGAACACGAAATGCATGATCGGCCGGGCGCCCAGGCCGTACGGCTGTGACCAGTCCACCGCGAGCAACGCGCCCGGCGGCAGCACGAGCCCAACCTCCTCCTCGACCTCGCGGGCGCAGCCGGCGTGCGGCGGCTCGCCCTGCTCGCAGACGCCGCCAGGAAGCGTCCAGTGGTCGCGGTAGTTCGGCTTGACGATCAGCACCCGCCCGGCCGGATCCGTGATCAGCGCGCCGGCCGCGACCACGACGCCCGGCAGCTGCGCAAACCACGTGTCATGGTCGGTGAACTGCCTGCCCGTCATGGCTGCGCGGCCGGCCGCGCCGATGCGGGAGCGCGGGTACCTGGGGACGGGTCATGCTTCGTTGGCATCCACCCATGCTCCCCGACGCGAGCGCCTCGCGTCACATTGACCCTCGCCGGCGGCCCTCCCCGGTGCAGGTAGCCGGCGCCGGCCGGGCACCGTGTTAGCGTAAATCCTGTGCTTACGGACTAGCGGCCTTGCCGTCGTGACCGGATCCAGCCCTGGCCCGAGGAGCACCTGTCTTGTCTCGTCCCGAGATCACCGGCACCTCCCCCGCTGCTCCGGCCGGTGGCCGCAAGCCGCCGCCGGATAGCCGCAGACGACTGCCCGCTGGCGGCGGCCGCCCGCCGGGCGGCGGCAAGCGAGAGAACCCCAGGGCGCAGAGCCGGCGCGCGACGCTCAGCCTGGCGATCACCCTGCAGGTGGTGATCTCGGCTGGTGACGGACTGGCCATGATCGCCCTGGCGAACCGGGTCTTCCAGAGTTCGCACGCATCATGGGCGGTGGCCGCGGTCTTCCTCGCCGTCTGCGTGCCCATTACCGCGCTCGCCCCTCTTGCCGGAGTCCTGCTGGACCGGTTCCCCGCCCGGCCCGTGCTGGTGACCACGGCCCTCGCCGAGGCGCTCGTCGCCCTGATGCTCAGCCGGGTCAGCAGCGTCGGCGCCACCCTCGGCCTCTCCGTCGGCTTCGGCATCTGCGCCGCCGTGCTCCAGCCGGGGCTCGGCGCCATCGTCCCGCGCATCGCCGGGCACCAGGGCGTGACCAGGGCCAACGGGTACTTGCAGGCAGCAACATGGGGAGGCTTCACCGCCGGGCCGCTGCTGGCGGGCGTGCTAACCACGGCCGGCGGGTCGGGCCTGGCGCTGGCCGCCGACGCCATCCTCTATGCCCTCGGCGCGGCCGGGCTGCGGGCGCTGCGGCTCGCGCCTCTGGCATCCCCGGACAGCATCACCGGCGACCGGGGGCGCGTTTCGCTGGCCACCCAGATGCGGGCGGGCTTCAGCTTCCTGCGCGCGGACCGGGACGCGGGAATGCTGGTGGTGATCGTCGGGGTAATGGTGGCGTTCTCGAACCTGGCGGTCGTGGCCGAGGTGGTGTTTTCTGAGCAGGTGCTGCGGTCCGGGCCAGGCGGCTACTCGATCCTGGTGGCAGGCTTCACCAGCGGCATGGTCATCGGCACGCTCTGCGGAGGCCGGCTCCCCCAGCGCTGGCTGATGGTGGCGGCCCTGGCCGGGACGCTGGCCACCGGCATCGGCATTGCGCTGGCCGGCGCCGCCGCGGTTCTCTGGCAGGCGACGGTCGCCTACGGCTTCGGCGGACTGGCGGGCGGCGTCGAGGTCGTCGCCACCCGCAGCTTCCTCAACCACCGTGCACCCGAGGAGGCGGCCGGGCGGGTGTTCGCCCTGTACTCAGGCGTGCTGTTCGGCGCCGCGTCGGTTGGCATGGCCGTGGCGGCGGGCCTGCTGCCCGCGCTTGGCGCGCGCGGAGTCCTTGCCGTGGCCGGCAGCGGCGGGATCGTCGCCGGGACAGCAGGATCTGCTGTCTATGCCCGGCGCGTGGTCACTGCCCGCCGCGCTCACGTGTGATCTTCGGCGCTGGGCGGCGCAGATGGCGGCTCACGTCGCCGACGAGATCGACGCGGACGCGCCGCTCCGCGAAGCGCCACTGCCCGTCGCGGCGCTCGAAGCGGTCATGGTAGCGGCCGCTGGCGATGGGCTGCAGAGCCAGGCCGGGCAGTGCCTGCAGCGCGGTGAAGTACGAACGCGACACCGCCGTGCCTGCCTCCTCGTCGACCTCGATGGCGATGTTGGTGGTGACATGCTTGGTGCGTGGCGTGCCGTCGTCGTAGACGATCACCGTGTCCCGGAACATCTTCTCGATGGCGGCCGGGCCGTTGACCGGCGCGCCGCCGCCCGTGAAGGTAGCGCCGGCGAGCAGGGTGCCGAGCCCCGCGAAATCGCCTTCGTCCACCAGCTCGGCGTAGGTTGTGATCAGGTTCCCGATGGCCCGGTGGCTCGACGATGGATCGGCCGGGACGCGAGTGGGTACGGACATGGTCACTGCCTCCAGGAACTGGGTCAGTCATGGATTGCCTCCGATGAACCATACGGAGCATTCCTCGCGGTTGAAGTCAGTCATGCGGTGTGCGCCGCGGGCAGTTGCCTGCCGATCCATTCGGTGACCGCGGCAGTGATGCGGGTGATGGCGGCCCGGTCGCGCGTGCGCTCCAGCCGCGCGCCCGGATCAGCGGGTCTTCTCGAGCATTTCGAGGACTTCGCTGGTCGTGGCGGTTTCGCCGAGCTTGGGAAAGATCCGCTCGACGCTGTTGGCGTGCGTGGCGGCATCGGAGTCGGTCATGGCGTCGGTGGCGAGGACTACGTGATATCCGTGGTCATGGGCAGAGCGGGCGGTGGATTCGACTCCGCTGCTGGTGGCGACGCCGGCCAGCACGATCTGGGTGACGCCGTGCTCTTGCAGGTAGGCGTCGAGTGAGGTCCCGTGGAACGCGCTCCGCCGCTGCTTCGTCACCCGGTAGTCGTCTGGCTGCGGCTGCAGGTCTTCGACAATGTCGGCCCAGTCCGGGGACGGGACGAAGCCGGACTGGCTGGCTTCGGTGCGCCCGGGTGCGCGGCCCGTGACGTTCACCAGCACGACGGGCAGGCCGTGCCGGCGAAATGCAGTCGCCAGGCTCGCCGCCCGCTGCACGATCTCGCCGACGGGCTGCGCCGACGGGAGGGCGACGACTCCTTTCTGCAGGTCGATCACCACGAGCGCGGGCCTGGTGTCCATCGTTGTCAGTGTCATCGCGTTCCTCTTTCCCTCAGGTGCTGTGCTGGTGCCGATAGGTGCTGTGCGGGGTGCCGATAGCTGCTGTGCGGGGTGGCGAAGGGGCATTCGGGATGCGGTGGAGTCAGCCGGTGTCCTCGCCGGGTCCGGGGTGCCCGGCGGGCAGCGGCTCGGTAACGGGCGGCGGCACCCCGTTCGCGGCCGCTGGCGGGATGTAGCGGCCTCCGCGCAGCAAGGATGCGAGAGCGGCAATCAACGACAGCGCTGCGGCCACGGCGAACACCACTACCAGGCCCTGGTGGAACGGCCCGGATATCAGGTCGGGGAAGAACTCCCTGCCAGTAAGGATCCGCTGATTTGCCGCCGGAAGCGAGGACAGCGCACCTTTCGACGCCAGCACGTGCTGCACCGGGTTCACGCCGAGAACTGCCGCGAACAGCGATGACACCGGCGGCAGGGAGGCGGCCTGATGCGCGATGGCGTGGGGCACGCCCTGGTGCTGCAGGCCGCTGGCCAGAGCTTTCGGGAGGCTGCTAGCCAGTCCGGCGATCATCAGCGAGAAGAACGCCCCGATCGACAGGGCGGTGCCGGAGTTCTGGAAGGTCGAGCGCATTCCCGAGGCCACGCCGCGCTGGCTCGCAGGGACGCTGGTCATGATCGAGGAGGAGTTGGGGGCGGCGAACATGCCGGTGCCGATCCCGTTCACGGCGATGAGCAGGGCGAAGACCCAGTACGGAAAGTCAACGGGCAGCAGCATCAGGCCGATGAAGCTGCTGCCGAACACGGCCATCCCGGCGGTGGCAATGCCCCGGGTGCCGAACCGGTCGGACAGAGTTCCCGACACGGGACCCGAGATGAGAAAGCCGGCGGTCAGGGGCAGCAGGAAGATGCCGCACCACAGGGGCGTGTCGCCGTAGTTGTAGCCGTGCAACGGCAGCCAGATTCCCTGCAGCCAAATGATGAGCATGAACTGCAGCCCGCCCCGGGCGACGGACACGGCGAAGCCCGCCACGTTGCCGGCGGCGAAGGCCCGGATGCGGAACAGGCTGAGCTGAAACAGCGGCTCGGCGACCCTGGTCTCGATGATGCCGAACGCCACCAGCAGCGCGGTGCCGCCGGCCAGCCCGGCGACCACCCAGGGACTCGTCCACCCCATCGTGTGCCCGCCGTAAGGCTGGATGCCGTAGGTGACGGCGATCAGGATCGCGCCCAGGCCGACGGCGAAGGTGACGTTGCCCCACCAGTCGATGCGGCGGCCGTGCCGCTCACCGGTGTCACGGAGCTTGCGGTAGGCCCACACGGTCCCGAAGACGCCGACGGGCACGTTGACCCAGAACACCGCCCGCCAGTCCAGGGCCGCCAGCAGCCCCCCGGCGACCAGGCCGATGAACATGCCGGCCAGGCCGGCGACCTGGTTGATGCCGAGCGCGAAACCGCGCTGTTCGGAAGGAAACGCATCGGTCAGGATCGCCGCCGAGTTGGCGGTCAGCATTGACCCGCCGATGGCCTGGAGCACCCGCCAGCCGATCAGCCACAGCGCTCCGTGGCCGCCCTCGAACGGGTCGAAGGACAGCAGGACGGAGGCCACGGTGAACACCGCGAAGCCGGCGTTGTAGATCCTGACCCGGCCGAACATGTCGCCGAGGCGGCCGACGGTGACGACGAGGACGGCCTGGATCAGCCGATACCCCATGATCATCCACAGCAGGTAGGCGACGTTGCCCGGCGCCAGCGGATCCAGGTGGATGCCCCGGAAGATCGCCGGCAGCGCGATGATGACAATCGAGCCGTCGAGCTGGGACATGAAGACGGCGGCGGTCGTGTTCGACAGGGCGACCCACTTGTAGCGGTCGTCCGTCCCCCCGGTCAGCCCGCCGGCCGCCTGGCCGCCCTTCCCGTCCCGGCCGCCCGCCGGCATCAGATGCTCTGCGCCAGTCGCTCGAGCAGCGGCGCGGCCGCCATCAGCTGCTCGAGTTCCGAGGGCGTGAACCCGGCCGAGAGGGCGCGGGACAGCTGCTCGACCCGCGCGTTGCGGCGGTTCCGCAGCGTCTGCAGTCCGGCTCCGGTCAGTGACATGACGGCCCGCCTGCCGTCCCCGGGGTCGGGACGCCGCCCGATAAGGCCACGCGCCTCCAGCGCGCCGAGCGTCGCCCCCATCGACTGCGGGCTGATCTGCTCAAGCCTGGCCAGCGCGCTCGGCGTGGCCGGGCCGCCGCGGTCCAGGCGCACGAGGGCCGAGGTCTCGGGCAGCGTTAGCTCGCCTTCTGCCTGCACCTGGCGCAGCCGCCGGGTGAGCAGGCCGATGCTCACCCGAAGCGCCACGGCTACATCGTTGGCATCCGGATCCTGGCTCATATCGTAAGGCTAGCCTGATAAGTCTGGCCATGCAAGTTGCCCCGGCGGGCGGTGCCGCTTGCCGCTGCTCCACGTGCCCAAGGACCCTTCACGCAGGTACATATGACATGCTATTGCGAGTTAGTCGCAGCTCATTTACGCTTGCGAGTGCTGAGGCCTACCGGGGAGGTGCCACCAGATGTCCGATTCACGTGCCCGGTTTGCGAGGATTCGTGACGGCCTGACGCCGCGGGAGTGGGCCAGGGCAGGAGCCATGGCCGGCGTGGTCATCGGCCTCAACGTAGCCGGGTGGGTCATGCTGGCCGCCGCTGTCAGCGGGCACTACCACATCAGCGGGACAGAGATCTTCGGCTTCGGGACCGGCATCCTCGCCTACACGCTCGGCATGCGGCACGCCTTCGACGCCGACCACATCGCGGCGATCGACAACACGACCCGCAAGCTTGTCAGTGACGGCAAGCGGCCGCTGTCGGTGGGCTTCTTCTTTTCCCTCGGGCACTCCAGCATCGTGTTCGTGCTGGCGCTCTTCCTGAACTTCGGCATCCGCGCCCTCGACAGCCAGGTAAAAAACAGCGGCTCAGGGCTGCACAACATGACCGGGATCATCGGCACGACGGTCTCCGGGACGTTCCTGTACATCATCGCCGGGCTGAACATCGTCGTCCTGGCCGGCATCGTCAAGGTCTTCAGGGAGATGCGCAGCGGCAGGTACAACGACGATCAGCTTGAGGAGCAGCTCAGCAAGCGCGGGCTGATGAACAGATTCTTCGGACCGCTCGCCCGCCGGGTGGATGCCCCGTGGAAGATGTACCCCATCGGCATGCTTTTCGGCCTCGGGTTCGACACCGCCACCGAGGTAGCCCTGCTCGTGCTGGCCGGAACCGCCGTGGTCAGCGGCCTGCCCTTCTACGCCATCTTGTCGCTGCCGATCCTCTTCGCCGGGGGAATGTGCCTGTTCGACACCATCGACGGATGCTTCATGAACTTCGCCTACGACTGGGCCTTCGCGCGCCCCGTCCGCAAGGTGTTCTACAACATCACCATCACCGGCCTGTCGGTATTCGTCGCCTTGTTCGTCGGCACTGTCGAGATCCTCGGCCTCATCGGCAGCGAGTACAACCTCGGCGGCGGGTTCTGGGCGTTCATGGCGGACTTCGACATCAACAAGGCCGGCTTCGTCATCGTCGGCATGTTCGTCGCCACCTGGGCCATCGCCCTGGCCATCTGGCATTTCGGCAAGATCGAGCAGAAATGGGACCTGGCCGCCGCCAAGGCGAGCGCCAGCGACTAGCCGGCGGCCGCGGGCACGGAACGACTAATACGACGGCAGTGCCGCGCTGATGTGCCTGCCGGCGACGGCAATGACATCGTGACCACTGGCCCGGCAGCGTCCGCGGGGCCGGCTGCAGGGACCGGGCAGGCGGCAGGATGCGGCCCTGATCACGGGTACCGGTATCCATACTGGTGGTGGCTGCCGACGCCAGGCCAGCCCTGGCCGCTGCTGCCGCTGTAGCCGCTGCTGCCGCTGTGAACGCTATGGCCGCTATGGCCGCTGCGATGACCCTGCCCGGACCACCAGTCGCGGCGCATCCGCCGGTAGAACCGGGCCGCCACGAAAATCCCGGCCAGGCAGGCCGCTAGCCAGAGCAACAGGACAGCCTGAAAGAACGCCAGGAAGAGCCACCCGGCCCCTGGAATCAGCAGCGCCGCAGCCAGCGCCAGCGCCGCCAGCGGCAGAAGCCGCGGCCCGCGGCGGCCGGATACCCAGGCAGACGCGACTCGCGGCGGGACCCGGCTGGCCTGCCGCCGTACCGCCGCTGGCTCGGGAAGATCTGCCAGGACGCGGCGCAAATCGCCGAAGATCCTGGCGCTCAGCGTGGCCGTGAGCCGCTCGTCCAGCTCTTCCGGTGTGAGGCGGCCTGCTGCGAAATGGTCGCGCAGCAGCTCAGCGACGCGGTCCCGGTCGGCGTCCGATGTCCGGAAGCGATCATCCATTGCCCTACTCGCCTTCTACTCTCTACTCTTCGCCTTGCTTGCCGCTCATGTCATCGGCCAGGATCTGGTAAAGCCCGCGCCGGGTCTGCTCCAGCAGCCGTTCCGCGGCGTGGATCTGCTCGGGGGTGCCTCCGTGGGCCACCTGGACAATGCTGCCGCCGAGCCTGGCGGCCACCGCGAACAGGCCGGGCAGTTGCCAGGCCTCCTGCTGGGCCATCGACTCCCACGCGCCGCGAGCCATCTCGGGGTTCTGCTCCACGTAGGCGCGGCCCGCGGCGGTGAGGCTGAATGTGCGCCGGCCACCGGACTCCTCACCTGCGATCAGGCCCTCGTCGGCGAGCTGGGACAGGGCCGGATAGACGGCGCCAGGGCTGGGCCGCCAGGCCCCGCCGCTGCGCTCTTCGATCTCGGACATGATCTGGTATCCGTTGCGCGGTCCTTCCGCCAGCACCGCAAGGATCGCGGCGCGCACGTCACCCCGGCTGGCCTTCGTGCCCCCCGACGAGCCAGGTGAGCCGGACGCCTCAGGCCACCAGCCGCCGGGTGCCCCGCCGAAGCCGCCGCCCCACTGCCTCGGCCCTCTCGCCCTGCCGGAGCCCCGGCCCCGCGGCCCGCCGCGAGTGCCCTGGCCATGAACGGCGGACATCCTGCCCAGGGCGCGGTGGACCTGGTCGGCCAAGTCGCCCAGGCAGTTGAACACATCGAACAGACGAGGATCAAAGTCCCCGGCCCACGAACCGGCTGTCGGCATCAAGTGTCCCCGCTAACTTTCGCGATCGATCACGATATATCGACAGCTTACGACACCATGGACTGGCAGACAAGATATAGCTCGATTCGGAATCCGGCGTTTGCGTACCAGCCTCGCGGTCCGGCCCCGTTAGCCATGAAGGCCGCGGCGCCGTCAAACCTCAGCAGGTAGATATCTATGACATTGACGGCCTGTCCATCCCCGCGGAGGCCGTGTTCTGCGATGATCTGACGATGCACCTCGTCCCCGCTGATCGCCGCAGCCGCCGGATGCTGGACGGCGAGCGGGTCTGCCAGGCTCTCGCCGGACTCGGTGATTGCGGCGACATCGCCGGACTGGCCGACCGGTTCAGGACCCTCGCCGATCCGAGCCGCCTCACCCTGCTGATCTGCATCCACCAGGCTGGCCCCATCAGCGTCACCGACCTGGCCGTCGCCGCCGATATGAACGAGACCACGGTCTCTCAGGCCCTCCGCCTGCTCCGTGCCACCGGGACGGTTACCGCGCACCGCAGCGGGCGCATCGTGCGCTACGAGCTCACCAGCGACGAAATCGCCAAGCTGATCGACCAGATCGCCGGCCCGAGGAGCAGTTCAGGGCACATGCACGCGGCCACCTGACCCGCGGCGCGAGCCGGTGACGCGGCGCGAGCCCGCAGCCGGGACGCGGAACCGGCGCAGCCGCAGGCTGTTCCATACGACGAACGCCGAGGACAGGTTCATCGCGGCCGCGGCGATCAGCGGGTTCAGGAATCCGGCGGCGGCCAGCGGGAGGGCCGCGATGTTGTAGCCGAATGCCCAGGCAAGGTTGCGCCGGATGGTCCTGAACGTGCCCCTGGCAAGCTTGATCGCGTCGGGGACGATCTGCAGGTCGTCCCGGAGCAGAATCATGTCCGCGGCGCAGATGGCGACATCGGTGCCCGACCCGAGGGCCAGCCCCAGGTCCGCTGCGGCCAGGGCAGGGCCGTCGTTGACCCCGTCCCCGACCATGGCAACCGACCGGCCCTCGGCCTGGAGCCTTGCTATCACCAGCGCCTTGCCGGCCGGCAGCGCCCCGGCGATCACCTCCTCGATCCCGGCTGCCGCCGCTACGGCCCGGGCCGTAGCCTCGCTGTCGCCGGTCAGCAGCACGGATCGCAGGCCCAGCCTGTGCAGCTCGGCGACGGCCGCGAAAGCCGACGGCTTGACGGTGTCGGCGACCGCCACCGCCCCCCGGACCTGGCCGTCCCACCCGGTCAGCACCGCCGTCCAGCCAGCCTGCTCCCACGCCGCGCACTGATCGGCGAGGACCCGCGGAACGCCGATCCCGCGTTCTCCGAACAGCTTCTCGCGGCCGATGACGACCTCATGGCCATCCACGATGCCGCGTGCTCCCAGGCCGGCCAGGGCCACGAAGCGGTCGGCCGCCGGCAGCGGCCCGGCCTCCGCGCGGGCAGCCGCGCTGATGGCCGCGGCCACCGGATGCTCAGAGGCCTGCTCCACGGCTCCCGCATAACGCAGCAAAACGTCGCGGCCAATCCCGGCCACCGGCTCAACAGCCGTGACCGACATCAGGCCGGCCGTGACCGTGCCGGTCTTATCCAGCACCACGGTGTCGACCGACCGGGAGGACTCAAGCGCCTGGTAGCCCTTGATGAAGATGCCCAGCTGGGCTCCGCGCCCGCAGGCCACCACCAGCGCGGCCGGAGTAGCCAGCCCGAGCGCACACGGACAGGCAATGATCAAGACCGCAAGACCAGCGCTGAACGCATGCTCCGGCGTGCTCCCGGCCAGCAGCCATGCGGTAAGCGTGAGCACTGCCAGGACCAGCACGACCGGCACGAACACGGCCGAGATCCGGTCTGCCAGCCGCTGGACGGCAGCCTTCTGCGCCTGCGCCTCCTCCACCAGCCGGATCAGGTGCGCGAGCTGTGTGTCCTTGCCCACCTTGACGGCCCGGACGATCAGGCGGCCGGTCAGCGCGATGGTCCCGCCGACGACACTGCCGCCCTCGGCCACCTCCGCTGGCACGGACTCGCCGGTCATCATGCTGCGGTCCACCGCCGACTGCCCGAACTCGACGTCCCCGTCTGCCGCGACCGTCTCCCCCGGCCGGACCACGAACAGGTCACCGGGCCGCAGCAAGGCGATGGGGATGCGGCGCTCGCCTCCGTCATCAGCGAGGACGCATACATCCTTCGCGCCGGTGTCAGCCAGCGCGCGCATCGCCTCGCCCGCCGAACGGCGAGCCCGGGCCTCGAAGAACCGGCCGGCCAGCAGGAACGTGGTCACCGACGCGGCGACCTCCAGGTAGATACCGCCGCCGGATGAGTGGATCAGCTGATGCATCGCGCTCTCGCGCGGCTCGCCCCGGTCGAGGAAGAACATCGCGTACACCGACCAGCCGCATGCGGCGGTGATGCCCAGCGAGACCAGCGTGTCCATCGAGCAAGCGCCGTGCCGGGCGTTCATCAGCGCCGCGCGGTGGAACGGCCAGGCTGCCCACAGCGCCACCGGCGCGGCGAGGCCGATGAGGAGCCACTGCCAGCCAGGAAACCGGTACGCCGGAAACAGCGACAGCGCGATCGATACGTCCGACAACGGGACGAAGAAGATCAGCGCGAGAATCAGCCGGCGCTTGAGATAGCCGGCTCGCGCGTCGTCCGGCCCGGGCTGCCGCGCTGCCTCCGCGGCGAGCCGGACGACGTCGGCGCCGTACCCGGCCTGCTCAACCTCGTTGATCAGCAGCTGCGCCGTGACAGCGTCCGGTGCGGTGATGCTGGCACGCTCAGTCGCATAGTTGACTGTCGCGCGGACCTCGCCAATCTTGTTGAGCCTCTTCTCCACTCGTGCGGCGCACGAGGCGCACGTCATGCCCTGGATGGAGAGCTCGATCTCGGTCATGCCAGCCGGCCGTCCGGGCAGCGTTGCCGATGACCTGGCCTGCCCGCCTTCCGCATGCCTGCCGGGCAGGGGAAGCCGATCTCACGCATCCGGCAAACGTACTCTCCCGGCGCAGCGGCTACGGGCCGGCCTGCCAGAACCCATCACCATGCCTGATTATCTGATCAGGCTTGACGCTGAACTGCGGGCTCGGTAACTTGCTGGCTGTCCGGGCCGCGCCCGGGTGGCAGCCAGTCCAGCGAAGTCCGGTGTGAGCCCGGCACTGTCCCGCAACGGTCAAGCCCCGCCAGGGGACGAGTCCGGTCGCCTGGCCTGGGGGCCGGACGAACATCAGTCCTCGGAGGAAGGGCGGTTCGCGTGACAGCGTCACGTTTCCGCACTGCCCGCGATTCGCTGTCGGCCCGCGAGTGGGGCCGGCTCGTCGCGATGTTCCTGTTCATCCTGGCCGTGAATGCGGCGGGCTGGGGCATTTACGTGCTGGCCGTGATGCCCCACCACTTCGACTACCAGGGCGAGGGCGGGAGCAGAGGGCTTGGCGTCGGCCTGGGGGTGGCCATCACGGCGTGGTTCCTGGGGTTCCGGCACGCCTTCGACGCCGACCACATCTCGTGTATCGACAACACCACCCGCAAGCTGATGGCTGACGGCAAGCGCCCCCTGGGCAGCGGTTTCTTCTTCTCCTTCGGCCACTCCACGATCGTGGTGGCGGTCGGCGTCGGCATCACCCTCGCGGCCAGGGCGGTCTTCGGCGCGGTAGTCAACCCGGACTCGACCTACGAAACGGCCGGCGGGGCAGCCGGGACGCTGATCTCGGCCGGCTTCCTGTACCTGATCGCCGCGCTGAACCTGATCGTGCTGGCCGGCATCTTCAAGGTCTTCCGTGACATGCGGCGCGGCAGCTACGACGAGGCGGAGCTGGAGGCGCAGCTGCAGGCCCGCGGGCTGATGTACCGGTTCTTCGGCCGGTTCATGCGCTCGATCAACCACACCTGGCAGCTGTACTTCGTCGGCCTCGTCTTCGGCATCGGCTTCGACACCGCCACCGAGGTCGTGCTCCTCGCCGCGACCGCCTACGCCGCGATCCAGGGCCTGCCGTATTACGCCGTGCTCGCGCTGCCGTTCCTGTTCTCCGGCGGCATGATGCTGTTCGACACCCTCGACGGCGCCTTCATGAACTTCGCCTACGGCTGGGCGTTCGCCCGGCCGGTCCGCAAGGTCTACTACAACCTGGTCATCACCGGACTGTCGATCGGCGCCGCGTTCATCATCGGCACCATCGAGATCCTCGGCATCCTGACCACCGAGGCGCACCTGCACGGCGGGTTCTGGTCAGTCATGGCCAACTTCAACATCAACGTGGCCGGGTTCTGCATCGCCGGGCTGTTCGTCACCGTCTGGGCACTGGCGCTCGCCTACTGGCGCTGGGGCAACGTCGAAGCCCGGTGGACATCCAGCGTCCCCGCAGCGCCAGCCCAGTGCCCCGAGCCAGTACCTGAGCGGTGACCCTCGAGGCCGGCCAGGCCCCCAGCAGCTACCGGCCACGGACAGGGCCGAGGCGCTGGCGGGCCAGGCTGCCGCCACCAGGCAGCGGTACTGGACGCCGGGGCCGGCCTAGCCCGGCTGGCCGAGGCGAGCGGTGATCGCCGGGGCCGCCTCGCGCAGCCACGCCTCGGCGCGCGGCAGCTCGTCCTTGGCGCCGTCCTCCCATAGCTTGCGGAACACCGGGTCCAGCTCGGCCGAGGCGCGGGAATCCTCGTGATAGCGGCGCGCCATGTCGACGGCGAACGGCGCCAGCTCCGCGCGATGCCGCGCCGTCATGCCGTAGGCGTCAGCGAACACCGCGACCCGGTGGGGGATGTCGGCGCCGGTGAACGCAGGCGCCCGGTCCCGCGGATCGCGCAGCGGCGCCCAGTACCACAGCGCGTTCGCGATGTCGTAGAGCCGGGTAGTCGGATGGGCCATGTCGAAGTCGATCAGCGCGACGGGCAGCCCGTCGCGGAAAACCACGTTGCCCGGGTAGTAGTCGCAGTGGCTGACCAGCTCGGTCCGTTCGCTGACCAGGCGTCCCACGCTGGCCGGCGTCCCGCCCCACACCGCGTCGGGCGGCGGCGCCCACCCGGCCGACGCCTCGTGCAGCGCAGCGATCAGCCTGGCCAGGGCGACGAGCACGTCGTCCCCCACCGTCTCCGGCGGCAGCGGGTTGCGCGGCACGTCGCCGGGGACGAACGACAGCATCTCGCGCCCCTGCCCGTCGACGCCGAACGGCAGCGGCGCGCCGGTGAACCCGGCATCGCGCAGGTGGGCCAGGTACGCCTGCACGGTCAGGCTGAACGGCCGCAGCGGCCGCCGCACCGTGTCCCCGATCCGCACGATCCCCTGGGTGACGCCATCCCCGATCAGCAGCTCGCCTTCGCTCACACCGCAGCAGCTTAGCCCGCGCCCCGCACCGGCTTACGGCGTTGGCGGGCCACCCGGCTTGCCGGGGCTAGTTCAGACTTCGGAGAGAACCCTGGGACGTGCAAAATCCGAAACTGACCATGGTTATCCGCAGGAACTCTGCCTGGAAGGGGGGCGACCGTCGTGGCCGCCGGCGAGGCGGACGTACCCTGGTGGCGTGGTACTCGCACCTGAAGGACGCCGGATGCTGCGGCTAGAGGCGCGCAACAGCCAGACCCCGATCGAGCGCAAGCCGCCATGGATCAAGACGCGCCTGCGCACCGGGCCTCAGTACACCGAGCTCAAGCAGCTCGTGCGCAGCGAGGGACTGCACACGGTCTGCGAGGAGGCCGGCTGCCCCAACATCTTCGAGTGCTGGGAGGACCGCGAGGCCACGTTCCTGATCGGCGGCGATCAGTGCACCAGGCGCTGCGACTTCTGCCAGATCGCGACCGGCAGGCCCGGGCCGCTGGACACCGACGAGCCGCGCCGGGTGGCTGAATCTGTCGCCACGATGGGCCTGCGCTACGCGACCGTCACCGGGGTGGCCCGCGACGACCTGCCGGACGGCGGCGCCTGGCTCTACGCGCAGACCTGCGTCCAGATCCACGCGGCCGTGCCAGGCTGCGGCGTCGAGCTGCTGATCCCTGACTTCGACGCGGAGCCAGCGCAGCTGGCGGAGGTCTTTGCCGCCCGCCCCGAGGTGCTCGCCCACAACATCGAGACCGTGCCGCGGATCTTCCGGCGGATCCGGCCGGGATTCCGCTATGACCGCTCCCTCGACGTGCTCACCCGCGCGCGGCAGGCAGGCCTGATCACGAAGTCGAATCTGATCCTCGGCATGGGCGAGGAGCGGCAGGAGGTCAGCGAGGCAATGGCGGACCTGCGCGCGGCCGGGTGCGACCTGCTCACGATCACGCAGTACCTGCGGCCGTCGGTGCGCCACCACCCGATCGAGCGGTGGGTACCGCCGGAGGAATTCGACGAGCTCGGCACCGAGGCACTCAGCCTTGGCTTCGTCGGCGTTATGTCGGGGCCGCTCGTCCGCTCGTCCTACCGGGCCGGCCGGCTGTACCGCCAGGCCACGGACCGGCAGGCCACGGACCGCCAGGCCACGGACCGGCAGGCCACGGACCGGCAGGCCACGGACCGGCAGGCTGCCGCCGGCCGCCAGGCCAGCTAGGGCCGGCCGCGGGCTCGGCGACGTGCCCGGGCCTGCTCACGAAGGCCGCAGGCACCGCGGTTTCGCGCTGCGGGCCGCCTGATCGTATTCTCACCTGCATGGTAAAGAAGCCCGGCGCCGCGGCGTCAAAGAAGGATGCCGACGACCCGGCGGCGGCCGGCCGCATCAAGCAGATCCGCATGGTCGCGGGAATTGTCCGCAAGGCCAACCCCAAGGCGATGCCGATCGTGTTCGGCATAGCCATCGCGATCATCGCGATCACCGTGGTTGCTGGCCTGGTCACCGGGACGGCGCCCTTCGTGATCCCGCTGGGCGTCGCGCTCGGGCTGATGGGCGCCATGATCGCGTTCGGGCGCTTCGCGCAGGCCGCGCAGTACTCGACGATCCATGGCCAGCCGGGTGCCGCCGCCGCAGTCCTGCAGAGCATGCGCGGGAACTGGACGGTGACGCCCGCGATCGCCGCGAACAAGAGCATGGACATCGTGCACCGCACGGTCGGCAGGCCCGGTGTCGTCCTGGTCGGCGAGGGATCGCCCAGGGGGCTGCCGAGCCTGCTGGCGGCGGAGAAGAAGCGGGTCTCCAGGGTGGCCCTCGACGTGCCGATCTACGACCTTCAGGTCGGCGACGAGGAAGGCCAGATCCCGCTCAGGAAGATCCAGCGGCACATCATGAAGCTGCCCCGCAACCTCAAGGGCCCGGCCGTCCTGGACCTGAACTACCGGCTCAAGGCGCTGCCGCAGTCACTGCAGATGCCCAAGGGCCCGATGCCGAGGCAAGGCAGGATGCCCAAGGCGCCACGGCCCAAATTCCGCTGAGTGCCGGCTTAGCGCCAATACCAGTGCGCAGCCATGCCGCGATGGCCGGCCGCGCGGTCCAGGGTGAGCCCGTGCCAGCGAAGATCCAGCACGGCTTCCGTCAGATCCGGATCACGAGCGTCTCGGCCGCCTTGTCGTGCAGCCCGCGCAGATCGCTGTCGAAGACCAGCGGCGGCACCAGCGCGAGCAGCAGCAGGGTACGGAGCAGCGCCCACCAGAACCCGACCGGCTTGCCGTCCAGCCGTACCACCCGCACGCCTACTATCCGCTTGCCGACGGTGAATCCGGTCAGCGCGGTCAGCACGTAAACCTCGACGGCGAAGACGGCGATGGTCCAGTACTGGGAGTGGAATACGGCCACGGCAATGATCATGCACAGCAGCCAGTCGATGAACAGCGCGCCAATCCGGCGACCGACGCCCGCGACCGAACGCGGGCCCTCCTCCGGCAGCCCGAAGTGCTGCCCCGGGTAGCCATTCTCTTCCCCGGCGGCCCGGGTACCGGACAGCCATGAGCCCGCCCAGCGTCGCTCGCTCACGAATACACCGTATCCGCGCAAGCCGGTGCTTGGGCACTCCGACCTGCCATCCTTATGCTTTCGCGGCGCAGGCGTAACACGTGCGAAACATCGGGGACACCGACAGGAAACGGCCAGCGCCTAACCTGAGACGCGCACCCGGCGAACGGGCGGACGCGGCAGGCGGCAGAGGGAGAGTTAATGTTCACTAACGGCGATGAGGTCCTGCGATTTGTGGCTGACGAGCATGTTCAGTTCATCGACGTCAGGTTCTGTGACCTGCCGGGCACGATGCAGCATTTCACGGTACCCGCCGAGGCCTTCGACGAGAAAGTCTTCACCGACGGGCTGATGTTCGACGGCTCCTCGATCCGCGGCTTCCAGGAGATCCACGAGTCGGACATGCTGCTGATGCCGGACGCCACTACTGCCGTCGTCGACCCGTTCCGCGCGCGCAAGACGCTCAACCTCACGTTCTTCGTGCACGACCCGCTGACCGGCGAGCCCTACACTCGTGACCCGCGCAACATAGCCCGTAAGGCAGAGGACTACCTGCGCGGCACCGGCATCGCGGACACAGCCTTCTTCGGGCCAGAGGCAGAGTTCTACATCTTCGACTCCGCGCGGTTCGAGACGTCCTCGAACGCCGGGTATTACTACCTCGACTCGATCGAGGGCGCGTGGAACACCGGCCGCGAGGAGCCGGGCGGCAACCTCGCCGCCAAGCCCGGCTACAAGGGCGGCTACTTCCCCGTCCCGCCGGCCGACCACTACACCGACCTGCGCTCGGAGATGGTCCACGCGCTGATCGAGTGCGGCATCACCGTCGAGATGCAGCACCATGAGGTCGGCACCGCAGGCCAGGCCGAGATCGACATCAGATTCGACACCATGCAGACGATGGCCGACAAGCTGATGCTGTACAAGTACGTCGTGAAGAGCGTCGCCAGGGCCGCGGGCAAGACCGTCACTTTCATGCCGAAGCCACTGTTCGGCGACAACGGCTCCGGGATGCACTGCCACCAGAGCCTGTGGAAGGACGGCAGCCCGCTGTTCTATGACGAGGTCGGCTACGCCGGGCTGTCGGACCTCGGCCGGTACTACGTCGGCGGCCTGCTCAAGCACGCGCCATCGCTGCTGGCGTTCACTAACCCGACGGTGAACTCCTACCACCGGCTGGTGCCCGGCTACGAGGCTCCGGTCAACCTCGTGTACTCGCAGCGCAACCGCTCTGCCTGCGTGCGTATCCCGATCACCGGCGCCAACCCGAAGGCGAAGCGGCTGGAGTTCCGGGTGCCCGACCCGTCCTGCAACCCCTACCTGGCCTTCTCCGCGATGCTCATGGCCGGCCTGGACGGGATCAAGAACAAGATCGAGCCGCCCGAGCCGGTCGACAAGGACCTGTACGAACTGCCCCCCGACGAGGCCAGGGCCATCCCGCAGGTACCAGGATCACTGGATAAGGTGCTCGACACGCTCGAGTCCGATCACGATTACCTGCTCGACGGCGGCGTGTTCACCCCTGACCTGATCGAGACCTGGATCGCCTACAAGCGCTCCAGCGAGATTGACCCGATCCGGCTCCGCCCGCACCCACACGAGTTCGAGCTCTACTTCGACGTGTAGCCAATTGAGGTGTAGCCAGTTATTTTCAGGGCCCTGGCTGGGTCTGGCATCGTGACGGTACCGTAGCGGCAAGTCGCACGAACACAGGGAGGCTGTCGCTCTTACCCGGGGGGGTAACGGTGCGCAAGATTACCGCGGGACTTGCCATCACGCTGGATGGCGTGGTGGAGTCACCGTCGAGCTGGATGCTGTTCGACGACGAAATGAATGCGGTGATCAGCGAGGGAATAGGACGATCCGACGCCATCCTCTTAGGTCGGCGCACCTACCTGCAGTTCGCCAGGCTATGGCCGAGCCTGGGCAGCGACGTGCCCCTGGCCGACTTCATGAACAGCACGCCCAAGTACATCGTGTCCAGCACCCTGGGCACCCTCGATTGGGCCAACTCGAGCCTGGTCACCGGCGACCTCGCGGCGGAACTCGCGAGGCTCAGGGATCAGCCCGGCAAGAACATCCAGGTTCCCGGCAGCCCCACCCTGGTGCGGTCGCTGCTCCGTGACGGGCTGCTCGACGAGCTCAGTCTCATGATCCAGCCGATCGTGCTCGGCTCCGGCATGCGGCTGTTCGACGAGATGACCGAGCAGGTGAGTCTCAAGCTCGTGGAGTCAAGGACCCTCAGCACCGGCGTGCTGTCCGTGACGTACGTCCTGCCGGCCAGCGGTTAGCATCCTGCTGGCCGGCAGTGCAGGCAGGCGTGGCTGCCGCCTGCTACCAAACTGCAATCGGTTGCGAACCACATTGCTACGGCGACGCCGGAATCTGAATCTATGAGCAGAAACGACAGCGCAGCACGGCACGGACAGACTCTGGTTCTTGCAGCCGGCCCCGGCATGGCCAGCTTCACGGTCCATGACGTAGCCGCGGCTGTCCGCAAGTACATGGCGCCGGCTGCCATCGTGGCCATGGTCCGCTACTGGTCCAGGCTCGGCGTGGGCAGCCACGCGGCCCTCGAGGCCGCCCGCGATCGCACCGCTGCCGCCCCTGAGCCATCCCGGCCCGCCCGCCACCACGGCGGCCGCCACGGAGATCACTCGCGCACCAGGCGAGCGTGACTGGCGAGATCATCCCCCCGCCATCACCCGGTCCGGTGGCGTGCACGCCGGCAGTCCGCCCTGCCCTAGGTTCGGGATATGCGCTTCGCCTTCAAGACCTCGCCGCAGGACCCCACCTGGGGCGTCATGCTCGAGGTATGGCGCGAGGCCGACGACATCGAGCTATTCGAGTCCGGCTGGACGTCTGACCACTTCTGCGCGATCCGCCACGCGGACCCGGCCGGTCCCTGCCTGGAGCGCACACTGCGCACCGCGCCGGCCGTGCTCGAACCGCTGGCAGCGGCACTGGCCGGCTGAGCCCGCCGGAAGCGCAACCGCTAGTTCTGCTACCTGCCTGCACCCGTTCGCGCACCGGCCGGCGACCCGCAGCCGCGACTCTTGGGTCATCGGGGTGCGCGTCGCCGAGCGAACGCGCGCAGAGCAACACCACGCGGGATAAGAGAGCTGGGGGTGTGCCATGCGGCACAGGAGTTTCAAGTTTTGGGGCAGAGCAGGAGCGGTGGCTGCCACGGCAGTCGTTGCCATGGTCGGCGTCACGGCGCCGTCGTTCGCCACTTCGGCCCCGACGGGCCCGGTGTCCTCAACTCCGGTGGCGAATATCCCGCACCTGCCGTCTACGACCAGCCCGGTCGAGCAGATCCGGCAGATCGCGCAATGCGGCACCACGATGTACGCGGTCGGCACCTTCACGACGATCCAGAAGGGCACCACAACGTACACGCGTGACAATGCCTTCAGCTTCAGCGCGACAGCGCCGTACACGGTGAGCGCGTGGAACCCGAACGTCAACGGGGTCGTGACCTCGATCGCCTTCAATGGCACTAACTGCGCCGACGCCTACATCGGCGGCCTTTTCAGCTCTGTCGACGGCACCACGGTGAAGAATATCGCCGAGGTGGACACGGTCGCGGGCGCCGTCGTGACCGCGTTCGGGCACAGCGCCAACGGCCAGGTCTCGACGCTGCTCGGGGCGGCCGGGCACATCCTGGTCGGCGGCTACTACACCTCCATCAACAACAGCACCGCTGACCCGTACATGACCAGCCTGAACCCGGTCACGGGCAAGGACGACAGGTTCCTCCAGCTGAACATCTCCGGCAACTACAACTTCTCCGGCGCGAGCACCAACCCCACCCGGGTGTACAACCAGGCGCTGAGCCACGGCGGCACGCTCGATCTGGTGATGGGCGACTTCACCACGGCCGGCGGGCTGCCGCGGCAGCAGATCTTCATGCTCAACCTGGCGACAACGCCGGCCACCGTCACCGGCTGGACCTCACCGGAGTGGGACGGCAGCCAGGGTGAGCTCAGCAGCTCCGATCCGACCGGATATCCCTACCAGTGCGCAACCGTCGAGCCCTTCTACATCCAGGCGGCTGCATGGTCGCCGGACGACTCGACGATCTACCTCGGTGACACCGGCTACCACCCGAACGGCTTCCCGGTCGGCGAGACCGCGCGGACCGGGCTATGCGACGCCATGGCCTCGTTCCCGGCCACGGTCAACCCGCCGGCCCAGAACGGCCAGCCGGGCTACGTGCTGCATAACTGGGTGAACTACACCGGCTGCGACTCGCTCTACTCGGCGGCAGCGGATGCTAGTACCGCTTACTTCGGCGGGCACGAGCGCTGGGCGTCGAACCCGGACGACTGCGACGAGGCGGGACCTGGCGCGATCTCCGCTCCCGGCATGGTCGGCCTCTCGCCCGCCGACGGGAGCGTCACGTTCAACCCCACCAGGGCGCGCGGGCTCGGCGCGGACGACATGCTGGTGACCAGTGCAGGCCTGTGGATCGCCAGCGACAACCAGAACGGCGGCTCTGAGTGCGGCGGCGTCAGCAGCCTTGCCGGGCTCTGCCTCCTGCCCTATCCCGCTCAGTAGCGGGCACCACGACCGAACCGGCGCGGGCGCTGCAGATGCGCCCGCGCCGTCCGGGCAGGCACCCGGTTACCCTGCCGGGTCCTGTCTAGCCGCGCCCGCCTGGCGCCAGGTGACCGACCGGACGGCCGGCACGGCAAGGACGACGGCGGGGCTGAGTAGCCCCCAGGCCGCGGCCGCGCCGAGGACCGTGCCAGCCCCGATTACGCCCGCGACCGGGCCGATGATCGCGAATGCGGCCGAGCCGAGGGCAAAGGAACCCGTCAGCGAGAACGCCATCACCCGCGCCAGCATCTCCGGCGGCACCTGCTGCTGCAGTGCCGTGGCCGAGAACGTGCTGGACACGGCCGAGCCGACGCCGGCGGCCAGCGCAGCGGCAGCCACGCCGTAGGCAGGCGCGTGCAGCGCGAGCAGCAGGCACGGCATCGGATACCCGAACGCCCCGATCACCGACGCCACGACCGGCCGCCGGGGCCGCCGGCCCACCAGCAGCGTGCCTGCCACGATGGCCCCGGCGGCCTGGGCAGTCAGGATGAGCCCCCATGCTCGCGCGCCGCCGAGGTAGTCCCTCGACAGGACAGGCCCGAGCAGCAGGTAGGGCGCCCACGTGATCAGATTGAAAAGAGCGAACTGCACGGTGGTCACCCACAGCCAGTTAACGGACCTGAACTGCGACCACCCGTCGGCAAGGTCCCGCAGCGGCGAGCGGGGCGGCGCCTTCCGGGCCGGCAGGTGCAGCAAACTCAGGGCAAGTACGCTCGCGCCGTAGCTTGCGGCGTCGAGTGCGATGACCACGCCGGGCATGGTGGCAGCGACCAGGACCCCGGCGATCGCGGGCCCGGCGACGCTGGTCACCGACTGGGCGAGGCCGAGTAGCGCGTTCGCGTCACTCAGATGCCCAGCCGGTGCAATGTCCGGCGTCAGGGCGCCGAGCGCGGGGGTGAAGAACGCTCCGCCGGCACCCAGCAAACCGTTCAGCGCGGCAATCAGCCAGATGGGCGGCGGCCCGGCGAAGAGCGCGGCGGCAAGTGCGGCCTGCGCGGCAAACCGGATCACATCTGCTGACAGCATGACCGGGCGGCGGCCGAGGCGGTCGGCACTCACTCCCCCGCCGAGCATGAAGAGCACCTCGGGGACCACGCCGGCCGCGAAGACATAGCCGAGGTCGGCAGTAGTTCCGCCGCCGTCAAGGACAGCGAACGCGAGCGCGACCGAGGACATCGACGTACCGAGCAGGGATGTCACGTAGCCGGCGTAAAACCGGCGGAAGTTGCGCTCTCGCAACACAGCGGACGAATTCCCGGCGATACCGCTCCGCCATTTGCGAATCCGGGCGCCCGGCTCTGCTGACTTTGGCGCAGCCCCGGCAGGCCGATCGCGGCGAGCTTTACTGCGGCTAATTACTGAGTACCAATGCATATCACGCACAACGACTACCATGTCAGCGCAGTCCCGGAAAGCGCAATGAACCTCCGCTTATTGCTGGAGCATTTGATTAACCGCCTATCCAGCGCCCGGTTTTACCGCAGTAAAAGCGCCTGGCTTTACCGCAGTAAATGCGCGCGCCGCCTGCGTTATGATGGGTCCGCGAATAAGGTATCCGCGTCCCGGTGATTTACTGCGGATAGCGCCGGGACAGCGCACGACGGAGGCGGGCAATGCGGCTGCACTCACCAGCGGTGCGGGCGCTCCCGCCCGGGCCCGCGCCAGTGGAGTATGCGGTCGCGGTCGAGCGCTATCTCGCCGGGACATCGCTCGGCCCGGCGTCGCGCCGTATCTACCGGATTTCCCTGACCAGCTGGACCTGGCCGCTGGTGGGACGCCGGCCGCCGCAGGGAGCAAGGCGGCGGGGTGCCATGCCGCCAGTCGTGCCGCTGGCGCTACTCGACCGCGCGGGTACCGGCGCCAGGATCGCCGCCGCCATCGCGGACCGTGCCGCAACCGCGGACGTCCGCACCGTCAACCGCGAACTCTCCGCGCTGCGCAGTGCGGTCGGCTGGTGGCAGGACCAGGAGTGGATCAGCAGCGATCCGACGGCGGGCATCCGGCACGTCGCAGGCGCGGCCGCGCCGCTGCCGACGCTCACCGGCGATCAGGTCACGCAGCTCTTCGGGCTCACCGCGAGCCTGCGCGAGCAGGCATTCTGGCGGGTACTCTACGACACGGCTGGATCGGCCGACGACATACTCCGCCTGGATGCCTGCCATCTCGACCCGCCCGGCCGCCGGGCGCGCATCGGCTCGCCCGGGGCACCGAGCACGTGGATTCGGTGGGGCGCCGACACCAGCCAGCTACTCGGCTGGCTGCTGGCCTGCCGCAGGTCCGGGCCAGTGTTCCTCACCGAGCGCCGCGCACCGGCCGGCGCGGCGGCGGCGGACATTTGCCCGCTTACCGGCAGGGCACGGATGTCCTACCGCCGGGCCGCGGAGATATTCACCGCCGTGACTCGCCCGCTCGATCCCGCGGGCCAGGGCTGGACCCTGCATCAGCTCCGCCGTGCCCGGCTGGAGCCTGGGCCGTCCTGACTCCTCCGGCCGGGCCCGCTGCCGGATCCGCCGGGCCCGCTGCCGGATCCGCCGGGCCCGCTGCCGGATCCGCCGGGCCCGCTGCCGGATCCGCTGGGCCGCGGCCGGCCCGCGCGGGCACGCGCTCGGCAACGGCTGCCGGCAACGCGCCGCTGGGCCCGGGCGGCAGCCGGCGGGTCAGCGCCATCGCCGCGACGCCCATCGCCGCCGCGATAGCGAATGCCGCCGTGACGCCCATGTACAGGCTCCGGCCCGTGGCCGCCGTCACGGCCGCGCCGCCGACGCCGATACCGATCGCCGTGCCGAGAACGTCGGCCAGGTTCAGCGACGCCGACGCCCATCCTTCCCGGCCTGGCGGTGCCTCCCGCAGCATCAGCAGGGAGATCGGCGCATACGCCAGTCCCATGCCCAGGCCCGCGACGGTCCAGGCCGCCAGGCCGACCGCCACCGGCATGCCCGGCTGCAGTACCAGGATCATCCCGGCAATGCCGGCCAGCACGACCGCTATCCCGGCGCGCACCAGCCGGCGTGCTTCGCACCGCTCGCTCAGCCGCGCCTGCAGCCAGGCACCGGCAGTCCAGGCCAGCGTGGCACCGGTGACCGCGATGCCCGCCACCACCGGGCTGCGGTGACGCACCGTCGTGATCGACAGGGTCACATAGGCGTCCGCGCCGAAGAACGTGAACGTCAGCAGGCCCCGGCTCAAGATGGTGGCAGGAAGCCCGCGGCGGGCGGTCAGGGTGCCGGCCGGCACGAGCCGGCGCAGCGCGGGAAGTCCGACGGCCAGGCCAGCCGCGATCAGCCCGACGCCGGCCAGAGCCGCGGCGGCCAGGACGGCGCCCGAGCCGGCCGCGAGCGTAAGGCCGGCCAGGATCATCGCGGCCCCGGCCGCCACGGTGATGCCGTCGGTCAGCCGGTGCCCCGCCTCGCCCCGCGACACCGGCGGGCCGAGGCGGATCAGGGCAGGCACGGCGACCGACCCGGTGATCGCGACTAGCGGCAGCAGCCCGAGGAACACCCACCGCCAGCCGAACACGTGCGCGACCTCGGCGGCGAGGGCCGGCCCGACCAGCCCGGGGGCGACCCACGCGGTCGACAGCACCGCCATCATGCGGGCACGAAGCGGGCCGGCCAGGCTGCGGCCTATGGACGCATATGCCACCGCCGGCACCGCGCCGGCGCCCATCCCCTGCAGTACGCGCCCCGCAACCAGCACGGCCATCGACGGAGCGAACCCGGCGACGGTCAGCCCGGCCTCGAACAGCACGAGCCCGGCCACGAACGGGATCGCGGGACCCCGCCGGTCGGCCTCCCGGCCGGCCGCCACGATGCCGACCACGCTGCCCAGCATGAACGCGCTGAAGACCCATCCGTACAGCCGGAACCCGCCGAGGTCACGTGCGACAACTGGCATCACCGTCACGACCGCCAGGGCCTCCGACGCGACGAAAGTGATCGTCAGGACCAGCCCTGCGGTCAGTGCCCGCGCCTGCGGCGCCCACAACCCCCGCACCTGGCCGCCGCGCATTCCGCCCTCCTCCTGCTTCCGCGCACTTCCCACCGCGCATTTCCCGCGGGGCACTCCCCACGAGCGTATGGGCTCAAGCGGACTTTAAGTCCAGGCACGGTGCGCGGTCCCCGCATCCGGTCCCGGGCGGCGGGCGTAGCCTCCGTCGTAGGCAGTCACATGATCTGGGGAGGATCAATTGACGACCAGCGGCCGGGCGGCGCAAGGTGACGATCGGGAATCGCTCGAAACCAGGATGATCCGATCGGCCTGTGCAGGCGAGCCGCTGGACCTGCTGGGCCCGCTGACTGATCGCGCCATGCTCGATGCTGACGTGATGCAGGGCTGGGGGCAAGACCAGTCGATTCAAGCCGCACAGTTGCAGCGCCTGCTCGTCGTACCGGGCCCGCGATTGCACGCCAAGGGGGTGCAGCTGCGCGGGATAAGGATCAGCGGGCAGCTGGATCTGGAATCGGCGAAGCTGCTGTGCCCGCTGCGCCTTGAGGACTGCTACCTCGATGGCGCCTTTCCGGTCATCCTCGACTATGCCGAGGTGTCGTTGCTGGCCTTCATACGCTGCCGTCTGGGCGGCCTGTCCGGCAGCACGCTCAAGGCCACCAAGGGCATCGACCTGACCGGCTCGACTCTCACCCGGCCGCTCATGCTGCCCGATGCGGACATCACCGGCCGGCTGTGCTGCAGCGGTGCGCAGCTGTGCGGTGCGGAAAGCGACGGCAGGGAGCTTGCCGCAGGCGACCGTCAGTCGCCGGCCGCCAGGCGCGGATACGCGCTCGACGCGGATGGCATGAAGGTCCACGGGGATGTGATCCTGGACCAGGATTTCACCGCCGCCGGCGGCATCTGGCTGAACCGCGCGGACATCGCCGGTGAACTGAGCTGCAAGAACGCCAGGCTATCGGCCGCGGCAGGCATTCCGGGTGCCGGTCCGCAGGCCGGCGACTGCGCGATGTACGCGGACGGGCTGAAGGTCGGCGACAGCGTGCTCCTCAGCCGGTGCACTGCGGACGATGGCGGGATCCGGCTATCCGCCGCGACGATCTCCGGCGAGCTCATCTGCAAGGGGACCCACCTGAACGGCGCTGACGGCAAGGGCAATGCGCTGCGAGCCAACCAGCTGAAGGTCAGCGGGAACGTGAGCATCGGCGGTGATACCGCCGGCCAGAACCCCGCACCTGACGATGGCAGGACCTTCATCGCCAGCGGCGGCAAGGTGTCGCTCACGAACGCAGCCATCGGCGGGGAGCTTCGGCTGCAGTCAGTCCTGCTGGGCAAAGATAAGCGCAACGTCGCGCTCGACGCCACCGGCGCGCACATCACGCAAAAGCTCGTATGGCTGCCCGCGGCACGAGTCGACGGGCAGGTGATACTCGAGAACGCTGCCGTCGGCCGCCTGGAGGACTCCTGGTCGGCAGATCCCGGCGTCCGCACCCCCCGGCTTCGCGGTTACTGGCCGGCCGATGGCCTGCTACGCCTCGACGGCCTTACCTACGGCAGCATCGCCAACAGGTACGCGGATGAGAATAACGGCGCGAACCAGCGGCTGGAATGGATCGCGAGCCAGTACGGCACGGCAGCGCGGAGCAAGTCGGCGAGCTTCGCCACTCAGCCGTACGAGCAACTCGCGAACTTCTACCTGCAGAACGGCCGGGATGCCGATGCCCGCCGAGTGGCCATCGCACGGCGCAGGGACCAGCGGAGGTACGGGGAGATCACCCGGCCCGGCTCGGTCGGCAACTGGCTACTGGATAACACCATCCGGTACGGCTACCGGACGTGGCGTGCCGCGGTCCTGCTGGCCATCTTGTACGCCTTCGTCGTCGGGTTCCTCTGGTGCGCCAGCCACCACGGCGCCATCATCGCCGTCCAGGCTTCCCCGGCCGTGCCGACATCTGCACCGGCCGCGCGGACGATGCCGGCCGCAACGCGGTGCACGAAGTATTACCCGTGCTTTAACCCCTTCGGTTATGCGATTGACACCGTGATCCCGATCATCAATGTGCACCAGGCGGATTTCTGGGCACCTAACGCCCGGGCCGGCGCCCCCTGGGGCTGGGGCTGGGCCACCGTGCTCGTCACTTACCTCGGCACGGCGCTCGGCTGGCTCTTCGCCACGCTCGCCGTCGCGGGCTACACGGGCCTGGCCCGCAATGCGGCTGCTCCCTGAGGCCAGCGGCATCTCCGCCGGACCGTTGGGCATCCTCCGCCGGAACGCCAGGCATCCTCCGCCGGACCGTCCACTGCGCGGCGGTCAGCCGTAGAACAGCCGCTCCATAACTGCCCGGGCGCGGCGGGCCCCGCGGCGGAAATCCTGGACCAGATCCTGGGCGCCGTCGGGCGGGTACCCGAGCAGCCTGGCCACGGCGGCGAGTTCCGCCTGCCGGGCGGGCAGCGTGTCCGATGGCCGGCCGCGCACCAGCATCACCGCATCCCTGATCCTGGCCGCAAGCAGCCACGCCGACCGCAGCGTGCGGGCGTCGCCGACCCCGATCAGCCCGGCCTCCGCCGCGGCGGCCAGCGCCGCGAGCGTGCGCGTGGTGCGCAGCCCGGCCACCGTGTCGGCGTGCCGTAGCTGGATGAGCTGCACCACCCACTCGACGTCCGCGAGTCCCCCCGGGCCCAGTTTGAGATGGAGCGCAGGGTCAATGCCACGAGGAATCCGTTCTGCTTCTATCCGGGCTTTAATCCTCCTGATTTCCCGAACGGAGACCTCGGCGATACCCCCGGCGGGATAGCGGAACTCGTCGGCCAGCGCCGTGAAGGAGCGTCCGAGGGCGGGATCGCCCGCCACCGGCTCGGCCCGGAGCAGGGCCTGGGCCTCCCAGGCGGCCGCCCAGCGCAGGTAATAGGCGCGATAGGAGGCCAGGGTCCGCACCAGCGGCCCCTGGCGTCCCTCCGGGCGCAGGTCAGGGTCGATGCCCAGCGCCGGGTCCGGGCCGCGCCTGGCCAGCAGGGCGCGCAGTTCCTCGGCGACGCCATGCGCCGCCCTCGTGGCGGCCTCCTCATCCGCGCCGGGCAGCGGGTCGTGCACGAACATCACGTCGGCGTCACTCGCGTAACCAGTCTCGTGCCCGCCGAGCCGGCCCATGGCTACCACGCACATCCGGGTCGGCAGCGGGCCGTTCTCCTGCTCGGCCTTCCTGATTGCCGCCGCGAGCCCCGCCGTGATGGTGACGGCCGTGACCACCGTCAGCGCCTCGCACGTCTCCTCGAAGCCGGACAGGCCGAGCAGGTCAGCCGCGGCGGTACGCAGCAGTTCCCGGCTGCGCAGCGCCAGCACGGCCGCCGCCGCGTCCGCCGCGCCGGGATGCCGGCCGACGGTCGCGGCGGCCTCCGCGTGCAGCGCCGCCGGGGGCCGCGGGGCGAGCTGCGCGTCGTCGGCGAGCATCGCGACCGCGTCCGGCGCGCGGAGCAGCAGGCCGGTCGCGTACCTGCTTGACGCCAGCAGCCTGGCCATCCGCTGCGCCACGCTGGTGTCGTCCCTGAGCAGTCGCAGATACCAGGGAGAGCCGCCCAGCGCCTCGCTGACCTGGCGGAAGGCGAGCAGCCCGGCGTCTGGCTCCGCCGCGTCGGCGAACCAGCCGAGCATGACGGGGAGCAGGGTGCGCTGGATCGCGGCCTTGCGCGAGACGCCGGAGGTCAGCGCCTCGATGTGGCGCAGCGCGCCGGCCGGATCGGCGTAGCCGAGTGCCTCAAGGCGCGCCCGGGCGGCGTCCGGGGTCAGCCGGGCCGCGTCGCCGGGCAGCCGCGCGACGGCGTCGAGCAGCGGCCGGTAGAACAGCTTCTCGTGCAGCTGCCTGGCCTGGCTCGCATGCTGCCGCCACTGCGCGATGAGCTCGCCCGCCGGGTCGGCCCGGGGCTCGCCTTCCGCGGCGGCGTCCCCGGCCCTGCGCCCAGTGCCGTCGGCCCTGCGCCCGGTGCCGTCGGCCCTGCGCCCGGTGCCGTCGGCCAGGTGCAGCGCGCGCCCGAGCCTGCGCAGCGCGGCGGGATCCTCTGGCAGAGTGTGCGTGCGGCGGAGGTAGCGGAGCTGCAGCAAGTGCTCGACGCTGCGCAGGAACCGGTAGGCGGCCGCCAGGCTGGCTGCGTCCTCGCGGCCTACGTAGCCGCCGGCCGCGAGTGCGGCCAGGCCGGGCAGCGTCGCCCCGACCCGGAGCGTCTCATCCGTGTGACCGTGCACGAGCTGCAGCAGCTGCACAGCGAACTCGATGTCGCGCAGGCCGCCGGGACCGAGCTTGAGCTGGCGGCCCGCCTCGGCGGCGGGCAGCGCGGCGACCACCCGGCGGCGCATCGCCTGCACGTCCGGCACGAAATTCTCGCGCTGCGCGGCCTGCCAGACCATCGGGGCGATTGCCTCGGTGTAAGCCCGGCCGAGCGCGGCGTCACCCGCCACCGGCCTGGCCTTGAGCAGCGCCTGGAACTCCCAGGTCTTGGCCCACCGCTCGTAGTACGCGCGGTGGCTGGCCAGGGTGCGGACCAGCGGGCCATCGCGGCCCTCCGGCCGGAGGTTCGCGTCGACCGGGAACAGCGGGCCCTCTGGCGTGCTCTGCGAGCAGACCCTGATCAGTCCGGCCGCCAGCTTCGTGGCGGTGCGCAGGGCGTCGGCCGGCTCTGCTGCCGGTCCCGCGGGCTCTGCTGCCGGTCCCGCGGGCACGGCTGCCGGTCCCTCCTGTTCGGCTGCCGGCCCGCTGGGCTCGGCGACGAAGATCACGTCGACGTCGCTGGCGTAGTTGAGCTCGCGGCCGCCGCATTTGCCCATCGCGATCACCGCGAGCCGGGCCGGCGCCGCGCCGGGCGGCAGCTGGGACCGCGCGATCGCGAGGGCCGCCTCCAGCGCCGCCGCTGCCAGGTCACTCAGCTCAGCGGTCGCCTGATCCAGGGTGACCGCCCCGGTGAGGTCCCGCCCGGCAAGCCGCAGCAGGCCGCGCCGGTGCGAGACCCGCAGGCTGGTTGCCGGATCGCTGCCCGGCAGCCGCGCCGGGTCGGACGCCGGCTCGGGATCAGCCGGATCGGCGCCAACGCTCGCCAGCAACGCGGCCCGCAGCTCGCCAGGCTCTGGTTCGCTGAGCGCATCCCGCCCGCTCAGCACCCGCCAGTCAGCCGGGTGCCGGGCCAGGTGGTCGCTGAGGGCGGCGCTGGCCCCGAGCACCGCGGCGAGCCGGACCCGGAAGCCAGGATCGGCTCGCAGCGCGGCACGCAACTCGGCATCGGGGGTCAGCCTCGCCAGGCCCGCGAGGGCGGCGTCGGGATCGGCGGCCGCCGCGAGCGCCTCGATGAGCTCGCTGTCCGCGCCCTGGATGTCGAGTGCCATGCCGCCGGTAATGAGCCGTTCTGCCCGGTCGGCGTCGGCGAAGCCGAGCGATGCCAGCCGTCCGGCCAGGGTGGTGCCGCGCGGAATGCTCACCCCCGCACGGTAGCGACGCCCGGGGCGCCACGCGCCCTGGCCGCTTCCGCATCCAAGGCAGCCGCCGATGGAGTCGGACGGGGAGCCCTTCCAGCTACCACCGCCCGGGGAAATCTGGTGTGCCCAGCTGGCGGCGGCCTGCGCTGGTTCCGGAAACTGGCTCATGCTAGTCACCGGGACCTGAATGCCCGGTCCGCCGGGAACGTTGTCCCGGTGGGCCAAGAGGCGTGCGCCTGGTCATCGGAGCGAGATCACGGGCCCCCATCTCCTTGCTCCTCTTCCTTGAGGTCGGCCGGCCCGGCAGCCAGCCGGCCGAAGCGCTGCGACCACGACTGCTCGTAGTTCTTCACCCAGCCGCGGGGATGCCACCGGCCGGGCAACGCCGCGCAGCGCGACAAGGTTCGCAGCCCGCCTGAATGACACCACCGGGGTCTTCGGCGTGGTCATGGCCACCATGATCCGCCCGGTCCGCCGCTGGCGCCAGAGCTAGTGGGCGAGGGCGCCCATCGGGTCCCAGGCCGGCAGCACGATCGGCGTGGCGTCGAGCGCCCGCTGCAGCTCTTCCGGTAGCGCGCTGCGGCGCGCCGCGATCTCGAAGACGTACTCGTCGAACCACGAGTCGTTCATGGTGTAGAAGCCGTCCTTGCCCTTGCTCGCGCCCCAGCTGTTCTCCACCCGCCACCTGCGGGGCACACCATCGAGGACGTCCACCCCGGTGAAGAGCATGGCGTGGGTCATCTGCGTCTCGTGGAACACCAGGCGGTCAGCCTTACCGAGGGTGAAGGCCGTGTCGTAGACCGATGACAGGTCGTAGAGGCCGGAGTCCCACACGGCATAGTCGTTGCTCATCATCTTGCCGACGTCACAGCCGAACCAGACAGGCTCGCCTCCCTGTAGCGTCCGCGCGGTGATGTCCTTGATCACCGGCATTTCGACGTTGAGATAAGTGACCGGCGGTGCACCGAGCACATTGCCGAGGTAATCGACCGTGAAGGTCCGGCCGGCCGGGCTGGACGAGCGCGGGTCGTGAACTAGGCACACGTAGTCGCCAATGGGCAGCTGCACGTACCTTGCCGCGAACTCCTGGGGGGTGAGCACGCCGTCACGGTGAAACTCCCGGTCCTTGTCGCTCCACTGCCAGTCGAAGCGGTCCGGCGGTGTTCCGAGGTGGATGCACAGCACCCGGTAGATAACCCGGAGGATGTCAGCCTTCTCGGCTCTGGCCACGTCCAGGCCCCGGGCAGCTGCCTCCCGCACCGACTTGGCCCCTTGACGCAGCAGGTTGCGCAGCACCGAGTTCATCCGGGCAGTGTTGGCGGAGCTGTAGGTCTCTGGCATGACCGCCTGGGGGACGAGACCGTGCTTGCTGACGATGGCCACGAACATGTTCCACTGGCCGCCGTCGTCGGCCACCGAGTCAAGGAGAAAGGCGACCGTCCGGTCGTCAAGGTCACGGCTGGCCGTCTCGATGACAGCTTCGAGGAAGTAGTTGGCCCGCTCGATCTTGTCCCAGAACATGACGTAGTTCTGCGAGAACTCGAAGTTCTTGAGTCCCATCTTCTTCATGGCGCCAACGCGCAGCAAGTTGAGACCGGCGAAGAGCCAGCACCGGCCGCTGCGCTCCTGGTTAGTGACCTTCCAGTCATCCAGCAGGGTGGAAAGGGAGTGGTCGGTGCTGTTGATGATCTCCCGGCTGATGGCCACGTCATCGACGGCGACCCGGGTCACCGCATTCTGAACCAGCCGGTAGGCCGGGCTGGCGGAAAAGTCCTTGCGGAGCAGTTCCAGGTCCCCGGTGCTCAACGTCCCGTCCATGCTCTGCATCCCCCGCTCCCCCGGCCACCGCGGCCTTCCGGCATCCAACTTACCAGCGGGCAAACCCGACACGCGGGTCACGCGGGACCGGGAGGCCCCGGGAGGCCCCGGGAGGCCCCGGGAGGCCCGGGAGGCCCCGGGAGGCCCGGGAGGCCCGGGACGCCGCGACGGCTCAGCGCCCTCTACCCGGACCTGAGTGACAGCCGGGCCGACCGGCGGGGGC
>Ga0302235_10000363_pt1 | contig 37051 bp, 32 predicted proteins | sample II_Palsa_N3_3_FD_193577 | JGI IMG/M metagenome (GOLD analysis project Ga0302235, IMG submission 193577) | Peat permafrost microbial communities from Stordalen Mire near Abisko, Sweden - II_Palsa_N3_3 | ecosystem: Environmental > Terrestrial > Soil > Palsa > Peat permafrost | place: Sweden...
ACCGCGATCACGCCGTCGTCTTGATGCCGGCCGCTGCCCGACTGGATGAACAGGACAACCGGGGCTATCAGCGACGCGAGCATCAGCACGGTCAGCCTGATGGGTGAGGTTTCGGCCGGCTGCCGGCCCACCGGCTGGGTTAGCTCGGACATGCTCGGGTGCAGGGCCGCCGCCCCCCACGCGGTGTAGAAGACCGCCCAGCCCAGGTCGACAACCGTCCCGTTGTGAAACGACCCGTAGAGCTGGATCAGGCCGAACGACACGTCGGAGGCCAGCATCCCGACGATACCGAGGATAAGAAACTGGGCGGACCTGGACCGCGCGGTCCCGGGCACGATCAGCCGGGCGATCATCGCCAGGAGAAGCACATCGCCGAGCGGATAGCCGATCGCGACGCTTTTCTGCAGCCACGACAGCGCGGGGTTGTGCACATACGGAAGGATCAGGTAGATCCAGGACAGCAGGGCCATCCCGACGGTCAGGGTCAGCGCATCGATCAGGCTGCGCCGGTCCCGGTCCGGGGTGCGCCACCAGATGAAAATGAGCAACCCGACGGCGGTCAGCGGATACTGTGCCAGGTAGAAACCGTCCGCGAAGGACGGAAACGGAACCGCTACCTTCATGATCTCGGTCAGGACCAGGAAGCTGCCCTGGCCAATGGCGAAGCTCAGGTTCCCGACGACCAGCAGCAGCCAGGGCGCCGTACGGGCAGGCCGGTTGATGACCACGCCGGCCACGATGGCCAGCACTCCGCTCAGGCCGATCAGGCCCCACGCCTCGGTGCGCAGGCCGGGCCGCAGGTAGTACGCCGCGATGAGCAACGCCATCCAGATGAAATAGCCCACCAGCACATTTCGCCGCGATGTCAACGCATCCCCCAAGCTCACCGGGCCGCCTCTGCACGCTGTCCTCAGCAGTGCACGCCCTGCCCCTAACTGCATCTTCCCCCAGAACATCGCCACAAGCACCTAGCGCATGTCCCTCAGTAGCCTAGTAAGCCCAATAGTTGTTTATGTTAGTTCCTGGCTCCGGCCTGTTACGAAGATCACATCACTCTTTCCTGATTCTCCGCGGGTTTTCCTGGTTCCCCGCTGGATGTCCTGATTCTGGCTGGGTCAGAGTGAAGGTTGTGACTTTTTTATCGTAGCTATGAGAATAATCCGTACCGCCACCGCGGTCTTTAACCCGCTGGCGGCCACGTTCGTTGGCCGTAAAGCGTGTCAGTCCCGCTCTTAGCGGGCACTAAGACATTGCTCCGGTCAGCGCCAGGGAGCCAAGAAGCCGGTACGGCGAGACGCATCAAGGCGCGGCGCATCAAGGCGCGGCGCGGAAGCAGGTTAGGCAATTTCGCCCGAACATAATGTGCGATATGTGCACCAACTATTCGGTGAGCAGGCATGGCGACACCCTGGTTCGGCCGCGGTAGTCTCCGGCCGAACCCAGCTGACCTATCGTCAGCTGAACCAGTCAGCCAATCAGCTGGCCCATCATCTGGCAGGCATGGGCGTCGGCCCGGAGACCTTGGTCGGAGTCTGCCTCGACCGCGGCATAGAAGCGATTCGCTGCCTGCTGGCGATCTTGAAGGCGGGCGGTGCGTACCTGCCGTTGGATCCATCGCTTCCGACCGCACGTCTGCGCCAGATGTGCGCGGAAGCCCGCCCCACGGTCATTCTGGTGAGCCGCGCGGACGCGAGAGCTTTCGCGGAAACTGAGGCGAGGCTGCTCCTGATCGACGAGCGCGCCCTGGGCCTCGCGGACCGGCCGGCCACGGCTCCCGGGGTCAGCCTGCAGGCGGAAAACACCGCGTACGTCATCTACACGTCAGGCTCCACCGGCCAGCCCAAAGCCGTCGCCGTCAGCCACGGCTCGCTGGCATGTGTCAGCGCCGAACTATCGCGCGAATACCAGATGTCCCCATCCGACCGGGTTCTGCAGCTAGCTTCTCTCGGCTTTGACACCTCGGTAGAGCAGATCTTCGTGACCCTGACCTGCGGAGCGACCCTGATGCTTCCGGCCGCGGGGATCGTCGCGCCGACCGATCTGCTCCGCTATCTGGTGGCGGCGCAGGTCACCGTCATCGACCTGACCCCCGCCTACTGGCACCAGCTGCTCGCGGTCACCGAACGGCGAGACGAGCGGCTGCGAAGCGTTCGGCTCATGATCACCGGCGGGGATAGGGCGCGCCCCGCGGACTGCGCCGCGGCCATCCGAGCAGCGCGCGGAGCCAGATTGCTCAATGCCTACGGACTCACCGAGACGACGATCACCTCGACGCTGTTCGAGGTCGGCGCCGAACTGCTCACCGCTTCCACCTCGGTGCCGGTGGGCAAGCCGATCCGGCACGCGCAAGTGCACGTTCTCGACCAGGACCTGAACGAGGTACCCGCGGGTGCGGTGGGCGAGATCTACATCGGCGGCTGCGGCGTCGCCCGAGGGTATCTGGGCCGGCCAGAACTCACGGCCGAGCTGTTCCTGCCGAACCCGCACGACGTCTCGCCCGGGAGCAGGATGTATCGCACCGGAGACCTTGGGCGCTGGCACGACCACAACCTTGAGGTCATCGGGCGAGTGGACCACCAGCTAAAGATCCGCGGCTTCCGAGTCGAGCCGGCCGAGGTCGAAAGTGCTCTGGTCGGCCACCCCGACATCGCCGAGGCAGCGGTCATCGCCCACGAGTTCGGTCCGGGTAACCGGCAGCTCGCGGCGTATTACACCCGGCGCCGCCGCGGAGACCCCCGAGACCAGGACGAATCGGCAGACGGCCAGACGCAGGACCTGCTGTCGGTCGCGAGCCTGCGGAGCTTTCTTTCTGCCCGGGTGCCAAGCTTCATGGTTCCCGCCGTGTTCATCGCGCTGGACCAGCTGCCGCTGACGCCGCAGGGAGAGATCGACCGGCGGGCGCTCCCGCGTCCCGCGACCGTGGCCGGCGGGGGCCTCAACCGGGGATATACGCCCATACAGGCGGGAATGTCGCATCTGTGGTCCAGGATGCTCACGAGCGGGCAGGTGGGCCTCGACGACGATTTCTTTGCCCTGGGCGGCAACTCGCTTCTAGCTGCGGAGATGCTGGCGCACGTGCGCGTCATGTTCGGAATCGGACCGAAGTATGTCCGTCCGCTCACCCGCCGCCTGCTCCGCGACCCGACCCTGCGGGGTTTCTCGAAGGCCACGCAGGACGCCCGCGCGGGAAGGCTCACCGCCCGCGGCGCGGATCCGCGGGTCAACTTCACCGCCGAAGCCAGACTGACTGATCCTGTCCACCTGGACGCGGGTCCGGCACCGGACTGGAGGCGACCGCGAGAGATACTCCTCACCGGAGCGACCGGCTTCCTCGGGCTTTACCTGCTGCGCGAGCTGCTGACCGCCACCACCGCGCGGGTCCACTGCCTGGTTCGGGCCGACAGCGCCCCGGACGCGCGGCGACGCATCGCGCAGGCCGCCGAACGCTACTGGATCGACGGCCTGAGCACCGATCGCATCGTGCCGGTGGCCGGAGATCTCGCCGAACCGGATCTGGGCCTGGCCCCCAGCACATTCAGCGAGCTGGCGCGGACCATCGACATCATTCACCATGCCGGCGCGACGGTGAACTTCGTCTACCCGTACCAGGATCTGCGGGCGGCTAACGTGACAGGCACCCGGGAACTAATCCGCCTGGCCGGACTGTACCGGGGCATACCCATTCACTACGTTTCCACTACTACCGTGCTCGCAGGTTTCGGCGCCATGGGCGTGCGCGAAGTAACCGAGGACACGCCCCTTGCTTATGCCGATCACCTTTGCATGGGCTACATAGAAACTAAGTTCGTCGCCGAAGAACTTCTCAGGAACGCCAGCCGCGCGGGCTTGCCGGTAGCCATCTACCGTCCCCTGGACATTGTCGGCGATCAGCACACCGGCGCCTGGAACACCGCTACCGAAATGTGCGCGCTGATAAGGTTCATCACGGACAAGGGCGTCGCACCGGATATCGACCTGCCGCTCGACTTCGTGCCTGTCGATGTATGTGCGGCCGCCATAGGATACATCTCTTCGCATGCCGAAGCGGCCGGGAGCACCTATCATCTGGCCAGCCCGCAATACGCGCTCCTCGGATCACTGGTCGACCGGCTGCGCCAGCACGGATATGCGATCAGGACGATATCTTACCACGAATGGGTCGATGAGCTGCTGAAAAATGCCGCACAGGACCCCGGCCACCCGATGACCCCCTTCGTCCCGCTTTTCGTCGATCGCTGTGAAGAACCCGGGCTCACGGTGGCGGAAATGTACCTTGAGCACATTTTCCCGGCTTATACCCGGTCGCATGCTGAGGCGGCGCTAAGAGGCAGCGGCGTAGTTTTCCCGCCGGTCGATGAGAAAATCCTTGATCTTAACATCGGCCGGCTGATAGCAACCGGGTACCTGAAGAGCCCGTTATGACGGTCAGCCACTATCCGGACTGGGAATCCTTCACGATCGCACCGAGCGCACGGGACTGCCCGGTCGCCTTCGGCGCGGACCTGAGCCCGGTCAGCGTTCTCGGCGCGTACAAAACCGGGATTTTCCCGTTCCCGGCGGCCGACGAATACGCTCGCGACGTCAACGAGTTCCGGTATGAGGATCAAGTCTCGGACGGCGTGATCGGCCTCGTGGGCAGCACCGGTGGTGACCCGTACCGGGTGGCCTGGTGGTCACCTGACCCCAGGCCGGTGATCAAGGCCGGGAATATTCACCTTGGCCGCAATACCAGGAAACAGCTACGGCGTGGCCGTGAACGAACGACGGCGAACGTTTCGTTCCTGCGGGTGGCGCAGGAATGCCGCGCGGACCGTGAGCCGCGCTGGTTCACCGACGCGCTGCTGGAAAGCATGGTCAATTTGCACGAGGAAGGCTGGGCGCACAGCATCGAGGTCTGGCAGGACGGCGATCTGATCGGGGGCGCCCTCGGCGTGGGCGTGGGTGCCGTGCTCAGCGGAGATTCGATGTTCAACCGAAATCCGAACGCGGCGAGAATTGCGGTCGCGGATATGGGCGCACGATTCGCCGAGGCGGGCGGCACGCTGATCGACGCGCAGTGGGATAGTCCTTTCCTGCGGTCGCTTGGCGCCGAACTTATGCCGCGAGAGGATTACCTGCCGCTGCTGACTGGTTCGGCTCAGCGCCGCATGCTAGCTCAGCAGCCGCTCCTCGCGCGGAGGCTTCTCTAGCCGACTTCGATGCTGGCCAGGCTGGGTCTAGAAATCCGGGGAGGACATGGGGGGATCGGGTGGGGCGACGGTCGCGTCGCGCCGGCCGGCGCGACGTAGGGCCTCGACGATGAACCCATTGGCCTTGAGCTCCTCGACGAACGTACGCAGGAAGCCGAGAGTGTCGTCGCGACGGGTCCGGGTGGTGCCCACGGCCTGCTGGATCTCCATGAATCGCGGCTCGAGCAGCCGAACGCCGGGATGGGCGGCAGCGAACACCTCCATCGGCTGACGGATGCCAGCCGCGACCTCCAACTGCTGCTCGGTGAATACCGTGACGCCTTCGCCGCCGCGCACCACCTCCGCGTGGGCCAGAGTGCGGGAGAGGTACAAATCGTAGGCGGACCCTTTCTTGACCCCAACGCGCACGCCGGGGCGATCCACGTCCGCGCTCGAAGTAAGGGGTGAGGCCGCCGGAACGACAAACACGCCCTCGATCACCGCGTACGGCGGGGTGAATGCCACCGTCTCCGCACGGGCAGGGTCGATGGCCAAGAAGCAGATATCGGCGCGGCCCGCTTTCATCGCCCCGAACGACTCCCTGGCCGCGTCAAAGCAGACCAGCTCCACCGGGACGCCAAGCCGAGCGCCAAGCTCGCGGGCGATATCGACGGTCACACCGGTCGGGGCCCCCGGTGTACCTTGAGCCAGCACCGGGTTGCCAAGGTTGATCGAGGCTCGCAGCGTGCCGGTGGGGGCGAGGTCACTCCGGACGTCCATGAGTCGCATTGTGCCATTCAGCCAGCTCGCGAAACATGGCGCCGCACCACGTCTGCGAGCGGGGACCGGATCTGATCGTCCGGCTTGTCAGCGGGCCGGGCGCCGTGCCGTGACGAGAGCCGCGACCGTGCTAGCGCGAATCGGCCGCCCGAGCCGTTCATAAATGGCTTCGTATTCACGCTCAAGGGCTTGACGTTGGCCCGGTGAAAGCCGAGCGTAATACGACATCGTACGAACGAGAGCACTGAGCTCGTCAGGAGTGAGCTCGATGAGCTTTGGCATGACTGCCACCTGAACATCGCCGTACAAGCGGCCGACATAATCTTGCCCCAGATCGTAGCTGCCGAGCCAGGCCCATACCTGCGAGACGTTGCCACGGCGTTGCTCCATCCCGGCGAGCGTGGCGTCGAGATCCCTGTAGGCTGGCCAGTTAGCAGCGATGTCCGGGGCGATCTTTCTCATGGCAGCGAGCACTGCTTCCTGATCTCCCTTGCTACCCGGTTCCTCGAGCCCGAAATATTGCACGAGGGCGAGCGCTCCACCGGGAACAAGTACATCAGCGGCCTTCTGCCAGCTAACCTCAGGGTCAACCCAGTGAAACGCGGACGCAGAGAACACAGCCTGAAACTGCTCGCGGGGAAGCAATGCGTCCTCAAACTGAGCATTCACGAATTCCACCTCTCCAGCACCTTCCAGGTTCTGCCTGGCCAGTGCTATGAGGCTCGTCCCGGGTTCGAGTGCTGTGACGTGCAGGCCCCGAGCGACAAGGCCGCGCGTCAGCTGGCCGCTTCCGCACCCGACCTCAAGCACATGATCACCGCTCCCGATCCCTGCGACCTGGCAGGCCTGGTCGATGAGTTCGTCAGGATAAGCCGGACGGCGGCGGTCGTACTCAGCCGCTATCTCATCAAAAACCTTGCCGTAACGACGTGCAGTGGATTTTGGCAGCCGTGTCACTCACTGGCCTCCGTCCATGCTCGTTAGCGTGATCGTCCCGTCATAGTCGCGGCCAAAGTTCCGGCGCCTGATTTTTCCGTCTTAGTCGCAGGCGACAATTTCATGGTGAGCGGACGCGGGGATCCCTCGGCCTGCCGTGTGAGCCAACCTTAGTCGTGTCACGTGCGGCGTGTGGCCCGGCGTGCCTGAGGTGTTCGTCGTCCGGTCACGATGACCGCGAGCGGCGGGCGGGCCAGCGTCACCTGCGCGCCTGCGCGCCTGCGCGCCTGCGCGCCTGCGCGCCTGCGCCTGCCCATTTCGGCATGAGAGCCCGGACACTAGTGTTGGGGGCCTGATCGCCAGCGGTGACCGGAGGGCTATGGACCGCGAGGGGTTGAGAGTCGTGCCCGAGGCCACGCCCGACGTTGAAGAGGGAAGCGCTCAGCCTTCCGGGCAAGGCACGCTGACCGAGCCGGCACCAGGTGATCATGTTGGGACCATCAACAGACGGGGAACGTTCCGCGCGCTGCGTTCGCGACCGTTCCGACTGTACTTCGCGGGTCAGGTCGCCTCGGCCAGCGGAACCTTCGTGCAGCAGACGGCTATCGGCTGGCTGGTCCTGCGGCTCACCGGCTCAGCCGCGGAACTGGGCCTGGTGCTGGCCGTGGGCGGTGTACCGTCGCTTCTGTTCGGCCCGTGGGGCGGGACGATCGCCGACCGGGTCAGCCTGCGCAGGCTGCTTATCGGCACCCAGACGGCCTATGGTGTGCTGGCCGGCGTGCTGTGGGCACTGGCGGTCGCCGGGAAGGCGTCCGTTGCGGCGATCGTCGCGATCAGCGTGGCCGGCGGTGTCGTGCAGATCGCCGACTCCCCCTCCCGGCAGGCATTCGTGGGTTCCCTGGTGATGCCGGAGGACCTTTCCAGCGCGGTCAGCCTCAACGGCGTCGTCATGAACAGCGCCCGGGTGGTCGGCCCCGCCCTCGCGGGCCTACTGATCGTCACGATCGGAACGACACCGTGTTTCGCGGTCAACGCGCTGTCCTACCTGGCTGTGATCGCCGCGCTAGTGATGCTGCGCCCGCTGCGGCCGGGGGCGCGAGGGCGGCGCGCGACCGGTGGCGTCCGCGAGGGCCTGCGGTACGCGGCCAGCCGCCAGCAGCTGTGGCTGCCGCTCGTCATGATGGGACTGGTCGGGCTGCTGGCCTTCAATTTCCCGGTCATCTTGCCCGTGCTGGCGAGCCATACATTCCGTGGCGACGGCGGCACCTACGGGCTGTTGTCCACCATGCTCAGTATTGGCTCGGTCGCCGGCTCGCTCGGCGTTGGCCTTATCCGCCATCCCCGTCGGCAGTACCTGATGGCCGCCGCGCTGGCCTTCGGGGTCTTCCTTGCCGCGACCGCCGGGGCGCCGGACATCGCCGTCGCGTGCCTGACGCTACTGGCGACCGGGGCGGCCGCCTTCTCGTTCGTGACACTGTGCTCAACCGCGCTGCAGCTGCACTCGTCTCCGGCCTACCGCGGGCGGATCATGGCGCTTTGGGTGTATGTCTACATCGGAACCACCCCGGTCGGCAGCATCATCACCGGCGCGATCATCTCGGCTGCCGGGGTGCGGGCCGCCCTGCTGACCGGCGCCGCAGCTTGCCTGGTCGCCTCCACCATCGCCGCCCGGGTGCACACCCCGCCGGATGCGGACGCAGCGCTGACCGATCTCGCCAGTAGTTCCTAAAAACACTCGCGGCGACTACAGCGGCGGTACCTGCGCCCGCTGAGTTGCGGGGCGTCATTGTCCTTCCCGGGGCAGCGTGCGAGGTAGTCCGAACCGGGCAAGGAGCGCCGGGTCGAAGCGGATAATGCCTGACACCTGGTCATCGCGCAGGCTCAGCACGATGAGGCCTGCGGCTCGCCAGATGGGCGAGTTGGGGTCGGGGCGGTAGAAGCCGAAGGCTGGCTGGTTGTTGGCCCGGGTGGGTACCAGTTTGAGCCCGGGACCCCAGAAGCCCGCTCGCTGCATGAAGCCGGCGATGGCGCCGGGTCCGTCGCACTCGAGTGGCTCTGGCGGCATGGTGAGCCTGGCATCTTCGGTGAGCACGGCGACTACCTCGCCGGGATCGCCCCGTTCGAAGGCCTTGACGAAACGTTCGACGACGTGCGCTTCGGCTGCGGATCGCGGTAGCGGCACCTGCTCCGGATCCCGTCCAGGCCGGAATCCGGTCCGGGCCCTGGCGAGGGCGCTGTTGACCGAGGTTGGCGTGGTGTCGAGGAGGCCGGCGGTTTCAGCTGCCGAGAAGCCGAGCACGTCGCGCAGGACCAGCACGGCCCGCTGCTGGGCGGGCAGGCGCTGCAGCCCGGCCACGAAGGAGAGGGCGACGGATTCGCGGGCGTCGTACCGGGCTTCAGGGCCCGAGGCCGTGTCGTCGAGCAGCGCATCCGGGCATGGTTCGAGCCACCATGGCTCGTCCGAGCTGACCAGGCCTTCTGGCCGCGAAAGCAAGACCGACTGGGGGCGGCGGGATCCGTCTCTGAGGTAGTTAAGGCAGTGGTTGGTGGCGATGCGGTACAGCCAGGCCCGCAGCGAACGGTCGTCAAACCGGTCAAGTGCTCGCCATGCTGACAACAAAGTCTCCTGGAGTATGTCCTCGGCGTCATGAAGTGACCCGAGGATCCGGTAACAGTGCACGAGGAGCTCCCGGCGGTGCGGCTCGACGAGTTCGGAGAAGGCGTAGCCATCACCGGCTTGGGCACGTTCGAGAACGGTCTCGTCCATCGGCGGCGTCGTCCTTTCCCGAGGCTGGCCTCCCGTAAGTTACAACACCGCTCGCCGTCCGGATTCATCGGCGGAACTCACCCGCGTCAGGACCATCCGCATCGCGCTGCGCGGGCCAGGCGGCGGCCAGGCAGCGGCCGCGGGCCCCGGATTCTCCTGGCTGGCTTCCGGCAGGCGCAACACCATATGCGCCGGTAACTCGTCGGTCAATGTGCGGGCTGGCCGGGGTTTGAACGGTTGTAACAGCCCGCATCGGCATGAGGAGGAGTGAGATGACGCTGCCGAACACGCAGGAAACGGCCGTTGTCCGGCGGCTGGATGAGGCACTGCGGCCCAGCCGGGCCAGTGGCGGTCTCAGGCCGGCCGCTGGCGGTGCGGCCCGCAGGGCGGTGCCGGGCTGGGCCCCGCTGGCCGTGTGCTGCCTCGCCCAGTTCATGGTGGTTCTGGACATCTCGATCGTCAATGTGGCGCTCCCGCAGATGAAGGCCGGCCTGCACCTGTCGCCGGGCGGGCAGCAGTGGGTCATCAACGCTTACACGCTGACCTTCGCCGGCCTGCTGATGCTGGGCGGCCGGGCCGCCGACCTGTTCGGCCGCCGGCGGGTGTTCCTGCTCGGGGTCGGCCTGTTCACCGGGTTCAGCCTGCTCGGCGGGCTGGCGCAGAACGGGGCGTGGCTGATCGCCGCCCGGGCCCTGCAGGGCACGGCCGGGGCGGTGCTGGCCCCGGCGACGCTGAGCCTGCTCACGACCACCTTCACCGCCCCGGCCGCGCGGCGCCGGGCGGTGGGCGCCTGGTCGGCGACGGCGGCCAGCGGTGCGGCGATCGGTGTGCTCGCCGGCGGGATCCTCACCGACCTGCTCGACTGGCGGTGGGTGCTGTTCGTCAACGTGCCGGTCGGCATTGCCCTGCTCGCCGGGGCGGCATGGGCGCTCACCGAGTCCCGCGCCGGTGAGGGCGCCGGCCGCCTCGATGTCCCCGGCGCGGTCACGGTGACCGCGGGGATGGCCCTGACCGTCTACGGCATCGTGGGCACGGGCACCCACCCGTGGGGCTCGGCGCGCACGATCTCGACCCTGGCGGCCGGCCTCGCCATGCTGGGGGCGTTCGTGCTGATCGAGGCCCGGCTGGCGCGGAACCCGCTGGTGCCGCTCGGCGTGTTCCGCCGGCGGTCGCTCACCGCGGCCAACGTCGTGTCGCTCGCCATCGGGGCGTCGATCTTCAGCCTGTTCTTCTTCTTGTCGCTGTACCTGCAGCAGATCAACGGCTACACGCCGCTGCGGGCTGGACTGGCGTTCCTGCCGGTCGGTCTGGCGATCCTGTCCACAGCGCTGCTGGCCGCCCGGATAGTGGCCCGGATCGGGGCACGCCGGCAACTGGTGATCGGGCTGCTGCTGGCGGCCGCGGGCCTGGCCTGGATGACGCAGCTCGCGCCAGGTGACGGCTACTGGCCCGGCGTGTTCCTGCCCGGGCTGCTGGCCGGCGCCGGGTTCGGCCTGTCGTTCGTCCCGATGACGATAGGCGCGACCGCCGGAATCCCGCCGCAGCAGGCGGGCCTGGCATCGGGCCTGATCAACACCACTCGCCAGGTAGGCGGCGCCATCGGACTGGCCGCCGCCGCTACCGTCGCCGCGGCAGTCCACGCGCAGTCGACAGCCCCGCACGCCGTGGCCGCCGCCCTGACCACCGGGTACGACCGGGCGTTCGCGATCAGTGCCGCAGTGCTGGCCGCCGGGGCGCTGGCAGCGCTCCTGCTGCCCGGACGGCTCGGCATGGCACAGCGCCCGGCCCCGGCCGGCGAGCGCGCCGACCCGCAGGCGGCTCCCGCCAGGCCCTGAGCACTCGCGGATCCCCGGGTCCGCGACCCGGACCCAGCCGGCGAGGGAAAGCAGGCGCGTCACCCTGACCGACGGGGTGACGCGCCTGGCTCGTTCGGCACCACTGTTCCGCTGATTGACTGTCCGATCGGGCACGCAACGGGCACGCTCGCGGCCCCTCGACGATGGCTTGAGCCCGGGTTCTGCATCAGGATGTCGGTACCCAGTAGCGAAGTCTGCCGTCCTGCTTGTCGGCCAGAACGCCGCCGTTGGCCTCGATCACCTTGCGGGAAGCGATGTTGTCCTCATCGCACGTGAGCAGGGCCGGGTCCGCGATCGGTAAGCTGGTGGCGGATGTCGATCCGGCCCAGGTACTCCTCGCCGCTTACCCACCACAGCGTGGTCTGCGGGGACCAGGCCAGCGCGGCTGGCATACTTTTCTGTTTCCTGGTCTCGTAGTACCCGGAGATTGCGCGCTCAGATCATCAGTTCCGCTGTCGCATCGGTCAGCGATAGCGGACGGCGTGCTCACGGCAACGAGCCCCAGCTCCATGCGGGGAGTGGGCCGGGACCCGACGTATCGTCGGGTCCCGGCGGGTGATCTTTCGCACCGAAGCCACCGAGTCCTTCTTCGAGCAGTGCCAGGGCCCGCTGGGCCTGGGCGCGCACGTCACGGGCGAGACCTGGGTTGGGTTGGCCAGCCAGGGCTCTGCGGCGGACGGCGTCGAGCACGGCGTGGTGGACGCCCATCAGGGCATTGGCGACGACCCACGGCGTGATGTCGCCAGCATCGGCCTGCGTTTGCTCGGCGAGGAGGACGGCGAGTTCTGCTGTGGCCTCGGAGAAAACCTGCCGCTCCCTGGCCAGGAGGGCAGGGCTCGCGGTGACCATACGGGCCATCGTGGCGAGACGCTCGCTGTCTTGTGCCAGGAGGCGGTCAGGCTGCGGTCGGAGCAGCACTCCCGTAAGCGCCGCCAGGGCTGACGTTCCGGGGTCACGGTTTCGGATCGCATCGATGAGCCGAGTTTCGTAGGCACCCATCCGGCTGTACACGAGATCTTCTTTGGTGGGGAAGTAATTGAAGAGCGTCGCCTCAGAGACCTCGGCCTCTCGTGCCACCTCGGCCGCGGTTACCTGGTCGAAGCCATGCTCAGTGAACAAGCGCAGGGCCGTGTCGGCGATCCTCTGACGAGTCTGCGCTTTCCTGCGCTCACGCAGCCCCGGGACAGTGCTCACGCCGCCAGCATAGCAAAAGCTGGTCATACCCCAAACTTAGAGCTGCTATAATTTTGAAGTGACACTGAATTGCGCCGAGGGTGGCGCCACAGGTGGATTGTCCGATCGGGCGGCCCGAAGTGGTCCCACACCGACCACGGCGGCTCACCCGGGCGTCGGACGCGACCAAGGTCCTATGACAAGGCAAACCAAGCCAGGCGACTGGCATCCCGGCGGTAGCCGGACCTGACAGGAAGGCTGACTGCCGTGGCAGTAATCGAGTTGCACGACCTCACCAAACGATTCGGTGGGCTGGTCGCCGTCGACCATTTGAGCTTCGAGGTCGAGTCAGGTCAGGTGGTCGGCTTCCTGGGTCCGAACGGGGCAGGGAAGACGACGACCCTGCGCATGCTGCTCGGCCTCGCCACCCCCACCGAGGGCAGCGCAACCATCAACGGGCGCCTCTACCAAGAGCTGGACCAGCCGCTGCACATCGTAGGCGCCGTCCTCGATGCCTCCGAGGCCCACCCGGGGCGAACTGCCCGGAACCATCTCCGCATCCAGGCGACACTCGGCGAAGTCAGCCCGTCGAAAATCGATGAGATGCTCGACCTCGTCGACCTGACCTCGGCGGCAGAGCGGCGGGTCGGGGAGTTCTCCCTCGGCATGCGCCAACGGCTCGGCCTCGCCACGGCCCTGCTGACCGAACCGGAGATCCTCATCCTCGATGAGCCTGCCAACGGGCTCGACCCTGAAGGCGTCCACTGGCTCCGCCAGCTGCTGCGCAACCTGGCCGCCGAAGGGCGGACGGTGCTCGTCTCCAGTCACGTGCTCGGCGAAGTCGCCCACACGGTCGACAGCGTCGTCATCTTGGACCGCGGCCGGCTCGTCACCCATTCCACGCTCGATGAGCTCACCGCCGGGTCCGCTCAGGTCGTCCGGATCCGCACCCCCAAAGCCGGGGAACTGCGCCTCGCCCTCGAAGCCGAAGGCGCCCACGTGCAGCCAGTGGCGTCAGACAGCCTTGAGATCAGCGGCGCCAGCCCCGAGCAGATCGGGAACCTCGCCGCCAAGCGCTCCATACCGATCTTCGGGTCGGTGACCGAGGCCACCGACCTGGAAGACATCTTCCTCAACCTCACCACCCACACCGACAGCATCGAGGCACGTCAATGACACTCCTGCTCCGTGCAGAGCTCCTCAAGCTGCGCACCGTCCGGGTCACCTACGGCCTGATCCTCACCGTCGCCGCGCTCACCGCCCTATTCGCCGTCATCGAATCGTCTGTGGCCGGCAAAACCTCGGGAACATACGCCGTGGCCTCGCTGGCCACTGTCGCGGGCCAGGGAACGGTCACCACCCTCACCAGTTGGTCCATGATTCTCGCTGCGGTGCTCGGGATCCTCGTCGCAAGCGGCGAGTTCCGCCACTCCAGCGCCACGCTCACTTACCTCGCCACCCCTGACCGCAAACGCGTCCTGCTCGCCAAAATGCCCGCGGCTGCCCTCATCGGAGCGGTCTTCGGTCTGGTTGCCGCCGCCCTCTCGACCGGTCTCGGGCTCGCTTTTATCGCCGGGCGCGGCGACGCCATAACGCTCGGGACCTCCGCGATGCTCGGACACGCCGCCGGTGCCATGTTCGGCGCCGCGCTGCTAGCGATGATCGGAGTCGGACTGGGATCCCTGATCCGCTCCCAGCTGGTCGGAATCATCGCAATCTTCATCTGGGCCCTCGTGATCGAGTCGCTCATCGGCGGGCTCTTCACTTCGATCCGCCCTTACCTCCCCTATACCGCCGCGACCAGCCTCGCCGGAATCAAACTCGGCGGTGCCGCCTTCGGCCCCGCTCACAACGCCACCGGCGGCTCACCGCTGCCCTTCGCGGCGGCAGCAGGACTACTGATCGGGGTAGCCGCGCTGGTTGCCGTTATAGGGGCCCGCACCACCATGCGGCGCGACATCGCCTGACACCCGATACGCGGGCGGAAAGCACCGCCTCCGCCCAGTAGGAACTAGCGGCGACAGCCCGTAGCTCACGATGAGCGAGAACTGAACATCGCGGCCGGGCTTCCGTCTGGCCAGGTGTCGGACTGCTACCCAAGTACGCGCGAGCGCGAGTCGCTCGTGCTGCCGGGCCACGGCGTCTCTACTACACGCGCTACTACACCAGCCCTGGACTCGATCCGAGATGACCTGGCCATCGTCGTCCACCAGGTCCTGGAGGCCGCTCATGTCCCGGTGCGGATCGGCCAGCGACTGAGGCCCGCCTCTGCCACGTCGTCACCTCCGTGGAGCCTGTCTGTGGTCATGCGGGCCACCGACGATGCTGTTCACCACTAGGGCGCCGACGTCCTCCGGCTTTATGGTTGCCTGGTGGAAGGTGTGCGGGGCGGGGCCGCTGGGCCGATGGTGGGCCGGGACCGCGAGCTGGCCCGGGTCATCCTGCTGCTGGATGATGCCCTGGCGGGTGGCGGCCGTCTGGTGCTGTGCACGGGTGAGGCTGGGATCGGGAATACCCGGCTGGCGGAGGAGGCCGCCGCGTCGGCCGCCGCGAGAGGCGTACCGGTGGCGTGGGCCCGGGCGGCCGACCGGGATAGCCTGCCGCCGTACGGGCTGTGGCAGCTGGTGCTGGATGAGCCCGCCGTCCGGGCCGCCGGTGATGACCCGTCCGGTGCGGGCCTGTGGTCGCGTGTCTTCGGTGACGCCGAACGCCCGGCGCTAGCTGATGGCGCCGATTCCGGCAGCGCCCAGCGGTTCGCGATGTTCGCGGAGGTTCGCAGGCGGCTGGCGCAGGCGGCCGGGTCGAGCGGGTTGCTGCTGGTGTTCGATGATCTGCAGTGGGCGGACGAGGCGTCGGCGGTCTTGCTCGCAGATGTCGTGCGCCAGCTGCGAGGGAAGCGCATCTTGGTGTTGGCGACCTACCGGGAGTCGGCGGCCTCCGGTGATACGAGCGCCGGGCTGCTGCCGCGTCTGTCGGCGGATGCTAACACCGAACGGGTGGATCTTCGTGGCCTGCCCGCCGGTGCGGTCGGGGATATGCTGCGCGCCGCCGGGCTGCCTGCATCGGCAGACCAGGCCGGCCACAGCTTCTCGGCCGGCGTCGTGGCCAAGATCCTGGACGTACCTGTGCTTGCCCTGCTCGGCCCGCTGGACGAGTGCCGGGCCGCCGGGTTCCTGGTGGCCGGGGACCGTCCCGGTGATCACCGGTTCTCGCACGCGCTGGTTAGCTCGGCGGTGGCCGCCCGGCTGAGCGCCGCGGAGCAACGGCGGCTGCACGCCGCCGCGGCGGACGCGATCGAGGCTCTCTACGACGGGCAGCTGGATCTGCACCTGGCTGAGGTCGCCCGGCACCGGGTCGAGGCATCGCTGCCCGGTGACCGGACGGAGGCGGTAGCGGCATGTGAGGCGGCCGCCGGCGTGGCGGCGCAGTCGCTCGCGTTCGAGGAGGCCGTGCGCCTGTACCGGCAGGCGCTGTCGGTCGGCGAAGGGGAGATCGGCGAGAACGGCCGCTGCCGGCTGGAGCTCGCCCTGGCGGAGGCCCTGCACCGCAGCGGGGACCTGCCCGGATCGCAGGAGACGGCGGCCGGAGTCGGCCGACGGGCCGAGCGCCGGGCGTGACCGGGCCTTGCTGGCCCGAACGGCGCTGGTCATGGAGGCCAGCGGCGTACCGGAATGGGACGGGGAGATCTGCCGCATCTGCGAGCAGGCCCTGGCCGAGGATGACCTTCCTGATGGTCTGCGGGCCCGGGTCTCCTCGCGGTACGCGCAGGCGCTGGTGTACCGCGGCGACTACGACCGGGCGGGACAGGTCAGCCGGGACGCGCTGGCCGCGGCCGGATCGGCGGGGGACCCGGTCGCGCTCGTGGACGCGCTCCGGGCCCGCCAGCTGGCCTGCTGCGCCCCCGGCGGAGTAGCCGAACGGGCCGTGCTGGCGAGCCGGATGCTGACGGCCGCTGAGGCCGCGGGCAGTGCCTGGCTCGAGATGTGGGGCCGGCTGTGGCGGATCGACACCCTGTTTGAGACGGGTCAGCTGCGGAGCGTCCGGCGTGAGCTTGCCGACCTCGAAGGCTGCGTGGAACGGCTCCCCGGCCTGCTCGCGCAATGGCACTTCCTGGAGACCTCGGCGACGCTCGCGCTGGCGACCGGGCGCTTCACCGAGGCGGCGCAGCTGGCCTGGCAGGCGTTCAAGGTGTTCAGCGACATGGGACACCCGTTCGCGTTCGGCGGCTGCTCAGTAATCCTCGGCCAGGCGGCCCTGCACCTCGGGTCTGGCAGATCCGGCCTGATCGAGCTATGGGACCAGATACCCGCGCACCTGCGGATAGATAACGTGGATACCACCCGCGGCATCGCGACCGTCTTCCCCGCGCTGACCCTCGCGCTGATCCGCCTGCACGCCGGCGACCGCGCCGCCGCTGAGGCCGCCTATGCCCTGGTCGGCCCGGTCCGGTCCTGGACGCCGGTACCTGCGATGCGCATGGCGGCCTGGCGCACGGGCTCGCGGTCGCCATCCTCCTCGGCCGGATGCAGGACATCGAGTTCCTGGCGGCGCAGTTCGAGCCGTTCCGCAGCCAGCATGTCGCGAACGGTGCCGGGTCCGGAGTTTACATGGGCCCGGTCGAGCTGCCGCTCGGACGGGCGGCCGCCGCGCTGGGCCATCTCGACCCGGCGGTCGAGGACCTGCGGACGGCGGCCTCGATCTGCGACGCCAACGGCGCCCGCGGCTACGCCGTGCAAGCCCGCGTCGAACTCGCCGCCGCGCTCACCCGCCGGCAGGCGCCCGGCGACCGGGACGAGGCGCTGGCCGCGCTGGCCGCCGCCGCGCGCGAGGCCGGACAGCTCGGGATGGTCCCGTTCACCGAGTGGATCGGACAGCTGCAAGCCCAGCTGAGGGCCGCGGCGGCCGGCGACTCACCCCTCAGCCCCCGCGAGCTCGAGGTGGCCCGGCTGGTCGGGCGGGACTGACCAACAAGCAGATCGGCCAGACCCTGTACGTCTCCGAGCGGACGGCCGAGAACCACGTCCAGCACATCCTGACCAAGCTCTGGCTCCGCAACCGCAGCCAGATCGCCGCCTTGGCCGGCGGCGAGCATGGCGCGAGCCGTCTATGAGTACCAGGCCGGCGGTGAATGAGTACTCCAGTGAGTGATTCCCCCGATGGCCGGATCCGGGCTTTCCCGTAGCGTCCTTCCTGCCAGCACAAACCAAGGAAAGGCAGGACGAAGATGGCACACATTCACATCGCGGCGACGCCCGGGGTAACGATCGACGGCTTCCGCGCGGTCGCGGCCAAGCACAGCCCGCCCCAGGACATCGACGGCCTGCTCGCCTGGGCGGCCGGCACGGACGAGAAGGGGCTCCACGTGGTGACCGTATGGGAGTCCAAGGCCACCAGGACCGGTGGTCCGCCGAGCAGCTCTTCCCCGCGTTCCAGTCGCTCGGCATGACCGATGTGACGTCGAACATGGAGTTCACCGAGTACGACGCGGACGAACTGTACATCCGCTGAGCAGCGGACCCAGATGGCGCGTTTCACCTCGGCATCGAGCACCGAGCATTCCCGGCCGGGGCGGACACGCCCTGCACCAGGAGCAGGCTAACCGCGCGTCTGAACAGCCGCGGAGTTTTCGGAGGCGGTGCGGGGCGACCGCCGCTGGCGCGGGCCGGAGTTGTGAGAGGGGCCGGCCAGGCCCAGCTGAGCCGAGGCCAGCACAGAGGCATATTCTGGGTCTCATGCCTGAAAGGCCGCCTGATGCTGCGTGGCTGAAACTGGGTGCGGAACCAGGGCTCTGCGGATCCTGCAGGCATGGGAAGCTCAACGAGACACGGCGGGGCACCGCCTACCTCCGCTGCACGCGCGCCGAATGGGACATCACCCTTTCCCGTTACCCGCGTCTCCCAGTCACGCAGTGCGGAGGATTTGAGCGGCGCGACGGGAAGCCCTAGAGTGCCGGTCCCTGGGCCTGGAACTGGACGCCGACCGCTTCGTCGCCCTGGACGAGCAACGTCTCGAGGACGCGTCCGGCCAGGCGGACCTGGTGTTCGACGTGGCCGGCGCTCTTGGCATCCGGATGCCACGACAAGCCGCTGGCGGCCCCGGCCCGACCCTGCGCTCCGCATGTTCCGGCCATCCCGTCTCACTGCCAGGCCGAACGGGCCCTGCTCCGACTACACCCTTTACTACAGTGCCCGACACATAAAAGGCCCTCTCCCGACTGGGAGAGGGCCTTGACCTGCGGAAACTAGTAGCGGGGGCGGGATTTGAACCCGCGACCTCTCTGGGTTGTGAGCAAGCCGAGCGCCGTCCCAGCCCGTCCAGGCTGTCCTGGGACATCGCACGTGACGTGGGCAGAGACCGCAGCGGGGTCTCCCCCAGTCTCACCGGGTACGGTCCGTCTCACCCCGTCTTGGTCACAGTCACGGTCACGCGTCCAAGGCCATTGTCCTGCGAATGCGCGGTTAATCCGGCTGACACGGGTGGGGCAGAGCCGCCGAGGGCGTGATGGGCCCGGCAGTGGGCGCACAAGATACCGCCGATCTGGGCGATCGGGAGTGACTGAAGATGGTATTGGGGCCAGACGCAATTTCGCATTCTGTTGCTCAGTCGGCCGTAGTTGGCGGGTTGCGGTGGGCGACGGCCCACTGCTTGCGGAGCATCAGCGCTAGCTGTGGCAGGGGCTGATTGGCTCGGCAGTGAGCGCCGCGTTCACATGCTGGGCATTAATGGCTGCGGCTGCGTGGCTTGCTCTCTCTGCCTGAAGATACTGGGCGGTGAGGCGGCTGGCTCCTGCCGTTGGCCAGGACACTGTGCAGCTGGTTGCGGGAGCTGATGGCGAGCTTGGCGAAGATTTTGTGCAGGTGGTATTCGACGGTGTGGGGGCTCATGAAGAGCTGGGCAGCGATTTCGCGGTTGGACAGGCCGTCTGCGGCTAGCCGGGCGATCTGGGTTTCGCGGGTGGTGAGCTGGACGGGATTGTCGGTGGTGCGGTTGCGGACTCGCTCGCCGGTAGCGCGTAGCTCGCGTCTGGCTCGTTCAGCAAAGCCGTCGGCCCCCATGGAGGTGAGCATCTGGTGTGCGATGCGCAGCTGCTCGCGGGCGTCGGCGCGCCGGTTCTGGCGGCGCAGCCATTCACCGTAGATGAGGTGAGCGCGGGCGAGATGCACGGTCATCCTGCTATTGGCGAGCTGGCTGATCGCCTCCTGATAAAGGTCCTCGGCGGCCTGGCCGCCGGCCATGAGCGCCCGGGAGCGGGCTTCGATGCCGCGTGCCCACGGGTTGCCGCTCAGGCTGGTTCGCTGGGTCAGCTCCTCCAGAGCGGCCGCTGCGACCCCGTTCTGCCCGCTTCGCACGCCTGCCTCGATCAGCTCGGGCAGCACCCAGACGCCGAAGCCGAGCTCGTCATGCTCGCATGCCTGCTGCGCGGCGGCGAGCGCGGTCGTGTAGTGGCCCAGGCCAGTGTTCAGGACGGCGGTGGCGAATTCGGCGCTGGCCATGGCCAGGCCCTCGCCTCGGGCAGCCGCATCCTGGACGGCGGCTTCGAACTGGCCTGATGCCTGGCCACGCCAGCCCGCGAGCAGCAGCGAGAAGTCCGCCATCCGCACGTTGCCGGTCGCTGCGGTGATTGCGTCCGCCTCTTCGAGCAGTTCCCCGGCTGTGGTGAACTCGCCGGCGAAGATGTGGTGCGCCGCGACGTAGTTGAGGGCGAACGGGAGCATGGTGAGCGCCCCGGTTTCGCGGGCTTGCCGGACGTGCCGGGCGGCGAGCGTACGGCATGCCTCGTCATCCCACAGGTCCATGGCGGTATGGCAGCCGAGCCACAGCCAGCGTATGTCGCCGCCGGTCTCGCCGCGGAGGGCACTGAGCGCGCGCCGGAGTGTGGGTACGCCCGCCGAGTAACCCTCTGCGGACCGGGCCGCCAGGCCGTCCAGGAGGAGGTCGACTGCCCGCGGCGGGTCGGCTGCGGGCGGCGCAGCCTTGGCGGCCTCGGCCGCTTGGCGTGGCGTCTGGCCGCTGGCGGACCGGCCGGTGCGGATCGCCGCCCACAGCGCCTCCAGATAGGTCTCGCGGGCCAGATCGGCGTCGCGCGGGCCGAGCCGCCGGGCCGCCTGGAGCAGCAGCTGCGGAGCGTCGCTGCCCCGCAGCCGGGTGAACGCGATCTGTGCGTGCAGCCGCTCCAGCCGGGCTCGCTCCAGCTCGCTGAGCGGTCCAGCCTCGGCGATGGCCAGCTGCTCGACGGCAGCGTCTGGCATCCCGGCCTCGTACGTGGCCTGCGCCGCGGCGAGTGCGCGTGCGGCACGCGCCTGCAGCGCTGGCGTCAATGCGGCGGCCCGCTGGAGGAAGGCGGCCGCCGCGGCCAGACCTCCACGTCCATGCGCCCGGCTGGCAGAGCGTTCCAGCTCGGCGGCGATATCCTCATCGGGCTCAGCTGCTGCCTGGGCCCGGTGCCAGGCCCGGCGATCGGGGTCGGTGCCTGGGTCGGTAGCCTCGGCGATGGCCTGGTGCACGCGGCGGCGGTCGGCGGCTGGCGCTGCCTGATAGACGGCGGAGCGGACCAGTGGGTGGCGGAACGTGACCCGGGCGGCAACGGTAAGCAGCCCGTCTGCCTCCGCCGGGCCGGCGGCGTCCGCGCTGACGCCAAGGTGCCGGGCAGCGCGCCACAGCAGCGCCGGGTCGCCTGTCGGCTCGGCCGCGGCCAGCAGCAGCAGGCGCTGGGTCATCTCCGGAAGCGGCGCGATCCGCCGCTGGAAGCTCTGCTCGATCCTGCCGGCCAGCGTCGCCGCGCCCGCCACAGCGAACCCGCCGGCCAGTTCCGCAGCAGTTACCCCGCGGGGCAGCTCAAGCAGAGCCAGCGGATTGCCGCGTGCCTCAGCGACAATGCGGTCACGGACGCGGTCATCCAGCCGTCCGGGGATGACCGAGGCCAGCAGGGCCCGGGCATCAGCATCGCCCAGGCCCCCCAGCGTCAGCTCGGGAAGCCGAGCGGCGCCGGGCACCGCGCCCGGATCGCGGGTGCCGAAAAGCACGGTGACCGATTCCGCGTCCAGCCGCCGGGCCACGAACGCCAGGACCTGGGCCGAGGTCTGGTCCAGCCACTGCGCGTCGTCGATCAGGCACAGCAGCGGCTGCTCCGCGGCCACCTCCGCCAGCAGGCCCAGCACAGCCAGGCCAACCAGGAAACGATCCGGTGCGCTTCCAGAACGCAGGCCGAACGCGACGCCGAGAGCGTCGCGCTGCGGCCCGGGCAGGGAGCTGCTGCGGTTCAGCATCCGGCCGCAGAGCTGGTGCAGCGCCGCGAAGGGCAGCTCCATCTCCGACTCGACACCCTCAGCGCGTGCCACGAGGAAGTCCGGTGCCGCGTCGGCTGCGTAGCTGAGCAGCGCGGTCTTGCCGATGCCAGCATCACCGCGCACGACCAGCACCCGGCTGCGGCCGGCCCGCACCTCCGCCAGCAACTCGTCGAGGGCCATGCACTGCCTGGCGCGGGCGCGAAGCATCACCACCACCCCCTCTGGGGGCTCCCTCACACAGTAGAACGAATCCCGCTTCCTGAACAGTCACAGAGCCTGGGGTAGAAAGCCATGGTCCGGCTAGGGATTCCGTAGATGCGAACGCGATCGTCGGGGGCGGATGGTTCTCGTATGGGCAATCCGCCCGCGTCCCCGGCGCGCGGGGGATCACCCCCCGCTGCGGAGGAGCACGCCATGCCGCTGGTCAGCATCAAGGTCGTCGAGGGAGTCTTCACCGAGAAGCAGAAGCACGACCTAGCCGCCAAGATCACCGACGTCATGGTTGCCTTCGAGGGATCGGAGGCCTTCCGCGAGGTGGTCTGGGTGCTCGTCGAAGAGCTCCACCGCGACAGCTGGCACATCGGCGGGCAGCCGTTCTTCGGGCCGCCCACCCTGATGGGCACCCTGGGCCGCGTAAAAAAAGCATATGAGGCTATCGACGGCACTCCCACCACAAGAGAGGACCTGGCCATCCAGGCCCCTGTCCGGTACCCGTGACCCGGCGAGGCTCGCCTTATCGCATCGGGTCGCAGGCTCAGCGCAATCGCCGCCAGACCGCACAGCTGGAGAACTCCGTGAGCACCACCGACTACGTGATCGACATCCTGCTCATCCTGGTTATCTTCCGCCAGGTGCGCCCGCATGAGCTGACACCCCGGGCGGCGGTGTTGCCGCTGGTGCTGCTGGTCGTGGCCGGGGTCGTCTACCTGCGCCCGTTCGCTGTCCGCGGCAACGATCTGGTCCTCATCATCATCCTGGCCGTCGCCGGGGTGGTGCTCGGCGCGCTCAGCGGCCTGGCCGACCGCATCTGGTGGGACGATCGGCGGCTGATGTTCCGGGCGGGCGCCATCTCGGCCATCACGTGGGTCGCCGGCATGGGGTTCCGGTTCGGGTTCGCCTATTACGCCTACCATGGCGGCGCCTCCTCGGTCGCCGCCTTCTCGGCCCGTCATGACATCACCGGTGCCAATATCTGGACAACCGCGCTGGTCCTGATGGCCTTCGGGCAGGTGCTGGCCCGGCTGGGTGTTCTGCAGGGCCGCCGGGTCCGGGCGGTCAGCCAGCCGGCCGCAGCCCAGCATGTGCCGTCCGGCCCGCCCGAACGTGATGCCAGCTGGCGTCCCTAACTGTGAAGGAGATTGCCGATGTCCCGAAGTCGCTTCCTGCAAGGCTCGTTCGCCCCGGTGACCAAGGAGATCACGGCATTCGACTTGCCGGTCACCGGCCGGGTGCCTGCCGGGCTCAGCGGGCGTTACCTGCGTAACGGGCCTAATCCGCTCGGCCTGGACGACCCGGATTATCACTGGTTCCTGGGCGCGGGCATGGTGCATGGCGTGCGGCTGCGCGACGGCCGGGCCGAGTGGTACCGCAACCGCTGGGTCCGCTCCAAGGCCGTCGCCGACGCCTTCGGCGAGAAATGGCCGACCGGCCCAGTCCACGCCGGGATGGACTTTGCCGCCAACACGCACATCATCGCCCACGCCGGCCGCATCCTGGCCACGGTGGAGGCTGGCCCGCTGCCGTACGAGCTCTCCGCTGAGCTGGACACCGGCGGCCCGTGCGATTTCGGCGGGACGCTGCCCGGCGGCTTCGCCGCGCATACCAAGCTGGACCGGCGGACCGGCGAGCTGCACGCCATCGCCTACTTCTGGGCCTGGGACCACGTCCAGCACGTCGTCGTCGACGCCGCCGGCCAGGTGATCCGCACGACCGACATCGCCGTCCCCGACGGGCCGATGATGCACGACTTCGCCCTCACCGAAAAGTACGTGGTCTTTTTCGACCTGCCGGTCACGTTCAGCATGGCCGCGGTATCCGCCGGGAAGGAACTGCCCTACACGTGGAACCCGGCGCACCAGGCCCGCGTCGGCCTGCTGCCGCGGGACGGCGGCCCGGCGGACGTCCGCTGGCTGGAGATCAGCCCCTGCTGGGTCTTCCACACGCTCAACGCCTACGACGACGGCGAGCGGGTTGTGGTCGATCTGTGCCAGTACCCGCAGCCCTTCGACGTCGCTACGCTCTGGGACGGGCACGGGCCGGCCACGCTCGACCGGTGGGTCATCGACCCGGCCGCCGACAAGGTGACACAGCAGACCCTCAACGACCGCGCACAGGAATTCCCGCGGGTCGATGACCGGGTCATCTCCCGGCCGCACCGGTACGGTTACAGCGCGGTGATCGGCGAGGTCGGTCAGGCGATCTCGCCGCTTACCGGTGACTTCGCCGACGAGGCGTTCACCAACGCCCTGCTCAAACATGACCTGGCGCACGGCACCGCCGAGACGCACGACTTCGGCCAGCACGCCACCGCCGGCGAAGCCGTGTTCGCCCCCGCCGCCCCCGCCGCGGCCGAAGACGACGGCTATGTCTTCGCCTACGTGCACAACCCCGACCGCGGCGCGTCTGACCTGGTCATCCTCGCCGCCCAGGACTTCACCGCCGAGCCCGTCGCCCGTGTTCACCTGCCCGCCCGGATCCCGCTCGGATTCCACGGCAGCTGGCTCGCCGACCAGGATCATGAGCGTGATCGGTAGAGACAGACAGGGCTCACGCCAGGGACCACCACCGCAGGCGACAGCCCGCCGCGGGGACCATCCAAGGTCACCAGCACACCAAGGAGGAGACATCTGATGGCAACCATCACCACTAAGGACGGCACCGAGATCTTCTACAAGGACTGGGGCAGCGGCCGCCCGGTCGTGTTCAGCCACGGCTGGCCGCTCACCGCCGACGCGTGGGATGACCAGTTGTTCCTCATGGCCTCAAACGGCTACCGGGCCGTTGCGCATGACCGCCGCGGCGGCGGGCGCTCCGGCCAGCCGTGGAACGGCAACGACCTGGACACCTACGCCGACGACCTGGCCGCGCTTATCGAGGCCCTCGACCTGCACCACGTGGTCCTCGTCGGTCACTCCACCGGCGGCGGCGAGGTGACCCGCTACATCGGCCGCCACGGCACCTCCCGCGTCGCCAAGGCCGTCCTCGTCAGCGCGATCCCGCCGCTGATGCTCAAGACCGACGCCAACCCCGGCGGGCTGCCGATCGAGGTGTTCGACGGCCTCCGGGCCGACCTCTCTGCCGACCGGTCCCAGTTCTACGAGGACATCAGCGCCCCCTTCTACGGCGCCAACCGGCCCGGAAACACCGTCTCGCAGGGCCTTCGTGACTCGTTCTGGCTGATGAGCATGACCGTCGGAGTCAAAGGCGCCTACGACTGCATCAAGGCCTTCTCCGAAACCGACCTCACCGAAGACCTCAAGAAGATCGACGTCCCGACCCTGATCATCCACGGCGACGACGACCAGATCGTGCCGATCGGCGCCGCCGCCCTCCAGTCGTCGAAGATCGTCAAGGACGCCACCCTGACGGTCTACCCCGGCGCTCCGCACGGCCTCGCGCAAACCACCGCCTACAAGGACACCTTCAACACTGACCTGCTCAACTTCATCAAGGTATAAGCGCGAGGCCGCCGCCGCGCAGCCCGGCAGTGCTGGATGGCCGGGCAACAGCGCAGCAGCGGCCTCCTGGCCAGCACCCGACCCGGCCGCGCTGGCCGCTACCGCAGCCTCCTATGGCATCGAGATCCCCGGCCCGCGCCCAGCCCGTCGTGACCGGCGACATCCGTTTACGTCGAGACCGTCCCGGAACAGTAGGCAGGAAACACGGTAGCAGTCTCTACATCAAGATCAGCTCAATGGGCCGCAGCGGCCGGACCGGACGAGGATCTGCACGCCCGGGGAGAGGCTCATGCCAACCCACTCCAGGTCCGCCAGGTTCGCACGGTCAGCCAGCCGACCACTCCGCGGCATCTGCCGGCAGTCACGCCGGAGAGGGACCCGCTAATACTCTCACCGGCTGTGATCCGGCAATCACGTCCGAGGAGCTGTCATGACGTCCGCGTCGAGCACGGAGAGAGCCGTGAGACGCGAGCACGTCGGCGCCCTGGTCCTGGTCGCCGTCACCAGTTCCGTATTGGGTTGCTAATGGTTTTCAAGAGCGTCCGTGTTTCACGCGCCATCACCGCCGCTACCTGGCTCTTCAGCACTCGGGGTGCTTGTCAAGCAAGATCATCCCAGGTATATCCCGCGCCTGGCCTGGTGACGCCCAGCTGACTTCGATGCTGTAAAGGTTCCTTGACTTCGCGGCCAAGTAAAGCTACCTTTACATTGTGCGGAACCGGGTCAAGGAGCAGCGGATCCAGCGGGGGCTGTCGCAGGCAGAGCTGGCGGCGGCGCTGGGCGTGTCCCGGCAGACGGTGATCTCGATCGAGAGCGGCCGTTACCTGCCATCGCTGCCTCTGGCATTCCGGATCGCGCGCTTCTTCAATGTGACGGTCGACAAGATGTTCGACCCAGAGGGTGAGGTGCCGGAGACATGATGAGGCTGAGTCACGGTCGCCTGCGGGTGCCTGCAGGGACGCTGATCCTCGGCACGGGGCTTGCTGCCGCCGTGCTCGTCGGCCAGGGATGGCACAACGCGATCCCCGTCGAGGTGGTCACGGCCGTCGCAGCGGTCGGCTATTTCCTACTCGGCGGACTGAACAACGACGTCGGCGCGATCTACGGGTCGAGCGGCGACGAGCGGCAGCAGATGGTCAGGCAACGGGCCCAGGCCCTGACAGCGGTAGTGACGGTACTTGCCGCCGTGATCGGTTACATGGTGCAGATCGCGCGCCGGGCTCCCACCTGGCCGTTTGGGGTTGTTGTCGGGGTTGCCGCCGCCTCGTTTGTAGTGGGCCTGGCGATTTACCGCGTCCATGACACCTTTCTGGGCAGCCCCGGCGTACCGGAGGAGACACGGAAATGATGAGCGCCCGAGGAGGTCCTGTGACCCGCTGCTTAGGAGGACGTGGGCGACCATGCCCGGACCTGTCCATGTGCAGGTCAGAGGATATGTGGGAGCATCCGCGAGTGACCGTGAGTTTCCTCGGCTGGCTGCCTCATCGGGCACGCAACGGGCACGCGGCTGCTGGGCGTCCACCTGGCCTCGTGGCGTGACCCGAAGGTCAGCCCCCAGCGTTGCTGGGCGGCCGGCCTGGCGAGTAATGCCGAGCCGTGAGCCGATCTCGGCCCAGGAGTAGCCACGGGCACGCAGGCCCTTGACCGCCTCGCCTATCGCGGCGTCGATCTCGTCGGCCAGGCCGACCATGAGGACGGGTGCTTCCACATCGCCGTCTCCGACGCGGCGGCTGGAAGCGCGCAGGATGCGGCGGACGAAGGCGGCCTACTCGTCGTTCTCGACCTTTCGCCGGGGACGTTTTGGCCTCAACGTGACCTTGACAGTGTTCGGCCTCATCGAGGTCGTCCCTACCTGCGGACTGCCGGGAGCTGGCTTCGTTCCTCGGACAGCTCAACGGCCCTGCGTTCCCATTCGTTGAGGCCCTTGGAGTCGGTCCAGTCCACGTGGGCTCCGGTGATGCCGTCGAGCACGGCGACAGCGTGCCGGGGACATCCGCGAGCTGCGGCGCCGTCAGCATCTGTGATCGTCACCCGTGCGTAGGACTGGCAGGCTGGTTCGTCAGCTCGGGTGAGGGTGCAGGTGAAGCGGGTCTGGGTCATGGCCGGTCTCCTGGCTGCTAGCTGAGGCGTGGAGGTGCCTCATCCGATAGCTGCCGGAAACCGCCTGGAAGGGCGGGACTGGCGGTTTGTCCATCGCGTAGCGACAGCGAAGCTGCCCTTGACTGACCTGTCCTGGAGGGCTACATAATCGGTAGCGGGTGAGGCTGCAGGGAGAAGATGACGTCCGGGTATGCCAGGCAGAGCAGGGGAAGTGATCATGACTACGGCCGCGGATATCGGCTTCGCGGAGATGCGGCTCAGCAAGGCTGTGGGCGTCGCGTCCGGGGAGGACAGTCCGTCCCTCGTCGTGGTGCTGGACGGGGTGTCACAGGACCGGCGTCTGCCCATCATAATCGGGTCCACTGAGGCGCTCGCTTTGTCGGCCAGCCTTGAGGGGCGGGAGTTTCCCCGGCCGATGAGCCCGCAGTTTGCTGCTGGCCTGGTGCATGCTCTGGGCGGCCGGATTCGCCGGGTCCGGATCGATCGCCTGGTGCCGGTCCGCGATGGGACTGCGTACGGCTCCACCGTAGAGGTGGAAGGTGCCTCGGGTGTTGCCTCGGTGGATGCCAGGCCCAGTGACGCGCTGAACCTTGCCGCGCTGGTCCACGCGCCGATCTTCGTCGCCCCCGAAGTACTGGCAGACGCGGAGGGCAGGCTCGAAAGCGATTCGCCCGAAGCGGCCGATCTGCGCCTTGCCTTGAAATCCGCCCCGCCCATGGAACGACCAGGACCCGACCCGGCGTAGTGTGTCCGGTTGGCTCCCGGAAGGAGCTGGCGCTATGCAGCGGGAACGCTGAGCTGTGGTGCTGGATGAGCTGGCTGGATTAGGTGACCTGATGCGCGTGTTGGCCTGGCGTGCGCCGGCGGGGCCTCCCAAGGCCAGAGCCGGCGCTGACGCCGGGCCGCGGCGCCGCGCAGTGGCGCCGCCTTGATCCCGGTACGGGCGAGGTGCTGCCAACCTGGGACCAAGCGCTCGACGCCATCGGCGATGACGACGAGCCGCTGCATGTGGCCCGGTTCGGTACCCGCTTCGACGCTCAGGGCGTACTCGCCGGATCCAAGGACGCCAGCCGGTGCATCGGATACCTCACCAAATACCTGACTAAGCACGTCGGCGACTGCCACCAGGCCACCACCGACGCCCAGGCCGCGCACGCCGGGCGGCTCGCCGACGCGCTGCGGTATGAGCCGTGCTCGCCGACGTGCGCGAACTGGCTCCGCTACGGCATCCAGCCGAAGAACGCCCGGGCGGGCCTGCGGCCGGGATGCTGCAAGGGAAAGGCCCACCGCCGCGAGTACCTCGGCTACGCCGGGCGCCGCGTGCTGGTCTCCCGCAAATGGTCCGGCAAGACCCTGGCCGACCACCGCGCCGACCGCAAGGCCTGGCTGACGGGGATGCTCGGGCTTCCGGCAACCGACCCGCGCCGGTACACGTGGGAACCCGTCAAACCCGGCGACCCGGACCACATGCCCAACGGCCAAAGGCTGCTGCATGTCGTCGCCGACCGGATCCAATGGCAAACCGCACTCGAACAGGCCCGCCGCAGAGCCGCCGAGTCCGATCTTCCGGCAACAGGCAGGGCGGCATGAGCAACCCACAGCGGGAGACACCCGCCGATGACCCGTTCGCCGGTCTCCCGCTGCTGATTCCAGTCCCGCGAGCGGCCAAGTTGCTCGGCATCAGCCGTGCGGCTGCCTACCGCTTTGCTAGCGCGGGTGATCTTCCCACCAAGCGGCTTGGCCGTCGCGTGTACGTCGTCTCGGCCAAGCTCCGCGAGTTCATCGAGACGGAGGAGGAAGCCGCATGAAGGGGCACGTCTACAAGCGCGGCAAGAGCTGGTACTACCTGTTCGACATCGAGCCCGACCCGCTGACCGGCAAACGCCGGCAAGCGAAGCGGAGCGGCTACCGGACAGAGCGCGAGGCATGGAAGGCAATGCTGGAGGGGCGGGCACGCACGCTCGGTTGGCCATCCCCGGATCTGAACCCAGGCTGGACTCTTGCGCCCAGCCGCGCTGCACGGGCCGCCGTTCGGCTTTCACCTGTCAGGCTGGTCGGCGTCCGGGCGGGCAGGAGCTGGGATGGCGGCGAGCGGCGCGGTGCCGGGGAGCCACACCGAGACGTGGGCGGGCTGGAACGCCTCATGGACGACGCCGACCAGATCGCCTCGTACTGTGTCCAGGTCGATGGTCTGGCGCAGTCGCCCGGTGAACGCGACTACGATTGCCTCGGCGTCGTAGCGCTCGCGGTTGAACCGACGGTCGACGGCATGCTGCACCCGCTTGCGCAGCGGGTTGAACAAAGCCGCGATGACCAGCGTGGCCACGGCTACGGCCACCGAGCCCTTGAATGGCAGCACCCGGGTGGTCAGGAGGATCAGCCCGGCGAACACGCCGCCGAGCAGGGCGGTGATCAGCGTGTAGGAGACCACCCGGCTGATGATGCGGTTGAGCTCGTACAGCCGGTACTTCAGTACCGCCACCCCCATGCAGACGGGCAGGGCTGCCGTGCCGAGGGTCGTCAGCGCGTCGACCACTGGCTGGGTGCCCCAGCCCGGGGCTTCTCCCACGGCGAGTGGGGCGATGAACACGGCGATGACCAGCGCGACCACGAGGATGGCCGCGCCGCTGTAGAGCCACTTGAGCTGCTGGCGGTGCTCGCCGCTGGCGTGCCGGTAGGTCGGTATCTGGATGGCCACCCAGGCCAGCCAGCTGACCAGGGTCCCGGCGATCACCACCCCGTTGACGACATCGAACGTTACGGGCAGCATGTTGGCCAGGTCGCCGTTGGCCTGGATGCGGACATTGCCCGCGGCGGCGACCAGCACGCCCCAGCTCGAGGCGACCAGGCCGAATAGCAGCCAGCCGACGGCGGCGACCGTGGCGGGCCGGTGCCACCGGCCCCCCGGCAGCGTCCCGTCGGGGAACAGCCACAGCAGCAGCGTGATGAGGACCAGGAACATCGGCCAGCATTCCTGGAGCACTACTGCCACCCAACCCAGGGACAGCATGCCGTGATGCATCCGGTAGTCCAGGATGAGGTACTGGCTGGTGGGGCTGCTCTCCACGATGGTGATGGCCAGCAGCATCCATCCGATCGGATTGCGCCGACGGCGAGCGGCGAGCAACGTCCCGACCAAGGTCACGGGCACCACGCCAGCCGCCGTGACGAACGCGTCGGCCACCGGCCCGCCGGTCCCGGGCCGATGTGTCAGGCTATCCAGCACGACGGAGGCCGCGCCGAACCCGAGCGTGATCACGCCGAGCGCGACGGCCGCCACCGGTGCCGTCCGCGTTCGCAAGGTCGTGTTCACCCGGAATGCCGCCTTCCGCCGATCGCCCGTGATTAGCCAACCATAGGCACGCCGCGTTCCGGGATCGTTACGGGCCTCGTGGCAGTGGGGCGCCAGGCTAGGGTCAGCTCTGCCGTCGCGCTGGCGGGTAGCATACGGGTCGGCTTGGACACCGGTGTCCGCGAGCTGGACGACTGAGCGCGGCCAAATGACTGTCGCGCCGGACTCGGCCTGATTGACGTGTGAGCCATCTTGATCTGCGTGGCGCTGTCGGATGTGGCCTGGCGTGCGCCCGGGCGGGCCGCCAAGGCAGAGCCCGGGCGCTGACGCCGGGCCAGCGGCGGAGCGCAGCGTAGCCTCCTTGATTTAGAAATAAGGGGAACCCGGCAAGTCACGGTTTATCTGCGTCGTCGGCGTGCGTGCCTGCGCATTGCGTCCACTTTTTGCGGCGAACGCGGTCGGCTCGATGATTGGTGTCCCGCGCCACGGCGACCTTGATTGACAGCAGATCGGTGTCGCTGGAGACGATCAGCAGCGCCCCGACCTCGGCGGCCAGGTCGAGGATCAGGTTGTCCTCGTGGTCGGGGCAGTCGTGAACTGTCTGGGGCACGTCAGCCACGATGCCCCCGCCGCATCGCAGATGACCTGGCGCAGCGCCTCAGTGGAAGCCGTCCGCCGCCTGCGTCGCGAACGACGTCCGCGGGTACGTCTCACCGCACAGCCACAAGGGCGGCCTTCCTCAGAGGCCTCGTGCACAATTCCGTGCACAAGGTAAACGCAGAAGGCCCCTTCCACGACGGAAGAGGCCTCTAATGGGGGTTACCAAGTTGGTCCTGAGCTGGGGCTTCAGCTCCGACGGAGCGTGCGTCCTTTCGGGCAGACTTGGTTCCGGTAGCCGCTGGCGGGTGAGCACTGAGAGCCTCAGGAGCACGGGAGTCCTATGGTCAGACCGTGCCCCCGCTGGTGGCCGGGAGACATGACCGCTATTGGGATGTCGTGCCCGCCCCGCTGAGGCGTGAGCACTTGTCCATTAGGGCGCGAGCCGTTCTCCCGCGGGCTGCTCATGCAGGTTTGTTTCCGCAGACGTTCGGGGGGACGCGAAGTGCTGTTTGCCGGGGATGACTGGGCTGAGGACCACCATGATGTGGAGATCCAGGACGAGACGGGGCGGAAGCTGGCTGCCAGGCGGCTGCCGGAGGGCGCGGCGGGGATCGCCGCCCTGCATGAGCTGATCGCCGGGCACCTGGGGCACAACGGCGATCCCGGGCAGGTAGTGGTGGCGATCGAGACCGACCGTGGCCTGTGGGTGCAGGCGCTGGTCGCGGCCGGCTACCAGGTGTACGGGCTTAACCCCAAGCAGGTGGCCCGGTTCAAGGAGCGCTACAACCTCTCCGGGGCCAAGAGCGATGCCGCCGATGCGCATGCCCTGGCTGACATGGTGCGCACCGAGCGGCATCAGCTGCGGGCAGTGGCCGCGGACACGCCGGAGGCGGAGGCTATCAAGGTCATCGCCCGGGCCCATCAGACGCTGGTCTGGGAGCGGACCCGGCACACGCTGCGGCTGCGCTCGGCACTGCTGGAGTTCTTCCCCGCCGCCCTGGCCGCTTACGCCGGCCTGGGCCTGACCGGTGCCGACACGCTGGAGCTCCTGGTCAAGGCTCCCGATCCGGCATCGGCGGCACGGCTTTCCGCCGCCCAGATCACCGCTGCGCTCAAGCGTGCCCGCCGTCACAACGCCGCGGTCAAAGCCGGGGCGATCAAGGACGCGCTGCGCATGCAGCACCTCATCCAGCCGACGGCGATCACAGCGGCCTACGCCGCTTCCATACGGGCCACCGCGTCCGCGCTGATCACGCTGAACGAGCAGATCAGCGAGCTGGAACGCCAGGTGGAGGCACATTTTCGCCAGCACCCGGACGCCGCGATCTACCTGTCCCAGCCCGGGATCGGGACCATCAACGGCGCCCGGGTGCTTGCTGAGTTCGGTGACGCGGACGGCCGCTACTCCTCCGCCAGGGCCCGCAAGAACTACGCCGGCTCCAGCCCCATCACCCGTGCGTCCGGGCGGAGCAAGATCGTCCTGGCCCGGTACGTCCGCAACGACAGGCTCGCGGACGCCCTGCAATCACAAGCGCTCTCCGCGCTGACCGGATCACCCGGAGCCCGCGCATACTACGACAAGCAACGCGAACGCGGCCTCGGCCACAACGCCGCCCTTCGCCAGGTCAGCAACCGGCTCGTCGGGATCCTGCACGGCTGCCTCAAAACAGGCACCCTCTACGACGAAGCAACCGCCTGGCCAGATCACCACGCGACGCGACACGCCTCACGCCTTGCAGCTTGACATCTAAGCCCTTGGGATGTCTGACCTGCGTATTTTGTAGCGGGGGCAGGATTTGAACCCGCGACCTCTGGGTTATGATCCATACGACGTGCGTCTCTGCCGTCTCGGCCGGTCTCCGGTCGCCGTGTTGGCCTCAGCAGACTCGCGCCTGGTGGTCGTTCCAGGCCTTCTACGTCTCCCCCATCTTACCCTGTCCCGCCGCGTCCGGTTTACAAATTGGTTTACAGAAGTGGTCCTTGACCTTCGGGTTTCTGTCCTTCTAACAGGCGCGAAGCGTACCCTCCAGCCGGTCGGTTCATCCCGTCACCGTCGGGGGCACTGGGTGAATCCCGTCCAAGCTAGCGCAGGGTGTAGGTACTCGTTCGTGCCAGTGGTTGTCCGCGGTTGTTGCTGTACTTTTCTGCTGTACCTCGGCGCCGCGCCTGCGCCGACCGGGGTGACCAGCTGGTTGCAGATGCTTATGGACGGAAGGGGACGCGTGTGGCTGGCTCGGATGGTTCCGGTGAGGGTACCGGCTGGCGGGTGTTCATCTCGCACACCTCCGAGCTGCAAGAGTTTCCGCAGGAGAAGTCTTATGTGGCTGAGGTAAAGGGTGCAGTTTCGGCTGCTGGGCATGTGATCGTGAATATGGCTGACTTTCCTGCTGCTGATCAGCCTGCCGCGCAGCTATGTGCCGAGTGCGGGGATGCGATGTGTATGTGGGAGTGCTGGGCACCCGGTACGGATCCCCGGTGCGAGACAGACCCGAGGTGTCGTATACCGAGCTGGAGTTCGACACCGCTACTGAGGCGGACCTGGACCGGCTGGTGTTCGTGCTGGACACCGAGGCTGCGGACGTGGGTATCCCGCCGTCGGCATTGATCGATCGCGAGTACGGGGCGCGGCAGGACGCGTTCCGCCGCCGGGTCCAGGACAGCGGGCTTGTCACGCGGTCGTTCGCGAGCCCGGCCGAACTGGGGCAGCTAGTGGAACGGTCGCTGCGGGAGCTGGCCGGAACCCGCCGACGTATCGGCCGGGAGATCGAGGGCGGCCGGGCCCGGTGGTAGTCGGGGAGATCCCGCAAGAGCCGCTCGGGTTCCAACCGCGCGCTGAGCTGCTGGCTGGGCTGGACGCGCCCGGGCCGGGATCGCGGGTTGTGGTGGTGCGTGCGGTGACCGGGATGCGCGGGGTCGGCAAGTCCCAGGTCGCAGCGGCATACGTGCGGTCGTGTATCGATGAGGGCTGGCGGTTGGCGGCGTGGATCAACGCCGAGGACACGGGCGGGCTCTTGGCGGGCCTGGCCGCTGTCGCCGCCGGTCTGAGAATCAATGCGGCCGAGGGGGATGCGGAGGCAGCTGGCCTGGCGGTGCGACACCGGCTGGAGATCGACGGGGATCGCTGCTTGTTGGTGTTCGACAACGCCACCGACCCGGTGGTGCTGCAACGGTTCATTCCCGTGGCCGGGACGGCCCGGGTGATCATCACGAGTAATCAGCGGTCGATGGCGACTCTGGGTGCGGGCGTGCCGGTGGATGTGTTTTCCGAGCCGGAGGCGCTGGCATTCCTGACAGAGCGGACGGGCTTGCCTGATGTTGAGGGTGCTCACGCGGTAGCGGTTGAGCTGGGGTATCTGCCGCTCGCGTTGGCGCAGGCCGCGGCCGTAATCGCTGATCAGCACCTGGGGTATGGCACCTATTTGGACCGGCTGCGTGGCATGCGAGTGGGCGAGTTGCTAAGGCCGGTGGAAGCGGGTCAGTATCCACGCGGGGTGGCGGCGGCGGTGCTGTTGTCTCTCGATGGTGCCCGGACTGGCGATGACACCGGGGTTTGCCTGGCGGTGATTGAGCTACTGGCCGTGTTGTCGCCCGCAGGGGTCCGCCGTGCATTGGTCCATGCCGCCGCTCGCCAGGGTGTCTTGGCCGGGGACGGGCAGGCTGGCGCGCTACCTGCTGAGGTGGTGGACCGGGCGCTGGCCCGGCTGGCCGGGGCGTCGCTGCTGACCTTCAGCGTAGATGGCTCCAGCGTGATCGCGCACCGCCTGGTGATGCGGGTGATCCGGGAGCAGTTGGCAGCCGAGGACTCCCTTATGGCCGTCTGCGCGGGGGCCGAGCGGCTGCTTGATGGGTTGGCACAACCACTCAGTCAGACTTGGCACAGGGACCTGGCCGCCGTCAGGGATATGGTTGAGCAGATCATGGCGCTGTCCGAGTCGGCCGTTGGCTGTCCGGCCGACAGCGCCTTGGTCGGCCGCATACTCCGGCTCAAAGGGCGGGCCGTCTGGTTCCTGAATCGTCTAGCTGACAGTGCTGCGCGGTCCATCCAGATCGCCGAGCCACTGCTAGCCGAGCAAGAGCGAGTGCTGGGCGCCGACCACCCCGACACCCTAACCACGCGTCATAACCTCGCCAACGCCTACCGAGACGCGGGCCGAACGGCCGAGGCGATCACCATGCATGAACAGACCCTGGCCGACAGGAAGCGACTGCTGGGCGTCGACCACCCCGACACCATAGCCACGCGCAACAACCTCGCCAACGCCTACCGCGCCGCGGGCCGGACGGCCGAGGCGATCACCCTGTTTGAGCAGGCCCTGGCCGACAGGGAGCGACTGCTGGGCGTCGACCATCCCGATACTCTGGCCACGCGCTACTACCTCGCCAACGCCTACCGAGACGCAGGCCGGACGGCCGAGGCGATCACCATGCATGAGCAGACCCTGGCCGACAGGGAGCGACTGCTGGGCGTCGACCACCCCGACACCATAGCTACGCGCCACAACCTCGCCCTAGCCTACGGAGACGCGGGCCGGACGGCCGAGGCGATCACCATGCATGAGCAGGCCTTGGCCGACCGGGAGCGGCTGCTGGGCCCCGACCACCCCTACACTCTGGCCTCGCGCCACAACCTCGCTGTCGCTTACCAGGAGGCGGGCCGCATCGACGAGGCGATTGCTTTGGATGAGCTGACCCTGGCCGCCCGGGAACGCATCCTGGGCCCCGACCACCCCGACATCTTGGCCACGCGCAGCAACCTCGCCGTCGACTACCAGGCGGCAGGCCGCACCGATCAGGCAAGGGATCTGAACCCACAGCCTCCTGATCCGTAGATGTCCGTACCTGCGTCTGGCCGCGTTCAGATCAGTTCGTGACCTCGGGCGCGTCACTGTCCGCTGTCCAGGCACATTCAGACATTCGGGAAGTCGTTCGTTCCCGTGGCTCCCAGCGTGGCTCCCATCCGCGCTCGACGCCTGGCACCTCGGCGCCCTGGTCCTCGTCGTCGTGACCGCCCGCACCGTGCAGGGGATGGCCCGCGCCCGGTCCGGGCAGGCTCCGCCTGGCCCTTGGTCTCTGACCGGAGTGCCCGCAGAGGTCTCCAGGATCAAGCATGACTTCACGTGTGCGTTCACCAGGCACTTTATAACCTGTGCTCGTTGGCCTGCGGCCACAGTCATGCTTGATGCTGGAGGGGCGGACACGTACACTCAGCGGCCGCTGCCGGAAACGCCTGGAAGGGCGGGACTGTCAAGGGTGGCGTTTTGTGCCATCGCGTAGCGACAGCGAAGCTGCCCCTCTCTGTCAAGCTGTCGTGAGGCACCCGCCCCTCAGTAACCACTGATCACCCCGAGGGCGGGGATGGAGACGCTTTCCTACATGACAATGACCGTGCTCGACCGTACGCCGGTGGCCGGCGAT
>Ga0302235_10000368_pt1 | contig 36905 bp, 46 predicted proteins | sample II_Palsa_N3_3_FD_193577 | JGI IMG/M metagenome (GOLD analysis project Ga0302235, IMG submission 193577) | Peat permafrost microbial communities from Stordalen Mire near Abisko, Sweden - II_Palsa_N3_3 | ecosystem: Environmental > Terrestrial > Soil > Palsa > Peat permafrost | place: Sweden...
AGCCGCCGTCCCTCATCGTCGTCGATCTCACGCGTCCGCAGCCGCTCAGTCACCCGGCCAGTCTCGAGGATCAGCGCCTGGAGGGAAAGCCCCGGCCGGGGCAAACCCAATCTGCTACGGCACTAGGGCCGAACGGCGCTGGTAAAACCACGCTGATCCGCACCCTGCTCGGCTTGACCCGGGCCGACGCCGGCACGATGTCCCTGCTCGGCATCCCGGTACCCGCCGAGCGGAGCCGGGCCCTGGCCCGGGTCGGGGCGATCGTCGACGAGCCCCGCTTCCACGCCCACCTGACCGGCCGGCAGAACCTCCGCCTGCTCGCCGCCGCCCGCGGCGGCGAGGCGGACACGAGGATCGCTCCGTCCCTGGCCCGGGTGGGTCTCGCGGACCGCGCCGACGACAAGGTGGCCTCCTACTCGATGGGCATGCGCCAGCGCCTCGGGGTAGCGTCGTGCCTGCTCGGCGATCCGGAGCTGCTGATCCTGGACGAGCCGATGAACGGGCTCGACCCGGCCGGGATGCACGAGATGCGAAACCTGATCGCGGGCCTGGTCGACGAGGGCCGGACGGTCATGCTGTCCTCGCACCTGCTCGATGAGGTGGAGCGCACCTGTGACGCGGTGGCGATCGTCGACCGCGGCCGGGTGATCCGCCAGGGCCCGATCGACGAGCTGACCCGCGGGGCGGGCACGGTGGCCGTGCAGGTGGACTGCGCCGAGCCGGCCCGGGCGAAGCAGATCCTCGACGAGGCCGGCATCGCCGCGGGCACGACCCTGACCGAAGCCGGCCTGACCGTCACCCTGCCGCAGGGATCGTCCCGCGAGCTGATCGCCGACCTCAACCGGCGCCTCGTCGGGGCCGGCATCTCGGTCTACGGCCTGCAGGAGATCCGGACGTCCCTGGAGGACTGGTTCCTGTCCGTCACGAGCCGACTGGGAGACCCGGCATGAGCTGGGCACTCATCGCCACCAAGCACCTGGAGCTGCGCAAGCGCCGGGGCCTCATGATTACCGCCGCGCTGCTGACCACGGGGATCGTGGTGCTCGTCCTCGGCCTCCGGCTGATCTTCCACCTGACCGATCCCGCCAGCAACGGCCCGGCCGGCTCGCCGAGCATCTTCTCCGGCCTGAGCAACCTGCTGGCCGAATTCGGCTTCCTGGTCGCCGCCGCGGTCGGCGCGGCCGCCGGCACCACCGACCTGACCGACGGCGTGTTCCGCGGCCTGGTCATCACCGGCCGGTCCCGGCTGGCCCTGTACCTGGCGCGCATCCCGGCCGGCCTGGCGGTCATCCTCCCGGTCATCGCCGTCGCGTTCACGGTGCTCTGCCTGGTCACGAGCTTCGCAGGCACCCCGCAGCCGACGTCGGTCAGCGTGAACGGCGTCTCCATCCCGGCCAATTTCGACCAGGCCGGGCTGCAAGACTGGATCCGGCAGCATCCCCAGCAGGCGGCGGCCGCGTTCCTGCCCGGTCCAGCCGGCCCAACCCCCAGCTCAAGCCCGGCCCCGTCCGGCGCGGCCGCCAGCCAGCCCATCACCGTCCTGTACGGCGAGTACACCGGCGACGAGATCGCCGGCTCCAACCCGGCGATCAACGAGATGGTCAAGATCGGCCTGTGGATCGAGCTCGAGGTCGCGGTCGGGTTCCTGGCCGGCCTCGGCCTCGGCTCGCTCACCGGCCAGCGAACCCTGACGATCATCGTGCTGATCGGACTGGAAATCATCGTGACCCCGATCCTGGCCGCCCACGTGATCCCCTACTTCATCGACGGCCAGCGACTCGCCGTCGGTATCGCCCTGGACCAGCTCCGCCCGGCCGCCCTGGGCGCCGCGGGCCCATCGGGCGGCGCCCCCGGCGGCCCCGGCCATGTCCTGTTCGGCGGCCGCGGAGCCCTCGATATCCCGCTCATGCCCACCTGGGCGATGATCTCCGTAATCATCGGCTGGATCGTCGGCTGGTCCGTCACCGGCGCCTGGCGGATGATGACCCGCGACGCCTGACCGTGATAGTGCCAAGGCCACGTAGTTAACGCCTGAACGGGGTGTCAAGGTCCGGGCGCAGCGACGATGTTGATGTCGAGGGTGGCTTGCAGCTGTGCCGGCTGATATTTGGGCCTCGGGCCTGGAATATTTCAGACCGCACGTTCGACGATGCGGGGACTGGCGCGCAGACGTCGGCCGGATAGCAGGTTGTCTAGCACGCGGCGGCCGACGGCGCCGGTCAGGTCGATGACGGCGCCGGCGATGATGCTGGCGGCCTGGGTGAGCAAGTTGCGGGCGGGGCTCAAGGCGATGGCGAGGCTGCCGCGGCCGGGGTCGGTGCGACCGGCGGCTTCGATCGCGCCGGTGATTGATTCTTCCCTCATGGTGACGCCGATGAGGCGGGCCGGCGCTGGACCGTGAGGCCCTGACCGCCCCAGCCGCCTCTGGCGTCACAGGGCTGGCGCCGCTGGCATACCGGGCACTGCAAGGGAATGTCATGGTTGTGGCAACGTACGTAAAAGAGCCATCTTGGATAAATCCCCCAACCGTCCGGCCAGGCCAGCGCGCCGTCTGGTGATCGAGGGCTGTGTATCAGTTCTGAACGGTGCTCCTCGACGCCGCTCTACCTGTCGCAGCGCGGAGAGCCCACCGGCACTCATTACACGGCACGAAAGTGCCGGGTGATGCGCTAACGCGAAGCTCGGGTGGAAGCCTGCGAGGCGCCGGTTGGAAACCGGCGGGATGTCCGTCGCCATGACTGGGGCGAGTGCTGCATACTCGGCGGTGTGAAAGACCCCTTTGACTTCCAGGCGCTGCGGATTCAGCAGCCAGGAAGGCTGCTGCCCGACCGCGCGAAGTACGAGATCTTCAACGCTGACCGGCAGTTGCTGGCGACCGCCACCGAAACCGACAGCCACACCCGGCTGAAGCTGCTCAGCAAGTCGATGCCCGACACCCGCGCAATCGCGGTCATCACCGCCGCAGGCGAGCCAGTCGGCTTCTTGGTCAAGCAGAGCAGCGAGTGGATCACCGAGTTCCGGGGACCCGGGAGCGAGCTGATCGGCCGGATCCGCACCGGAGCCACCAGGCGCACCTATACCCTGCTCGGCGATCAGGACCAGGCCGTGGGCCAGGTGACCGGCGACCTGGCGCTCAAGCACTTCTCCGTCACCGGCACGGACGGCGCCGTGTTCGCGCGGGTGCGCAAGACCTGGGCCGGGCTCACCAAGGAGATGCTCACGCCTCTTGATCACTACACGGTGGAATTCACCGGCCCCGTCTCGCAGCCGGCCCGCACGCTGACCGTCATGATGCCCATCGTGCTGGACCTGACCCTGTACGGACCCGTCTGAGTACAAGATCTCTTCGCCTTCTTCCAGGAACAGCCCGCCTGCTGCGCTTTCGGTGTACACGATGCTCTGGTCGGCCGGGTCGGGGAACTCCAGCACGACGAACGAGCCGTCCATGCCGGGATGGCGCCCGCGTCGAACGGGATGGCCTGGATGGTGGTGTTCGGCGCCGCTGCCGCCTCGTGCAGCCGGGCGAGCTGGCTTCGCATGACCTCACGGCCGCCAACCAGGCGCGCCGGGCGGCGGCCTCGTCGATGATCGCCCCAGATCGCGTCCAGCCGGCCCGTGAATGCCCCTCTACTAGGAAGAGAGATCTTTGATAAATCCCCCCACCGTCCGGCCAGTCCAGCGCGCCGCCTGGTGATCGAGGCCACCTTCACGACGTGATTCCTGGCTGCGGGCTGGGGCCGGGAGGCGTGGCCACCAGGCCTTTGCCGCACACAGGCCCGGTAGGGGGAGCGTGCCAGCTGTGTGCCACGGTGGCCTGCCCGCCCGCTGACCATCGAGGCCACGGTGAGCGCGTGATCGCCCCGCCCCCGCCGCTGGACGTCACAGCCGCTGGACGTCACAGCCGCCGCAGAACAGCGCTGCCGCCACGCCAGGTGGAGGGGTTCTCCGGTTACCGCGGTGGATCCGGGCTCCGCGGCGGATCCGGTGCCCGGGGATACCCCGGATCAACCACCAAGCCCGGATCAACCACGATAATCCGCGCCTATAAGCCCCAAAAGGGACGAAAAGCCCGCCCGGCGACCGAGCGGGGCACCGCAGCCCGGGGCAGGCAGCACCCGAGCCCGGCCAGAGGGGGGCCGGTGGCACCCGCCCCCCAGGCAAGACGCGCGATCCCCGCGAGAAAATGGCAGCTCACCCGGAAGAGTGGGCACGTTGCCACAACCATACGAACGCCGCGCGCTTATCCGCCTCCGCTAAGGGGCCTGTGGGGCCTGAGTTACTAGTGGTGCGCCAGATCGCGTCCAGCCGGCCCGCGAATTCCCCTCTACTAAGGACGAATGGGTAGAATGCCACATTCATCGAATACCTGAGCGATAGTGCGAGCAGCGGGTGTGGTTGGTGGTGTGAGCGGGGCGGGTGGGCTGAGCCGGTACGACGGAGGGCCGGGTACGACGGAGGGCCGGGACGGGCAGGGGCCGGGGGGGCTAGCGGAGGGCTAGCGGGTGCTAGTCCCCCTTGTGCCAGCTCAGCAGGTCGCCCCTGGCTGGCAGTCGAGCGCCTCGCACAGCCTGGTCAGCGTGCTGAACCTGATCGCCTTGGCGCGCCCGTTCTTCAGGATCGACAGGTTCACGATGGTGACCCCCACCTGCTCGAAAAGCTGGGTGAGCGTCATGCCCCGCGCGGCCAGCAGCTCATCTAGGTGAATGTCGATGACGTGGTCGGGCCCTGGTTCGGCCGCCGCCATCACACCGTGCCCGCGAGGTCATCGCTCATCCGGGCGCCGGCGCGGATCACCCGCGCCAGCGTCAGCAGCCCGCACGCGATGAGCAGGGGCACGAAGATGACGCCGATCCCGGCGTCCACCGCATTGCGCACCGCGGCCACGGAACCAGTGACCACGGTCGAGACGAAGGCGCTCTGCGCCACGCTCTGGCCGACCGCCACGTCCAGAGACCCGGCCAGGACGAACCAGCCGAGGAAACGCAGCCGCCGGGCAACGGTCACGGCGAACGGCCCGGCGCTGCGGATAATGCGCAGCAACTGCCCAAGCAGCAGGACGACGGTCAGGTAGAACGCGACGGTCGGTACCAGGTCATAGACACAAGCAGCCGCTGGCCGGTGGTCGGATGGCTGGCGCATAGCAGTATCTGGCCCCCGCCGGAGGTCACCTCGGACCTGAGGTGCGCCAGCGGCCCCGCGGTGGCGGTGACCGCTATCCCGTTCGTCCGCGCGCCGGCGCACGCGGGTCCGGACCCGAGCCCGAACAATTCGATCTGACCTAAGACGGCGAATATGAGCACGACCGCCAGCAGTCCCGCCGCCAGGATCAAGATGAACTTGACCGCCCCGCCGAGCGGTTGGGTGAGCTTCCGGTCTGTGCCCTGGTCCGGAGCGGCGTCAAGGTCTGGTCGCATGGCAGGCCTCTGATAACAGATCGCGTATCTGTCGGCAAGCCCTCCGCGCGCTAGCGGTCGCGGTGACGGCGACCCGGTAGATGAGATTTGCCATCGGGAGGCGCTGCCGGGCTTCGTCTTGCAGGTCGGCGAGTAGGGCGTCGCCGCCGGGATCACCGAGGTCCAGGGCGACCCGGTAGACGCGGGTCCACAGGTCGTGCCACTCGGGCCGGGCCGCCATCTCGATGTCGGCGAAGCCCGCGCTGCGCAGTAGCTGTGGCCAGTTGATACGTATTCTGCCCGGCAACCGGGCGTCATGCGGAACCTTCGGTCGAGGCAGATAATTGCGTATCACGCATTACTTGCGTGATACGCAATCAACTGTTACGCTCATGCCATGAACGGTCCGGTCAGGCCGTCATCGCGAAAGGAAGCCATCCCATGTTGTTCCTGATCAACCACCGCTACCCGGTACTCGGCAGCGTCCTCAGCGCCATCTCCAACATCGTCTTCCTCGCCCTCGGGATCGCCGAGCACTCGGCCCTGCTGATCGTGATGAGCGCCCCGTTCCTGGCCCTGTCCATCGTCCAGTTCACCTACCGCCGCCGCCACACCCCGCAGGCCCGCCCATGAGCAGGGCCATGACATCGCCACTACCGGCACTCATGCACCCGCCGGCCCGCCGCCACGATCAGCAGAAGGAGCAGACCCGCCTCGACCTCTCCCTGGCCGCATTCGAGCTAGCCAGAGAACACGGACTGGCCAGCGTGCGGATTCCCCAGATCGCCGCGGCGACCGGTGTTTCGCCCCGGACCTTCGACAACTACTTTGCCAGCAAGGAAGCGGCGATCGCCTGGCCGGCCACCTGGCGGGCGTCCCGGCTGGCGGCCAACCTGACCGGCCGCCCGGAGGAGCCGCTCGCGGGCGCTCTCGTCGCGGCCGTGGCCAGCATGTACGAGCAGAACGAGATGGATGGCCTGCCCCCGGGCTGGCTCCGCGACTTCCGGGCCCTGGTGGCCAAGGAGCCGGCGTTGCACGGCGAGTATCTCAAAGCAGCCGGCGCCGTCGAGGTAGCCCTGGCCGGCGCCATCGCCTGGCGCACCGGCGCCGAAGAGGGCCAGCTGGAACCCCAGGTACTGGCCGCGGTGGTGGCCGGCGCGGAGCGAGCCGCTGTCCTGTACTGGGTCCGCCAGCCCAGCACATCCTCCACGCTCACCGATGTCGTTCGGACCGCCATCGACATGGCGGTCCGGGGCATGGCAGGCGGGTTTTGACATCCTCCCTCGCCGGTGGATCACGGGATAAGGACGATCTTGCCTGGGCGGCGCGGTCCTCGATGCGCTGATGGGCTTAGGTGACCTGCCCAGCGCCGCGTTCGGGAACGGTCTTCGGGCCTCAGCTGAGGATTACTTTGCGGTAGGTCAGATAGAAGTCGACGGTGAACTCCGGACCGTTCTCGGCTTTCTCCCACCGGCCCGAGATGGTGCGGGCATCGTCGCTGATCGTCCCTATAAACCGCTGCGGGAATGGCTCACCCTCGCGCTGGAGCGTCCACTCCCTGCTGTCAATGTGCATGGTGTAGATACGGCACACCCCGCGCTCGTCGCTGTAGAGCTGGACATAGGTGCTATTGGCAGCGTCGCAACCCATGATCGAGATGCTGTCTGGGGCGCCAGGCACATCGATGACGGTGCGTTGGACGAGATGTGCCTGTGAGGGATGCCACTCGAAGCTTGCCCGGCCCTCACCGGGCCACGCCTGCCCGTCTGGGCCTTTCGCCTCCACGGTCCACTCGCCCACCAGGGGCTCCAGGGCCCGTAGTGCCCGTTCTGCGCTTGCCTGCCCCATCGTCTGGTCCCTCCTCAAACCGCGGGCGTTCCTCCCTGGTCTGCCCGCTTCCCGAGCTGGTCGTTGCCCCTGATTGAGACGATAAAGCCAGTGTCAACTCATCGGCGGCGGCTCTCCCCGACTGGCGCCGCCCTGTGCTCGGGGCGGATCATCGTTTCGGGGAAGGCTGGTGAGGTAAAGGAAAATCACCGGCGGTTCCCTGATCGCACCGCGGTCCCGGAGGAGATGAGATGCGTCGCATTGCCTGCCGTGAGTTCGGCCCACCGGAACAGCTGGTCCTGGAGGAGGCGGCTGATCCGGGGCCTGGCCCTGGCCAGGTGCTCGTCGGCGTTCGCGCTGCTGCGGTCAGCTTCGTCGACGGGCTGATGGTGGGCGGCGCGTACCAGGTGAAACCGCGGCTGCCGTTTACCCCCGGCCTGGTGGCGGCGGGGGAGGTGCTCGACGTCGGCGATGGCGTGTCTTCGGTGGCCCGGGGGAGCCGCGTGGTGAGCAGTTCGTTTGAGCTCGGAGGTTACGCGACCCACCGGGTGCTGCCCGCTGATGCGGTCGTGCCGCTGCCGGACGCGGTGAGTTTCGAGGTGGCCGCGACGGCCGTCGAAAGCTACGCGACCATCCTGTTCGCGCTGACCAGGCGAACCGCCGTGCGGCCCGGCGAATGGGTGCTGGTGCTCGGCGCCGGCGGCGGGATCGGGCTTGCTGCTGTCGACGTGGCCAGCTCGCTTGGCGCGCGGGTGATCGCGGCGGCTTCCAGCCAGGCCAAGCGGGCCGCGGCGGTTGACGCCGGGGCGCAGGTCGCGGTCGATTACCAGACCGAGGACCTGAAGGCTCGCGTGCGGGAAATCACCGGCGCGGGCGCCGACCTGGTGATCGATCCCGTCGGCGACCCGTTTGCCGAACCGGCGCTGCGCAGCCTGCGCGGGTTCGGCCGCTACCTCGTCGTCGGTTTCACGGGCGGCACCATCCCGCGGCTGCCGCTCAACCGCGTCCTACTGGAAAACCGTGCCATCATCGGGGTCGACTGGGGCGCGTGGTCCCGTCAGGACCCTGCAGGCAACACCGAACTCCTCGCCCGCCTGCTCGAGCGCGTGGTAGCCGGGAGCCTGCGCCCGGTCGCCCCCGTGACCTACCCGCTCGAGCGTGCCGCAGACGCGCTGAACGAACTGGCGGGACGGCGAGTCACCGGGAAGCTGGCCCTCCTGCCGTAGCGGCCCGCTCGCGGGCTGGACGTGATCAGACCTTCGTGCCGAGCCTGAAGCGGTGCACGGCTCAGGTAGTTCGTGCGCCTCGGGGGCACCTGCGCGCTGTTCGCCGGCGATCGGCCATGATGGGGTGGTGGAGCTTGAGCCGTACCGGGGTGAGCTGGTGGCGTACTGCTACCGGATGCTGGGCTCGTTCCACGAGGCCGAGGACCTGGTGCAGGAGACGATGCTGCGGGCGTGGAAGGCGCGTGACCGGTACGACCCCGCCCGGGCTTCGGAACGGACCTGGCTGTACCGGATCGCGACCAACGTCTGCCTCTCCGCGCTGGCGGGCCGGGCGCGCCGGCCGCTGCCGTCCGGGCTGGGCGCCCCGGAGGAGGATCCCGGGGCGCCGCTGGCACCGGCGTCCGGCATCCCCTGGCTCGAGCCGTTTCCCGATGCGCGGTTCGACGCCGGGGTGCGGGCGGATATGCGGCTCGCGCTGGTGGCGGCGATGCAGTTCCTGCCGCCGCGGCAGCGGGCCGTGCTCGTGCTCCGTGAGGTCCTCCAGTTCAGTGCCGCCGAGGTCGCGAACCAGCTCGGGACCTCGGTCGCGGCCGTCAACAGCGCCTTGCAGCGGGCCCGCGCGGCGCTGGCGGAGGCGGGGGATGCCGGCGAGGTCACCGAGCCGGACGATCCGGGGGTCCGCGCGCTGATCGGCCGGTACGTGCGGGCCTTCGAGGCGGCTGACGTGCCCGCCCTGGTCCGGCTGCTCACCGCGGAGGCGGTCCTGGAGATGCCGCCGGTGCCGGTGTGGTACCGGGGCAGCCGGGACTACGGAGTGTTCATCCGCCGCGTGTTCGAGATGCGCGGCACGGGCTGGGTCATGCGGCACCTCACCGCCAGCGGTCAGCCGGCGCTGGCCGCGTACGCGCCGGAGCCCGGCGGCGGGCACCGGCTGCACACGCTGCAGGTCTTCACGGTCACCGGCAGCGGCACCGGCGCCCTGGTCGCGCGCAACGTCGTGTTCGCCGATCCGCGCGTGTTCGAGGCGTTCGGCCTGCCCGGGCAGATTTCCCCCGGCGATCTCCGCCCGGCGCGATGAGAGCGGTCGGCCCCGCCGGTATGTACCGGTGAGCATCCACCGGAGGGAGATCCATCGTGAGCGTCATCGTCATCGAGTTCATCACCCTGGACGGGATCGTGTCCGACCCGGACGGGTCCGGCGGCACCCCGGCCGGCGACTGGGCCCGATGACGGCCCGCTTCCTGGCCGCGTACGAGACGCCGGCCAACCCCGAGGCGTTCGACCGGCACTACCGCGAGGTCCACATTCCGCTCGGCCGCCGGCTGCCGGGGCTGCGCCGGTACACGGTTAGCCGCGATGTCGCGGCCGTCCGCGGCGCGCCGTACTACCTGGTCGCCGAGCTGGAATGGGACACCATGGACGAGCTGCGTGCCGCGTTCGCCTCGCCGCAGGGCCGCGCCACCGCCGAAGACGCGGCCCGCCTCCAGGAGCTAGCCCCGGTTCGCAGCATGATCTTCGCTGCCGACGACAGCATGATCGACTTAGCCCTCGGCGAGATAGCCGTACCGGTCGCGGAAGGCCTCGGGCGTGAGCCCTGAGACCGCTGCGATCGGGCCGAGCTTGTCCGGGTCCTCGAGGTCCTCGCGGTCCAGCCGGATCATGTACTCGCGGGCTACCCGGTACGAGCTCGACTCGACGTTCACCAGCCGGATCCGCACCCGCCCCGTCTCGGGGTCGGTGAACGACCCGAAGGGCAGCGCCACCATGTGCCCCTCCTGGATCGTGACCATGCCGCCGGGCTCGTCGCCGTCAAGCACCTGCTTCAGGTAGTCGATGGCGCTGTAGCCGAGGTCGCGGGTGTACTCGATGTCGAACGGGATGGGGGGCGCGCAGCGGAGCTCGTAGCCGATGTTCTTGCCCTCGACCGTGACCTTCTGGCCTCGTTCCTTGAAGCGGTCCTTGACCTGCTTGGCCAGCAGACGGTCCAGCTCGAGCTCGGCCAGCCGGACGTGGCCGTGCTCGTCTCGCTCGACCTCCGGCATGGCTTTGGCGAGCTCGTCCTGGGGCAGGCGCAGGCCGATGCCCTCGGCGAGCACCGCCACGCCGAAGGGGCGGCCGTGGGCGATCCGTTTGAGCATCGAGGTCTCGATGACGTCCACCAGACGCGGCAGCCCGAAGGGTTCGTCGCGGGGGAACTCCTCGGCGATCACCGTGAGGGTGGCCCCGGCTGACTTCCCGATGCCCAGGGCCAGGTGGCCGGCCGACCGGCCCATGGCCACCACCAGGTACCACCGCTGGGTGGTGATGGCGTCGGTCATCAGGTTGTTGACGAGCTGGACCCCCACGCTCCTGGCGGTCTCGAAGCCGAAGGTCGGCGTGCCGCCCGGTAGCGGCAGGTCGTTGTCGATGGTCTTCGGCACGTGCACCACGCGCAGACCTCCTCCGGCCGCCTCAGCCAGCCGGGACGCCGAGAACGCGGTGTCGTCCCCGCCGATCGTAACGAGCGCGCCGATCCCTAGCTTCTGCAGCGACTCCAGACAGGCGTGCAGCCTCCAGTCCGGGTCGGCGGCGTCCTCGTCTCGCACCGTCGGGTTGGCCCGCGAGGTCCGGATGATCGACCCGCCCTGGACGTGGATTCTCGACACGTCCGTAATGGAGAGGGGCCGCGCCTCCTCGATCCGGCCCTCGATGAGGTGCTCGAAGCCGTCCATGATCCCGAGCACGTCCCACCCGGAGTTCCGGGCCTCGATCGTGGCGGCGGAAATCACCGAGTTCATCCCCGGGGCGGGGCCGCCGCCGCACAAGATCCCTAGCTTCACCCCCCCATCGTCCCAGCCACGAGACGATCCGACAAGCGGACCGGCCGGGAACTCGGAAGGACTCACCCGAGATGGTCCGGGCAGAGTTCGGATCAGCGGGTCAAATGTCAGCGCGGAGCGTGGGCCTCCGTTCCTTCTCCGTCTACCTGAGTCCGCCGACGGAGGGAATCTTTAATCTCGCTGAGCCTGGCGGCCGCTGCCGGGGTCCATTCCGTCCTGCGTCCGGCGGCACGGAGGGCATCGTCGATCTCGCTGAGCTTCGCGGGGGACAGCGCGCCTGCCCGCTCGATCAGATCATCCCGGCTCAGGGTGGTCAGCCAGGTGCACGGGGTAGAGCCCGGCCACGGGAACCCGAACCGCAGCACGCCTTCAAAGGGCAGTCCCGCCAGGACGCCAACTGCCACTTCGACCCCCAGATCGGAGATGTCGGCACCCGCCGGAGGGACGACCTGCATCGCCACGAACCGGGATGACTCATCTTCCGACAGCAGCACGACAGGCCGTCGCTCGTCGAACTCGACCCACCAGACCTCGCCTCGTTGCATGTGTCCTCCTGGCCAGGAGACAGCGGGCGGTGGCCGCGCCAGGCCGTCACCGGAAGTGATGACTAAGGCGCCCTCAAGTTAGCCGGCCTCAGCCATGGAGCAGAGGCGATCCGTGATCTGATACATCTCGGCCCGTGACTCAGACCTTGAGAGGAAGATCACCAGTGCCAGATCGCGATGTTTTGTTCGGCGCCGGGCTGGGCGCCTGGAACGGCGAGGATGCCGCCACGGCGGCTGAGTATGTCAAGCTCATCACCCAGGCGGACCGTGACGGACTGGACCTGTTCACCGTCGCCGATCATCCGTATTTCGGCGCCAAACTGGACGCCTACGCGCTGGTCTCGTTTCTCCTCGGCCAGACAGAACGGATCGCAGGCATGGTGACGGTTACCAACCTACCCAGCCGTCCCGCGCCCGTGCTGGCCCGCATGATCACGTCGCTGTCCACGCTGTCCGGGGGGCGGATCCTGCTGGGCATCGGCGCGGGGGCGATCTGGGACATGATCGAGAAACTCGGCGTGCCCCGGCTCGACGGCGGATCCGCGGTACGCGCCATGGCCGAGGCGATCACGCTGATCCGCGCGCTGTCCGGCGGCGGCGAGCCAGTGACCTTCGACGGGGAGTTCTACCATGTGTCCGGCCTGGACCGGCCGACGCGCCGGTCCCGCGGGTCCTCACCGGCTCGGTGGGGCCGAAGTCGCTGGCCGTCACCGGGCAACTGGCCGACGGCTGGATCCCGCCCATGGCGTCGGACTGGCTGAGCCCGCTCTACCGCGAGTCGCGCCCGCGCATCGATGACGCCGCGGCCGCGGCGGGGCGGGACCCGGCGGAGATCGCCACCGTCTACAACTTCGGCGGCCGTGTCACGCCCGAGCCGCTCGCCGCCACCCGGGGCGAGGACGGCCGCTGGATCGGCGGCTCCGTCCAGCAGTGGGTCGACGAGCTCACCACCGCCGTGCTCGAGCATCACGCGAGCGGCTTTATCTACCGGAGCACGGACGATACCCCTGCCGCCGAGGCACTGGCCCGCTGGGCCACCGAGATCGTCCCAGCCGTCCGCTACGCGATCGCCAAGTAGCAGGTCCGTCTAGATCTGATTGAAGGGGCGCTTGTTGCCGCGGCCCCTGGCCTTTGTGCCTGCGCCCCGGCCCCAGACGCGCTCACGGTCGGTCAGGCCAGCAAGTTCGCGCCCGATCTGCTTGCGGTCGGGCCCGTCATCCCGGCGGACTTCCCCGATGAGAGTGCCGGCGCGTTCGCGGACATTCGCGCGCCATGCCCCGAGCTCTTCGTCGGACGCGGAGGCGGCAGGCGGCTCGGTGTCGAGGGTGTCCTGCACATACTTCTCGAGCAAGGCATCGACGGGGCGGCGGGGGCCGACGTAGCTGGCTTCGGCCGATCCTGGCCGCCCGGCAAGGACGTAAATCTTGTACAGGTCGAACAGGCGCTCTGTTCGCGGCGTGGCCACGATGCGGCGTTCAATGTCCCAGTCGGAACGGGTGATCCAGCGAGGGTTCGCGGACCCGTCCGGTTTCAGCGCGGGGGCGATGTAGGCCTCACGGGCGCCTGGTACCCGGTCCCAGGCGTTCCGCTCGTCGCGGCGCAGGGGCGCGAACGCGCGGCTGTCCAGTTGCAGCTGGTGCTTGGCCAGCAGGTACTCCTCGAGGAACCCGGCATTTTGCGGCCAGCGGAAGTCGGCGAGGGTCTCCAGCAGGATTTCGCGGACGGGCTGGCTGGTCCGTGCTGGGCGCATCCCTGCGCTGGCCGTGCGCCGTAGCTGGCCGATTAGCCGATCGCGCTGGTCATCGAGCCGCTCCAGCACAGTCACCTGTGCGACTAGGTCCGCGACGTCTACTTCTTCGTCACGCACCTTGTCCATCAGCCGCTGCTGGAGGCGCAGGGCTTGTTCCAGGGTCGCGGCAAGCTCATCTTTGACTGCCGGCATGTTCACAGTGCTGATCTTACGGGTAATTCCATGTAAGACAAGCATGGCGGGAGCTCACTAGGCCCCTGACCAGTAGCAAAGCAACTGTGGTTCCATGTTAAAATCGCATGTATAACCATGCCGTCATAGCATGGAAGGGTTCATGCCGGAGGTGCATGGCGGGAGCGGGCGCCGTGGGGGGTGCCAGGGATCGCGAAGGAGGCCTGGGGATGCTGAGGACGATCACTAGGAATAAGCGCCCGCAGCGGGCGAGTGCGCGGCGCCGGTTCCCGGAACGGCGGCTGCACCTTGTTGATATCGAGAACCTGGCGGGCGATTCGCTGCCAACTCTCAGCCAGGTCCGCGAGGCACTTGGCCTTTACACCGATTGCCTCGCTGTCGAGGACATGGATCAGGTCGAGGTGGCCTCAAGCCATCTGACACTGCTGAACGCGGCGCTCGGCTGGCCGCATGCCCACTACCGGGTTCGGTCGGGTCCCGATGGCGCCGACCTCGCCCTGCTGGACGTGCTGCGGCACGAGAACGTCACCAGCCGGTTCACGCATGTGGCGATCGGGTCTGGTGATTACCTGTTCGCCGATGCGGCCGCACACCTCGCCGCCCATGGCGTCTGGGTGACCGTGGTGAGCCGACGACGCAGCCTGTCGCCGCGGCTCGCCCAAGCAGCCCGTCAGGTGATCCTCCTCGACACCATGGCTGAGGTTGCCTGATGCAGAGGCAAGCCAGCAGACGGTGCCCGGGCGAACGCCCGCCACCGGCCTGACCCGGCCCGTACTGAGGCTCATAAGGCCGTCTTCCGATCGTGGTGGGGGAGCCCTCCGCTCAGGGCACGTTCGATCCGATCCAGCCGTTGTCCATTTCCGTGCTGGTGTCGTGGCTTTCGTAGTACTCCGAACGAACCACGGTGGCAGCCCCAGCGCCACGCCATTCGTATGCCTGACGTATTTGTCGTGACGGCAGCAATCTCCGGCCGAATACGGTGAGCCAGCCCAACCTCCCGCCCCTGCCCGGAGTCCTAAGAGCATGTGCGTGCGACGTGACACCCGGCCGGGCAGCGAATGGTTCGTGCGAGGGGTGATCGGCATGGTCGCGGCCTGCGCTCTAGCGGGATGCGGCTCCTCATCGAAGGCGGCCCCGGCAAATGCCGCAGCGAGAACGCTCCCGGCGGCGTCTGCGCCAGCCACGGCGACCAGCCTGCCCTCGGTCGACGCAGGGATCGAGGTGTACGGCAACTGCGAGACACCGAGCGTGGAACCCACCGAGATTGTCCTGGCGTGCGCCGACTACAAGGAGGTCCTGGAGGCTCTGCACTGGACAAGCTGGACCGCCGCAAGCGCAACAGCGATCGGGACCCTGGTGTACAGCGACTGCACACCGAACTGCGCTGATGGACACTTCCATCACCTCCCGGGCACCCGGGTCACCCTTACCGTCCCGTCTCGAAGTGCCGGCGGCCAGCATGTGTGGTCCGAGGTGCAGGAGAACCCCGAACCCCCTGGCGATGAAACGGGCCCGTACCACGGCGGGCCGCAGCCCCTCCCCAAGGGGCCGATCTGACCGCACCAGACGGCTCGTCAGGCCGGCCGGTCGTCAGGCCGCGCACCATCTACGGCATTTGAGCGCGGAGACGCGACAGTGCGGGAATGCCATTTCAATGGTCCGCGAATTTCACACCGCCTGATCTCGATTTGGCCTTCGGGCTGCAGGTACCCGCTAACCGGGCCCGGGAAAGGGCTATCGTTAACCTCACTGCGGTCAGCTTGGCCAGTCCGACGACGGGGTAGCCGGCGGTTAGCAGACGGGAAGCGAGATGATCACCGTTCAGGTATTCGATGAATGTTACATTCTGCCCATTCTTTTGGGTAAGATGTCACATTCATCGACTGGCCAGCGCTTCACAGTCTGGCCATCTCGTAGGCCAAAGCGGGCCGACGCCCGATGCGGACGCACAGGTGCGTCTCATCATGCCTGGGCCTGACTCGGGCGGACGGGCTGCGCCCGAAGGCCCGCCCCGGGGCGCCAAACCCGCCTCGCACGTCGCCAGGGCACAGGCCGCCCCGGCCACCACGCGGATTTCCTCCCGGGAAAGGCAGGAACTCAGCAGCGGGCACGATATGCCGACCTGGCGCCGCAGGCTAGAGCAGGTCTGGCTACGCCGGCTTGCCCTGACGGCGATCGCGGCCTTGGCGGGCCTGTTGTACGCCTGGGCCATGGGCCACGACACGCTTGAGTACTACTACGCCGCGGCAGACCGCAGCATGTCCATGAGCTGGCACGACTTCATCTTCGGCGCCTTCGACCCGGCGGGCACCATCACCGTGGACAAGCTGCCGGGGGCGTTGTGGCTCCAGGCGCTTTCCATCCGGGCGTTCGGCATGCACACCTGGGCGATCATCCTTCCGCAGGTCATCGAGGGCATCCTCACCGTGCTGGTGCTCTACCGGGCGGTGAGGAGGCTGGCCGGGTCGGCCGCCGGCCTGATCGCCGCGCTGGTGCTGGCGGTCAGCCCGGCCACGGTGGCCCTGGACCGCGAGAACATCTCCGACTCGCTGCTGATCTTGCTGCTGGTCCTGGCCGCCGATGCCGTCTCGGGGGCTATCGCCGGACTGCCCGCCGGCGACGCGAGCGAGGACGCCACGCTCGCTGCCGAGGACCCCGATGAGCTGTCGTCCGACGCTAGCGTCCGCCGGCCCGGCGGAACGCTGGGCCGGCTCATCCTGGCCGGCTTGTGGGTGGGGCTGGCCTTCCAGGCCAAGGAGATCGAGGCCTGGATGCTGCTGCCCGCGCTGGGCCTGGCTTACCTGCTGTCCGGGCCCGGCCCGCTGTTGCGGCGCGCCGCCCGGCTCACGGTCGCCGGCGTGGTCGTCGCGCTGGTGTCGGTGTCCTGGATGACCGCCGTGTCGCTGGTCCCCGCCGCGAACCGGCCCTACGTCGACGGCAGCCACGACAACTCCGTCTTCGCGCAGGTCTTCGCCTATAACGGGTTCGGAAGGTTCGGCGACCAGACCCCGCTGCAGGTGCGGGCCGCCCAGCTGGATCCTGGCGCCGCGCTCCCCGTTCCGCCGCGCGCCGCCGGCCGCCTGCTGGACGGCGGCCTGGGCCGGGATACCGGCTGGCTTATCCCGGCCGCCGCCGTCGTGGCCGTCTGGGGTATCGCCAGCCGGCGCCGGCAGCCACGCGGTGACCCGCTCCGGGCCTGTTTCATCTTGTGGGGCGGCTGGCTGGTGACCTTCTTCGTGGTTTTCACGGCGATCACCACGCTCTGGCCCTATTACACCGCGGCGCTGTCCCCGGCGGCCGCCGCCATCATCGGAGCCGGCGTCGCCGCGGCCTGGTCACGGGATCGAGTCCCGGTCAGCCGGACGATCGGCCTGGCCGTCATCGTCGCGGGCACCGCCGCCTACGCGGCCTGGCTGGTGTCCTCCTCGGCCGGCGCGCCGGGCTGGCTGGTTCCGGCCATCATCGCCGTCGGCATCGCCGCGACCGGCGTGGCTCTCTGGTCGCTGGCGCGCCGCCGCTCCGGCCCGTTCGCCGCGGCCCTCGCCGCGGCCCTGGTCGCCGTAGTGCTGGCGCCGGCCGTCGCCTCGGTCAGCCTGGCGGCTCACAACGAAAGCGCCTTCGACACTCCGTTCGAGTCGGCCCGGGTGCAGGAGGATGTGGCTCTCGGCCTAGGGAAGCAGGCGGTCATCGCGGTGCAGGCCGTGATCCCCTATTACCAGGCCATCGATAACGGAGCCCCCTACCTGATGGCGGCGCAGAGCGCGCTGCTGCCGTCAGCGATCATCTATGACTCCGGCCTCGAGGCGGTCCCGATCGGAGGCTTCGACGGGACCACTCCGTCGCCGACCCTGGCCCAGCTGCAGACCGACATCCGGCAAGGCCTGTTCCATCTCGTCTGGATATCTTCCGCCGCCGACCCCCGGCTGCGGTGGATCACCACCCACTGCACCCGGAGATCGCAGCGGCTCTATTACTGCGCGCCCGCCAATGCGGGCTGACACACCGTACCTGCCTGAGCCGACGGGTCCGTGCCCGGTCGGTACTACGTCCTTGTACCTGAAAGACGTCTCCCGTCCCGATCCCTGGGCCGCGGCGGCAAACGTACGAGAGCTGATGGCCTCACTGTGGTATCCGGCGGAGCCGTCGGACGGGCAGCGAGCCCGGTACATGACGCCAGCTGAGTCGGAACTCCAGCTCACAAGCAGGGGCATAACCGGCGTCCCGCAGGACGCGCTGAGCACGGCCCGGACCAACGCGGTCAGCGACGCCACGCCGGCATGGCGTCAGCGCGCCCGCCCCCTCGTCGTGCTCTCACCTGGCTTCACCAACCCCCGCAGCGCGCTCACCGCGCTGGCCGAGGACCTGGCCAGCCACGGCTACGTCGTGGCCGGAATTGATCACACGTACGAGAGCTTCGCCACGGCCTTTCCCGACGGGCGGGTCACCACCTGCCTGGCCCGTGAGACACGTCGCAGGGGCACGGGGTTCTGGGAGAAGGTGGTGGCAGGCCGGGCTGCCGATGTCTCCTTCGTGCTCAATGAACTGACCGGTGCACACCCGGCATGGCCGGGCGCCGGGCTGATCGACCCGTCCCGGATAGCGATGGCCGGCCACTCCATCGGGGGTGCGGCCGCCATCGCCGCCATGCTGGCCGACTCCCGCATCCGCGCCGGCATCGACATGGACGGCGCCACTGCCGCCCCGATCCCGGCTGAGGGCCTGTCACGGCCGTTTCTCTTCCTGGGCAAGCAGTCCAACTACACCCCGGGAAGCGGAGGTGCCGTGACCACCTGGGAGCGCGACTGGAAACTCCTGACCGGGTGGAAGCGGTGGCTCCTGGTGGCCGGCGCGATACACGCCTCCTTCACCGACCTCGGGCTACTGGCGGATCAGCTCGGTATCGACATCGGCGCCGCCCTCCCCGGAGCCCGGTCCCTGGACATCACCCGCGCCTACGTCCGGGCCTTCTTCGACCAGCACCTGCGGAGCAAACCACAAGCCTTGCTGGACCAGCCGTCACAACGCTACCCCGAGGTTACGCTCTGCTCCCCGGAGACGAAAACCTGTGCGTAGCACTCCAGCCGGCCAAGCAGGGACGCGCCGCTGTCCATAGCCAGCCCGGGCCACATCTCGACAGCTTCCTCATGACGTTCCGGCCCGGCGGGCCATCGTCCAGGCGTTCCCGCAGACGGAACACCACTTGGTTATGGCATCTAGCAGCTTGAATCGTCCGCACAAAAAACAGTAACCAGGCATTATGATCGTCCCTCGGTCTCGGTTGGTCCCGGCGTTCCTGTCCTGATTGCAACTGGTTGCAAATACGGGCCGGGTTGCTAGTTCTGGCCGTACTGGCTGATGTCACCCTGCTTAGGTTCTGGTTGATATCCCTAACTATTCGGCCCTCCGGCAGCCATGCGGGTTCCCGGCCAGGTGCAGAACGGTTGCGCGAGCTCAGCTTGCGGCGAGCCTTTCGGCAGCGGTTCGGGCGGCGTCGGCCGTGCGGTGCAGGAAGCCGGCCAGGAGCTGGACGTCCTTGTCGTCGTACTCGGCGCAGATCTGGTCCAGCGCGGTGTTCATTCCGGAGTCGATGAGGTATAGGCGGAGGATCTCCGCTCCGCGACCCCGTGCCGCCTGGACGACGACGCCGCGGCGGTCGGCGGGGTCACGGCCGCGATCGATCCAGCCGCCGCGTTCGAGCCGGTCCAGGATGCCGGTCATGGTGGCGGGGTGCAGTCCGGCGCGACGGGCCAGGGCGCTCGGGCTGAGCGGGCCGTACCGGGTGATGAGGTCAAGGCACTCCAGGTCGGCGGCCTTGAGGTCGAGGCGCGTGCCGACGCTGTGGTTGAGCAGCGACAGCTGGGCGCCCAGGTCCCGCAGCGACTCCTTGACCGCGCGGTTCAGCTGTCCACGGTGCGGCGCCGCGCCTTCATCTCCCGGTAGTATCGATTCCATATGATATGATCTCCTTATCGTATGAGTTCCGGAATAAATGTACCGGACGGCATCGGAACATGGAAAGGCGAACACCATGAAACTCACCATCCTCGGCGCGACGGGCGCGACCGGAACCTGCCTCACCAGCCAGGCGCTCGCGGCCGGTCACGAGGTCACCGCGGTAGTCCGCGATCCCGCCCGCCTGGCCGGGCCGGCTCATCCCCGGCTGCGGACCGTCACCGCCGACATCATGAACCCCGCATCCATCGCCCCGGCCATCGAGGGCGCGGACGCCGTCATCTCCGCGGTAGGCCCGCGCGGCACCGGCCCCACCACCGTCATCCAGGACAGTGTGCACAGCATCATCGCGGCCATGGACAAGACCGGTACCCGACGGTTCCTGCAGGTCAGCGGTTCCATCGTCGCCGACGAAGGCGAAAGCCCCTACATGCGCTACCTGGTCAAGCCCGTGGCACGGCGCACGTTCCTGCGCCATGTCTGCGCCGACATGCGCCACGGCGAGGACGAGATCCGCGACAGCGACCTGGCCTGGACGATCTTCCGCCCGCCCGCGCTGAACGGCAAAGCCGCCACCGGCGCCTACCGCACCGCGACCGACCGCAACCTGCCGCACGGATTCACCGTCTCCCGCGCCGACCTGGCCGCCTGCATGCTCGCCACGCTCGGCGACCCGGCCACCGTGCACCGCCACGTAGCCATCGCCGGCTAACACCGCAGTCACGATCCCCGGGTATTCAACGCCTCACGCGGGTCGGCGATAGCGGCTTCTGGGGTCGGCCCGTCGCCGACCGCGCCATTTCCTGCCCAGCGCGCGGCGGGCATCTCATTTCACTCATCCGATGGCAGGGCTTTAGCCCGCCCCTTAGAAGCGCGCTGTAGTCGTTTCTCCGTCGGCTGCATCTTGGTGGATGGCGCACCGGTCACCGGAGGATCCGGTGCTGTTCTGGCTCGGGGTCAGAGGCAAACGACCCGTACCGTGGCTTCCCGGCTGGCAGGTAGGTGAGCACGGCAACGCCGCTGCGGGTTGTGGCCGAGCCGGCAAGCCGGAACGCGGCGGCGAACCCGGGATCGTCGAAGATCCGCCTGCCGTGTCCCAGCACGACCGGGTAGATCAGGACCTGGTACTCGTCGATCAGCTCATCGGCCAGCAGCGATCTGACGAGTTGCGGGCTGCCGTGGACCTGCAGTTCCCCGCCCGGCAGGGCCTTGAGCCGGGTAACCTCGCTGGCCACATCCCCGCTGATCACAGTCGAGTTGCGCCAGACCGGGTCCGTGATCGTGGCTGAGATCACGTACTTGGTGAGCTGGTTAAGTGCCTGTGCGACCGGGTTGTCGTCGGGGACGTGCGGCCAGTGAGCCGCGAACAGCTCGTAAGTCCGCCGCCCTAGGAGGAACGCGTCCGCTGCTGCGAACCGGGCGCCGATGATCTCGCCCAGGTCATCGTCGGCGTAGGGAACCAGCCAGCCGCCCTGCCCGAATTCCCCGCTGGGGTCCTCCTCGGGCGCTCCCGGCCCCTGGATGACCCCGTCCATGGTGACGAAGGTGGTAGCAGTCAACCGCATCGGTGCCTCCTCGCTCGCGTGCTCACAAGAGTCAGACGCGGCACAGCCAAGGAACTCATCAGCATCGATTCAAGTTTCTCCAGGGCAAGACGGCAAGCGTCGGCAGCCCGGGCAACGACCCAGCATCGCCGTAGGGGTGGATCTTCGCACGAACTGGCCAGGCCGGTGCTCGTGGTTCCTCCCCATCACCCGGCTGCCGGTAGAACGGGGCAGAGCTCGCCCGTCAGGCATAGGCCAGTATCGGTCTTAAGCGATCGAGCACACTCTGGGCGTTCGCCAGGGAGAGTGGAGGCCGAGCGATGTCGGACGAAAGCACGCGGACCGTATTGGTAGCCCTCGGGGCAGGACTTGGGGTCGCGCTCGCCAAAGTCGGCGCAGCGGTCGTCACTGGTTCGGCCGCTATGGCCGCCGAGGCCGCGCATTCACTCGCCGATACCGGCAACGACCTGTCCCTCTTTATTGCTCAGCGTCGCAGCAGCCGCCCTCCCGATGATCAGCATCCCCTGGGGTACGGGCGGGAAGCCTACTTCTGGGCGCTGATCGCGGCCCTCGGCGTGTTCGCCGCCGGGGCAGCGTTCTCCCTGCGCGAGGGCATCGAGGAGCTGATCCGCCCCAGCGCCACCTCATCGTTCGCCGTAGCCTATGCCGTGCTGGCGATCTCCACGGTCTTTGATCTGGTGTCATTTCGCCAGTCGGCGGGCCAGATGGCCCGCCGGGCGCGCCGTTACCGGCGGGAGTTCCTTGAGGAGTCCAGGGTTACGTCTGAATCCTCGCTGCGGGCTGTGTTCCTGGAGGATGCGGTGTCGGTCTTTGGAGACGTGATCGCGTTTGCCGCCTTGGCCCTTAATCAGATCACCGGGTCGTCGATACCGCAGGGAGTGGCCGCGGTCCTCATCGCGCTGGTGATGATCCGCGTCAGTCTTCGGCTTATCCAGCGCAGCCACGACTTCTTGGTCGGCGCCTGGGCGGGGGCCGCCGGGGGGCCGCAGGGCCGCGATGTTGCTGGCTTCACCCAGCCATTCCGGCCAGCTGAGGAGGAGACGGTACGAGCCTTTCTCCTCGGGTACCCCGGTGTGACTGCCATTCGCGAACTCCTGGTCACCTTCGTCGGTCCGGGCCGGGTATGGATTGTCGCCCGGGTTGACATCGACGATGGCCTGAGCGGTGCCCAGGTCAAGGCACTGGTACGCGACATCGAGGCGGGCTTGAAGCATGGGTCGGAAGACGTCTACCGGGTGGACATCGTGACCATTGGCGGACCACAGGCCTTGCCGTAACCGACAGCCTGTCCCCGGGCGCGTTCTGTCCTGCTTCTGTGCTTCAGCGCGTCGCCTGAGCCGCCGGATCGATGTCCTGTGCGGTTGGCCGTATGAGTGCGCAGGCGGCTGAACACCCAGAACCGACCGAGCCGTACGAGAAGCCGCTCGCCCCGTGGCGCGATCACGGCTGAGCACTGCGGTTACAGCTGGCTGACGAGCGGAAGACTCGCCGCGTACGCCGCAGCGGCCTGCTCGGCTAGCGCGCTCGCGTTGGGAGCGTTGCTGATACTCGCTTCGTAGGCGACCTGGCTGAGCTGTCCCGGACTAGCAAACATAAATTCCTCCAGGAGCTCCATGAGAAACTCGATCAGGAGCGCAACCCCGTAGATGATGCAATTGACGGTCGGGCTGCGCCACCAGGACCCTATGCCCTGGAAGAAATTTCCTGTCGCTGTATGCGGCCTTTTCTCGTTGTGCTCCAGTTGTAACGCTATACGGCTATTCACGTCAGGCGAAGAGGCTAAGGTCACTTGCTCCTGGATTCTAATTGCCCTGACTGAATCCCGATGAGTCGTATTTAATCGTTTAACCGGGTTGAACTCGTAGTGGATGGGATCGCCAGGGTTCGAGCTTGAGTCGCCGATGCGGGGTACTTCCGCACGGGGGAACAGGAGGTGGCACGGGCCTGGCAGCCCTGCCAGGAGATCCCGCTTGAGCAGATGAGCGGCGGGGTGCTAGCGCGGAGGTGGCCGCACCTGGGCATCGGTGCCCTGGCTCCGCGCCGGGCGGCAGCGTCCGGGTGGCGGCAGCCCGGGAGCTTGGCACACTCGTGCCGTCTGGGTGACAATGCCGGGATGGCTCGTGATGATGTCAGCGGGGACCGGTTGCTGCGGCTGGTCTTGATGTCCGTTCTGGACGGGGCCAGGCCCTCGGGGACGCTCGAATGGGTGTCCCCGGTCATCCCCGTTGTTACCCAGGCCGCCGTCGGGGCCGGGCACTGGGCCTCCGGCCGCCGGCAGCGGGCCCTGGCCGCGTGGGCAAGCGCTGCTGGCTTCGGGCTGGTGGCGTGGGGCCTTGGCACCGAAGCGCCGACCCGGGCCGAGGCGCAAAAGAACATCGAGCAGCAAAAGGACCTGTGGCGCGAGCGTGGCATAGAGGTGCCGGCTACCGCCGGGACGCAAACACCCACGGCCCGTCAGCGATCGCGGTATGCCCTTATTCACCTTGCTTTCTCGGTCGTGGGGCTGGTCTTCGGCGTGCGGTCGGGCCTGCGCAACCCGCGGCGGCTGACGGTGCTCGCGATCGCCGGCGAAGCCTGGCCCGCTGTGTTCTATGTCCTGCGGGTGCCCCGGGCGGTGCAGCGGCGCAGGCCGAGGATTGCCGCCGGCTCAGCCCTGGTCGTGGCCGGAGCGGTAGCCCGGCTGCGGGCAGCGTCCGCTGAACCGCTCCGGTAACAGCAGGCCCGCAGCGGCCACCGCGATAACAGAACACCGGGAAACCGCGGAAGGCACCCGTCGTGCATGGGATTACCAGGATCCGGTTCTCAGGCCGGTGGCGGCCAGCCGGTGACTCTCGAGCCACTGGATTGCCTTCCGTAACTTCACTGTTGCAACGCCCCCTGCGTCACTCAAGCCCGGATGATTCCGGTCCAAAAGGGACTTAAGTCCCAAATGCGATGACCTATGGCCAGTTCATGCAGGATCACCGGACCGTAACGTCCTCACTACATGGCACGAGGCCAAACGGCCGAAGGCAACGTCCCCGCTGCAGCTGGGTGGCAACGGCACACCGAAGGCCCTCAGCCACCACCTGAGCCATCGGTCCAAGGACGCGATCAGCGCATCTCGTGGAGGTTTGGTATGGATTCGGTTTCGTACACGGCGTTGTCGCCGCTGTCGTTCCTGGAGCGGTCGGCTCGGGTGTGGCCCGGCAAGACCGCCGTGATCTACGGCGCGCGGCGGCTCACCTACTCCGAGTTGGCGGCCGAGGCGCAGCGGGTGGCACGAGCGTTGCAGGCGAGCGGTGTCGGGCCGGGTGACCGAGTCGCCTAACTGATGCCGAACCTGCCCGAGATGCTCATCGCCCATTACGCGGTCCCGCTGGCCGGCGCGGTGCTTGTCGCCGTAAACACCCGGCTCACGGCCGAGGAGGTGGCGTACGTCCTCGGTCATTCAGGCGCGAAAACCGTGGTTGTCGACGCCACGCTCCTTTCGACGGCAGTGGCTGCCGTGAAGGACACCGACGCGGTGACCGAACTGGTGGTCGCCGAGGACACCGAGCTTGGTCCGGTGAATCCGGATCTGAGCGACGAGCCGCGGCTGGTGAGCTACGCCGAGTTCCTTGCCCGTGGCACGGGGGAACCGCTGTCCTGGTCGGTTCTGGACGAGCTTGCCCCGATCGCGATCAACTACACTTCCGGCACCACCGGGCTCCCGAAAGGCGCCGTCTACACCCACCGCGGTGCGTACCTGAACTGTTTCGGCGAGATCGTCCACTCCCGGCACGACGAGAACAGCGTCTATCTGTGGACACTGCCGATGTTCCATTGCAACGGCTGGTGTACTCCGTGGTCGTTGACGGCCATCGGAGGCACGCACGTGTGCCTGCGCGAGGTCCGCGGTGACACGATCTGGCAGCAGCTGCGCGAGCACCACGTCACCCACCTCAACGCGGCCCCGACCGTGGTGAGCAGCATCCTGAACGCGCCCGAGGTCGGCCCGCTGACCCGGCCGGTCCTGATCACCACAGCTGGCGCACCGCCCAGCCCCACGACCATCGCGCACATGGAACACATGGGCTTCCAGGTCGTGCACGTCTACGGGCTGACCGAGACCTATGGCCCGATCTCCTACTGCCAATCCCAGCCGCAGTGGGCCGGGCTGTCATCCGACGAGCGCTCCGTCCTGCAGGCTCGCCAGGGCGTGAGCATGATCCAGGCCGAGGGCCTGCGGGTCGTGGACGAACAGATGGCCGACGTCCCGGCCGACGCCAGCACGATGGGCGAGATCGTCATGCGCGGCAACAACGTCATGGCCGGCTACTACCTCGACCCGGAGGCCACCGCCCATGCGTTCCGTGGCGGCTGGTTCCACAGCGGTGATCTCGGCGTCATGCATCCTGACGGGTACATCGAGCTGCGGGACCGTTCCAAGGACATTGTCATCTCTGGTGGAGAGAACATCTCCACTGTCGAGGTGGAGCAGGCGCTTATGAGCCACCCGGCCGTACTCGACGTCGGTGTCATCGGCATACCCGACGACAAGTGGGGCGAACGCCCGAAGGCGTTCGTCGTGCTCCGGGTCGGCCACAGCGCAACCTCGGAAGAGCTGATCGCGTACGTCCGCACCAAGATCGCCCACTACAAGGCCCCTCGCGAGGTCGACATCGTGGTCGGGCTGCCGAAGACATCAACGGGAAAGATCCAGAAGTTCGTGCTCCGCGAACCCGAGTGGGCCGGACGCACCCGCCGCGTACATGGCTAGCTTTTCGAGCCTGGCATCTGGTGAGCACTGCCGCCGATGAGTCCCTGAGCCCGCCCGCGTCCTACAGTCAGCGGCACGATATGAGGCTCAACCGGAAGGACAGCCAGCCATGCCCGGCTCAGACCCGCTAGCTCAGACCATGGACGTGCCTGGCGCACACCTGTATTACCAGCGGCAGGGCGCCGGCCCGCTGCTGGTCATGATCGGCTCGCCGATGGACAACGCTGGCTTCGCCGGGCTCGCCCGCGCGCTCGCCGACCGCTACACGGTGGTGACCTATGATCCCCGTGGCATCGGCCACAGCACCCGCGAGGACGCCACTCAGGATGTGACGCCCGAACAGCAGGCCGACGACGTCCACCGCCTGCTGTCGGCGCTCGGCGCGGAGCCGGCCCACGTCTTCGGCAGCAGCGGCGGGGCCGTCGTCGGGCTCGCGCTGGTCACCGCCCACCCCGGCCAGGTGCGGACACTGGTCGCCCACGAGCCTCCGGTGATCGAGTTGCTGCCCGACCGCGAGCAGGTGCGCGCCCAGATCCAGGACATCTACGACACCTACCGGGCCGACGGGGCGGACAAGGCGATGGCCGAGTTCATGGTCCAGGCCGGCCTGGGCGAGGTTCCCGGCCAGGAGGCCGGTGCGCCGCACTGGGAACCCTCACCGGAGCAGCTGGCGACGATGCGCACCGCGACGGAGATGTTCCTCGGCCATCTGCTCCGTCCGACCACAAATTACCGGCCCGACGTCGAGGCCCTGCGAGCGTCACCGGCCCGCATCGTCGTCGCCGCCGGGGCCACGTCGAAGGGGCAGCTCGCCCACCGCAGCGCCGTGACTCTCGCGGACCGGCTCGGTACGCCCGTGGCCGTGTTCCCCGGCGACCACGCCGGCTTCGCGACCCTGCCCGAGCAGTGCGCCCTGGTCCTGGACCAGGTGCTCACCCAGGTGACCTGAACTCGCGACCGCCCTATCCAGCCGGTACCGGCTGTCGCCGGTCGCGGCCTCCCCGTTCGCCAGCCAGGTTTCCTGAGCGCAGGCTCTGCGGGTCTTCTGAAGGGTCTACATTGGGTCGGACGTTGGCAGGTTCCCGAGCGGGGCGGAGCACATGGCATGTGCCGGAAGATCCTGATCATGCTGGCGGCGGCCGGGCTGGGCGTGAGCGTGGCTGCGTGCTCCCGCACGGTGCCGGACCAGGACGCGGCATCGCAGCAGGTCGCGCGGACCGCAGCCGCGGGGACGTCAGCGGCGGCGGCTGCGTCCGCCGCGGCGGAGTCGGCCACCAAGCGCCGTTCATCGAGTCCTACCGCGTCGTTGGGCCTGCTGACCGAGCCGGGGTCCGGGATCGGGCCGATATATAAGCTCATCACCGGGGCGAGGCACTCGGTCGACCTGACGATGTACGAGCTAGCCGACCCCACCGCGGAAGCGGACCTGGCCGCGGCCGCCGCCCGCGGCGTGGACGTCCGGGTGCTCCTCGACCAGCACCTGGAGAGGTCCGCCAATACGGGTGCCTACGACTACCTGAACGTCCACCGCGTCCACGTCCGGTGGGCCCCGGCCGGCACCACCTACCACCAGAAGACCCTCACCGTCGACGACGCCACCTCGGTCGTCATGACCCTCAACCTCGTCGCCCGCGACTATCCAGGCACCCGTGACTTCGCGGTCATCGACACCAGCCGCGCCGACGTCGCCGCCATCGTCGCCACCTTCAACGCCGACTTCGCCGGGCGGGCCATCAGCCCGGCGGATGGCGCCGACCTGGTGTGGTCACCGACGAACGCGAAGGCGTCGGTCCTGTCGGCCATCGACGGGGCCAGGCACACCCTGGCCGCCGAAGACGAGGAGATGGACGACCCGGCCGTCACCGCGGCCCTGGCCGCCGCGGCCCGGCGCGGCGTACACGTGACCATCACGATGACCGCCGATTCCGAATGGGACCAGGCCTTCGCCGAACTAGCCCGGGCCGGCGCGCACATCCGGCTCTACCCGGACCAGGCCAGCGCCCTGTACATCCACGCCAAGGCCATCGTGGCCGACGCCGGGCGGTCCGGCCAGCGGGTGCTGGCGGGGTCGCAGAACTTCTCCGTGGCCAGCCTCGGCTACAACCGGGAACTGGGCATCCTCACCAGCGACCCGCGCATCGTGGCCGCCATCGCCGCCACCCTGGCCCACGACTACGCCGGGACCGCGGCCTACTCACCGCCGCCCGCGGCCACATCCGGCGCCAGGTGCACGGTCACCGCGACCGTGTATGAGGCCTCCCGCCACGAGAACAACGTCTCCGTGCACTCCAACCAGCCCGGCCAGGAGGCCACCGCGAAGGCGGACGGCTACTCCCGCAGCTACCGGACCAACGGCTCCGGCTACGCGCTCATTTACCTCAACGGCCCCCCGCCCGGCGCCCGGATCACCGTGACCGTCGGCCGAGCCACCTGCACCACCAGCGACTAAGGTGTAGAAGCAGCGCAGGCACGTCAACCGGGAGTCCGACGGCCCGGGACGGGAGGAGGGCAGACGAATGACCACTGCCGGAGAAGCCATCCAGTATTTGCGGTGGAGGAAGGACGTGGCCGACCACGACTACGCCGCTGCCTCCAGCTACCTCAGTATCCGTTTTGGGGAGAGCCGGGCGCAGGAGGTGTCGAAGAAGCTGCAGAAGCTCCCGGTAATCCAACGCCGCGCCAACGACATCCTGCGGGCTACCCAGCGCGTCCCGCTGCCGCTGTCGGACCCGGGCGTGCTGAGAGACCTGCAGAAGGTGCTGGCCGGGGAGAAGCTGTCTCCGGTTCTCATAGCGGACGGGGATATCGCGGACGGCTACCACCGTGTCTCCCTCGCCTACGCGCTCGACCCTTACGCGGACGTGCCGCTCAAGCTCGGCTAAGAACTGCCATTGTCACCTGGTAGGTGCCAGCGGCAAGTTCGAGACCAGCCCCGCCCCGATCCTCGAGCGGAGTTTATCCGGGGTTGCGTACTACCCAGATGTGCTTGATCCTGTCGCCTGCGACGTCGAACGCGAACACCGTCACGCCGCGCGTACCCGCATCAAGGATCTAATACCCGATGGCGCCAGCGTGTTTACCGGGGCCAGCGAGACCCTGCGCTTGTCCGGCTCCCTCGTGGTCGCCTCGGCCAGCGGAAGCCAGCTACCCAGCTACGCCGGCGGAGCCGCCCGCGCCATCTGGATCGTCGGGGCACAGAAAGTAGTAGCCGACCTGAGCACCGCGCTGCGCCGCGTTGAAGACCACTGCCTCCCGCTGGAAAGCGCCCGCGCCCAGGTGGCCTACGGATGGCCCAGCGCCATCAGTGCGAGGCAGGGGCCTCCGTTCCTTCTCCGGCCCGGCCAGCAGTGTGGAGAGGTTGGCGGCGGCCAGGGAGGTGTGATGTCATGACGCCGGCCGCGCCATTTTCTGCCCTTTATTCGGAACGGGCAGTGGTTCCTCGCCCATCACCCGCCTGCCGGTAGAAAGGGCCAGAGCTACCGTTGAAGATGAGGACAATCACGGCGAGGCCGACCAGCCATATGAGCATGCCGATGATCAGCGTGGCAGCATTGCGCGCTGTGCGGAGCGAGATGATCGGCAGGCCCAGGGTGCCGAGAACGAAGAGCGCCACCGAGACGCCCCTGGCCCAGCTTCGTCCGCTGCCGTTCGCCCACGCCATCCAGAGCCACGCGCCTGCCGCGATCAGGGCACCGATGACCAGGATGCCGGCCCGGAAGTTCACAGCGGTGCGCAGCTGCGCCGAGGTGTAGTGCGGGTGCGCCGTGAGAATAACCGAATTGAGGCGGCCTCTGGTGACCAGCGCGATGATCAAGTTGACCACCTCGAGCGCCGCACCGGCGTACATGAGCCTGACGGCACTAAGCACCGTACGCGGCGGCCGGGCGCGCTCAACCTGCTGCGGAGATTGTGAGACCGGATACGGCTTGTACATACTGTCCCCCTAGGCGCACAGCCTGTCCCCCCTAGGCGTACGGCCAGAATACCGCCGCGCGCCCTGCTGGCCAACGCGTCGACGCTGCCGTTAGTGCCGGGGGCGCCCGGCTGGCGTCTCCGCGGAAACGTCGAAACGACCGGTGGTACTTGCCGTCACGGCAGCAATCTCCGGCCGAATACGGTGAGCCAGCCCAACCTCCCGTCCCTGCCCGGGGTCCTAAAAGCATGCGCGTGCGACATGGCATCCGGCCGGGCAGCGGATGATTCGTGCGAAGGATGATCGGCCGCGGCGACCAGCCTGCCCTAAAGGGCCCGCCGCGGATGGCTGCGGGCATAGCTGGCCGGGGTGGTGGCCGTGTGCCGCTTGAAGTGGCGGCTGAAGTGCGCCTGGTCGTAGAAGCCGACCGCGGTGGCCACGTCGGCGGGCGCGTCGCCCCGGAGCATGAGCCGGCGGGCCAGGTCGATGCGGCGCCCGATCACGTAAGCGTGCGGGCTCAAGCCGAACTCCCGCCTGAAGCTGCGCACCAGATGCGGGACGCTCCGCTCGAGCGCGGCCGCCGCCTGCCCCAGGCTGACTTGCGTCGTCACTCGATCGTCGAGGAACTCCCTGAGCCGCCGGGCGAGGCCCGGCTCCGGCCCGGGCGCCGGCCGCGGAGCCCGGGTCAGGTGGCCGGTAATCCGCTCCCCGATCAGCGCGAGCCCGGCCTCGGCGTCGAGCATCTCGGTGCGCTGCCTCAGGCCGTCATGCAGCCCTGACAGCGCGGCTCGCAGCGGCGGGTCGGTGATGCTGGTGTGGTCGACCGCGGCGCCAGTCAGCCCGGCCGGGAAGAACGCGGCGTCCAGGTAGAGCTCCCGTTTGCGGAAACCGCGGGCGCCGGGTGCCGGGCGGCCGTCGTGCACCACTCCGGGAGGCAGGATCGTCACGGTCTGGCCCGCGGCCCCGCACGGACGGCGGTCGAGGTCGTAGCGGATCGCGCCGTCGTCGACGATCAGGACCGCCCAGTTCTCGTGACAGTGCGCCGGGTAGGCGTAGTCGACCAGGTGGGCGTGGAACACCTCGTGGATCCCCGCCACCCGCGGCGCCCAGGCCTCGATGTGGCACCGGCCCGGCCGTTCCGTATCCATGTCAAGAACGTACAAGACGCAGGTCTCGCCGCGGCCGACGATGGAACCGAGGGCAGGAAAGGACCGATCCCATGACCGCCAAGATCAACCTCGCCGAAGCGCTGGCTACCTTCGGCGACATTTACAGCCCCCGGATCGTCGGCCGGGTCAACGACTACGACGTCAAGGTGGCGCACGTCAGCGGCGAGCACGTCTGGCATGCTCACGAACGCACCGACGAGTTCTTCCTGGTGATCGACGGCCGGTTCGACGTCACCCTGCGCGAGCCCGGCGGCCCGGAACGGACCGTGGAGCTCCGCGCCGGTGACATCTTCGTGGTCCCCCGGGGCGTGCAGCACAAGCCGTCCTCGCCGGGCGGCGCCATCATGATGTTCGAACCGTCGGGAACGCTGACGACCGGTGACCGGCACGAGGGCGACATTCCCGCTCACGTCGACAGCACCACCGGCCATCCGGTTCACGGGAGGTGAGCCGGCGGCGAGGCGGCCGCGGATGTTGGTGCTCCGCGCCGGTGGGTGCTTCGCCGCGATGCGCATGCGCCGGCGCAGCGAATTGACCAGGACCACGGCGGCCGCAAGAATGGCCGCGGCGTCCGCCAGCGGCGACTTTTGCCACGCTTGGCGGCATACGCACCGGAACGGGCGAAGCGGCGTTGTGGCTATCGAGGGCCGCGGGTGCTCCAGGCTCGTTCGATCTGGCGGAGCAGGGCCGGGTAGACGACCCAGTGCCGGAACGGGGCGATGAGCGCCATGTACGGCCGGCCGAGCCGGCCGCGTGGCTTGACGTAGACGGCCATCTGGCCCTGGTAGCGGCCGTGGCCGCGATCGACCCAGGCCAGGTGCATCACGGCGTGCACGGTCTGGTTGGAGATCTCCGCGGCAAATTCGGTGTCGGTGCGGTAGACGGGCGCGAACAGGGAGCCGAACGTCATGCCGGCCGCCGTGCCGCGGAGGTCGGGCGGGAGCCGTTCGGTCAGTGAGGTCTCGTTCCGGCCTGGTATCGGGCGGTCGGCGGGGTCATCCCAGCCGAACCAGCGGCCAAGCTGCCAGCGGACGGCGAACATCAGCCGGGTTATGGCCGGCGCCTCGTGGGACAGATCGCGAGACGCCATGACCTCGAGCAGGTGCGGGAAGTCGTCGGCGCCGCCGTACACGGGCAGCGCCCAGACGTCCTCCAGCGTGAAGTCCGGTGCGATCTCGCGGATACGCCACGGGCGGGATTCGTGCACTGCGTTCGGAACCCTCATGCCGGCCCTCTTCCATACGGCAACGTATGGATCTTAAGCATGTCTGCTTGCGCCGGTCAATACGGTGCCGTATAGATATGTCGTGGCCAAGGTCAGGACTCCGCGCGGCGCCTGGGTGCACGCGGCGCTGCAGGCCCTGGCGGCCGGGGGCCCGGACGCCGTGCGGGTCGAGACGCTGGCTGTGTCCCTGGGGGTGTCTAAGGGCGGTTTCTACTGGCACTTCGCCGATCGCCAGGCGCTGATCGGGGAGATGCTCGACACCTGGGAGAAGACGGGGACCGAGGACATCATCGCGCGGGTCGAGAGCCAGCCAGGGGATGCGCGGGTCAGGCTGCGGAAGCTGCTGGAGATCACGACCTCGCCGGAAGGGCTGGCCGTGGAGCTAGCGGTCCGGGACTGGGCGCGGCGCGACGGTGCTGTCGCCGGGCGGTTGCGGCGGGCCGACAACCGGCGCATGGAGTTCGTGCGCTCGCTGTTCCGGCCGTTCTGCGCGGACGGGGACGATGTCGAGGTCCGCAGCATAACGGCGTACTGGCTGGTGATCGGCAGCTACTTTGTCGCCGCCGACCACAATGGCAAGACCCGGTCCCAGGTACTGCAGCTCGCCATCGACCGGCTGCTGCGGTAAGGACCGGTGCCCTGGCGGTGGCAAGACGGTCTACACCTCTCTTAGCGCGGCCGCGGACGTGGCCCGGCTGCAGACCACGTTCCGCGCCTACGGCATCCGGCACAGGCCAGGCGCAAAAAGCCCGACGCGTCGTTGACATCAATGCGCAATTGAAGTTCTTATGACCGAACGTACCGGGTTGCTCGCGGCCGGTCTGCAGCGTCGGCATCAGTGGAGATCGAAAACCCGCCGAAGGGGGCCTCCCGTGACCGAGCCGAAGACGCACACCCTGGACGTGCCGGGCGCCGTGCTCCGAACCTACCTGCGGCCGCCGTTTACCGAACAAACCGAGATACTCGCCCCCGGTCAGCCTTGTTGTCAGCCTGAACGTTGGCTGGACCGGCACTCCATGGCAATGGCTAGCGCTCGCCTCCGTCGCTCGCTCTAGGCGCCGGGATCGCGGGAGGCTGAGGAGGGTTCCGGCTTAGCTCGGCGTACCACGTTGCCATGGCCATGTTGACCGCGGACTCGATGTTGTCGAGCTGGTTTTGCATCCGCCGAAGCTGCGGATCGATGTCGGCATGCATCCGCCGAAGCTGCGGGCCGATGTCAGCTGTGATTGCCGTGCGGAGGTAGTGGACACATAGTGTTCCACCTGCGAGAACGCCGAGTAGCGCGCCTAGGACGAAGATGAGCAGAACCATGACTCCTCCAGCTGCCACAGGTCATATAGACAGTATGCACTACGATCACAGCGATATGGAAGAGTCAAAGTGACATATGTCAAATCGACAGTATCTTTTGACTAGTAGCAGAGTGCGTACTACCATAGGGTCTTTCGCACGTCACTGGTTACGCAGCGTAGGCTGGACCGAGTGGAAGTGGCTCAGAAGCTCAGAAGCCTGCTGGATCGCGAAGCAGAAGTTCCGAACAGGTTAGCTGCGACACAGCAAGGAAAAGTTAACCGTGAATCCCTCGTGCTTGATGAGGTCAGCAGTACGCTAGCGCAAACTTGGCGCAAGCTGTCGATCTGCTACCTTTCAGAGCGCCAAACGCGGATGAGCCAGCGCCGTCGGCAGGAGGGGGACCGGCATGGGAGATACCGACATGGGAGATAGCACGAGCCCATTGATGCTACGTCGGCGCCTTCGAACAGAACTTCGAACAGCACGCCTGGATAGCAACCTAACTCAGGAGCAAGTCGCAAAGGCCATGGAATGGTCTATGTCAAAGATGAATCGGATTGAGAAAGCAAAGTCCGGAATCAGCGCTAATGACCTTAAAATGCTCCTTCCGCTCTACGGCATCACAGATAAGGCGCGGGCCGAGGAACTAGTCGCCCTAGCCCGGGAGGCTAGAGAAAGCCCATGGTGGAATCGCTACAAAGGCGTCGCGCCTGAAAAGCTCCTGGAACTGATCGACTACGAATCTGCGGCATCCGCTGTGAGTCAGTTTGAGCCAATGTTTGTTCCTGGTATTCTCCAGACTGAAGAATACGCACGAGCCGTTCTGCAGGTTCACTATGATGAAAAGTCCGCAGCTGAGCGATTGGCCGCTATGGTTGATCTCCGCACTAGACGGAGAGGTCTGCTGACCAGGGAGAATGCGCCTCATTTCGCGTACGTACTAGACGAGCCCGTCATCAATCGCGTAGTCGGCAGCTCTGCCGTCATGAGTCGGCAGTTCCAGCATTTGGCCAATCTCGCGAAGCTACCTAACGTTACGATACAAGTCGTGCCGTTCACGGCTGGCCTGCATCCCGGAATGAAGGGACCTTTCGAGGTCGTTCAGTTCGCTGATACGCCAGACGAGAATATCGTATTTCTCGAAGGTCCGCGCGGCGACTTCATCAGCGAGGATCCAGAGGAAACGGAGAATTACCTGGAAGCCTTTAAGCGCATCACGGAAGCATCACTCGGCCCATCGGACTCGGTAAAGCGCCTACTCCAGGCCGCGGACGAGATGACATGACGGGCGAATCTTCCTAGGCGTGCCAGCAACGGTCAAGTCCTGCCGTTTGGCCTAATACTAGCCTGATCGCCCTGTTTGGCATACACTGCACGGTGATGGAAATGGATGCTGCACTCCTGAGCCAAACTGGCTCAGGCAGGTGCAGCTTCACCAGCACTCCCGCAGGCTGGCCGGACACTCTGTATACATCCGCGGCTGCCAGTGCCCGCGGAGGTCCCGCCACACGGCGGGGAGGGGGGTCAGTGGCCGACTTCGAAGAACCGTGCATCGCATGGCGTAAGAGCACGGCATCCGATGGCAGCAATTGCTTGGAGGTAGCGGCGGTGGACGGGTCCGTGCTCGTCCGCGATTCCGCGAATCGGGACGGGGCAGTGCTCACGCTATCGCCCGCAGCATGGTCAGACTTGCTAGCGCGTACGTGCAGTAAGGATGTCGGTTTCCGGGGAGCCTAACCAGGCCGCTTCCAGTGCCTGCGCGCCTACTGGCCACCGGAGAAGCCGAGCGCCGAATCATCGAGATGGAGCGAAAGCGCCTTCGCCTGGAAACGCCACCGTAGCCAGCCTGCCCAGGCTCTGCACCGTTGCGATACCATAATGGTATGGCTATGACACTTCGCCTGCCACCCGAGATCGAAGACCAGCTCAAGCAGGTCGCCGAGGTTGAGCACCGCAGCGTGCAGCAGACGGTCCTGGTCGCGATCGAAGAGTACCTGTCGATGCGAGAGACCGCCGAGATCCTCGCCGATCCATCAGCGCTGCGAGGCCTGGCCGAAGCCAGGGAGTCTGAGCAGTCCGGCGACGTGGTCTACGGCGCCGAGGCGGCGCGCGCGCTGCTGGCTGAGCGCAAGCGGTGAGCTCCGGGCCTTACGAGCTTGGAATGACCCGCCCGGCCCGGCGCGCGATCTCGGAGTTGCTCGCGGAGGATGTAGCCGCCGCGGCTGTTGCATTCATCACCGGACCGCTCCTGGAGGCGCCTTACCGGGTCGGTAAACCGCTCCGGGACAGCCTGTCCGGCTTTCACAGCGCCCGGCTCGGTACTCAGTGGCGCGTGCTGTACCGGATCGACGAATCAAAGCATGCGGTCATCGTTCAGGACATCCAGCACCGCTCGTCCGCCTACCGTCGCCGGTAGGTTCGCGGCTGTGCCATTAGGAGGCTATGTCAAGCGGTGAAGCGGTACCGGGTCTGACTGTAGGGGCTCTTGCCGAAGACGAGGACCTTCGCCGCCGCAGCGGCGGCCATCATCTTGCTGGTGCGCCGCAGGCGGTCCGGTGCCGCAGCGGGACTGCGATAGCGGAGGGATAAACGGCGCGTCGGGGATCTCCGGTCCCGCTGATGCCCTCGCGGGTAAGGCGTTCTTCCTGGCGACCGCCGCGCTCAGGACAGTTGCGAACGCGGCCCACACAATCTCTGGAACTGCCAGGGCGGCAGCGGTTTGATCGACCCGGCGGGCCAGCGATGCGTAGCGCACCATGACCGCGCACAGCAGCGCCGAGTCCGCGGTGGCCGCCCAGAGCCGGCGACTGCCGAATGCCAGCGGCACGTAACCACTGCGGACGATAACGGCCAGCGCCCACCACTCAAGGACCGCCCGTCGCCGTGCTGATCCCCCCGGCCCGGCCTCACCTTCGCGCCACACGAGCCACGCTGACGTCGCGGTGGTCAGGTTCAGCGCCGACCACACGACGGGGAACACGGCGCCGGGCGGCGCGAATGCGGGCCGTTCGAACTGCTCGTACTGAGGTCTGGTCCCGCGGCCCTGCGCATACCGGGCTACCCACGCGGACAGGCCCTGCGCCGCGCCGTAGGCCGCAGCGGCGCCTACCCATGCCGCGACCTGGGGTAGTCGTCCATCCCGGCCGGAAACGCGGACAGTGGATTTCAGCATCACATTCCTCATACGTGGCGCCTCGCTGTCTTAGATGCACGTCCAACGACGCAGCTTTGGTGCGCTTGCTTCAGATAATCGGTCATCAGCGCCGCTTTGGATTCCAAACGTTCGGGTTCAGCG
>Ga0302235_10000372_pt1 | contig 36730 bp, 32 predicted proteins | sample II_Palsa_N3_3_FD_193577 | JGI IMG/M metagenome (GOLD analysis project Ga0302235, IMG submission 193577) | Peat permafrost microbial communities from Stordalen Mire near Abisko, Sweden - II_Palsa_N3_3 | ecosystem: Environmental > Terrestrial > Soil > Palsa > Peat permafrost | place: Sweden...
TAGGTGCCGCGCGCGTTGAGCATTCCGGTGTAGACGGTCCGGCCGGGTTCGACGGCGACGTCGGCCGTGCACAGCCACTGCAGCACCTGCTCGGCGTCCCGGCCGGTCACCAGGTACTTGGAGAAGCTGGTCTGGTCGAACAGGGCGACGGCGGTGCGGGCGGCCCGCTGTTCGGCGGAGGACCAGGGCTGCCAGTTCTGCTGACCCCAGCTGTACTCGATGTCTGGATTCTCGCCTGGCGGAGCGAAGAAGTTCGCACGTTCCCAGCCCATCTTGGCGCCGAAACTCGCGTTGGCCTGCTTGAGCAGGTGGTACGCCGGAGAGCGCCGGAACGGCCGGGCGCTCGTCAGCTCGCGGTTCGGCCAGGGCACCGCGTAGTGCAGTCCTAGGACCTCGCTGACCCGGTCGTGCAGCCACTGGTTGTTCCCGTTGAACCGGGCGAAGCGGCGGATGTCGACCGCGGAGGCGTCCAGGCTCGGCTCTCCCGCGGTGATCCACTCGGCCAGCGCCCGGCCGGCGCCGCCCGCGGACGCGATGCCGACGGAGTTGAAGCCGGCGCCGACGAAGAAGTTCCGCAGCTCCGGCGCCTCGCCCAGCAGAAATTGGTTATCCGGGGTGAAGCTCTCCGGACCGTTGTAGAACATCTTGATCCCGGTCTCGGCCAGCGCCGGGATCCGCGTGACGGCGCTGTCCATCAGGATCGCGAAATGGTCCCAGTCCTCCTCGAGCAGCTGGAATTCGAACGGGTAGGGCAGCCGGTCGGGCGCGACCCAGGGCTTGGCCTCGGGCTCGAAGCCGCCGACGAGAAGCCCGCCTACCTCTTCCTTGATGTAGGTGTAGCCATCCGGATCGCGCAGGATCGGCAGGTCCCGGTGCACGCCGTCGATCTGTTCGGTCACGACGTAGAAGTGCTCGGCTGAGTGCAGCGGCACGGTGACGCCGCACATCGCGCCGACCTGCTTGGCCCACTGACCTGCGCAGTTGACGACTACCTCGGCCTCGACGTCACCGTGGTCGGTGCGGACGCCTGTGACAGTGTTTTTGTTGTGTTGAATTCCGGTGACCCGGGTCCGCTCTCGTATCGTGACGCCGCGGCCGCGGGCGCCGCGGGCCAGCGCGGCGGTCAGGTCGGTCGGGTTGGCCCGGCCGTCGCCGGGCAGCCAGATCGCTCCGGCGAGGTCGTCGGTGGCCATGACCGGGTAGAGCTCGCGGGCCCGCTGCGGGCTGATCAGCTCGCACTCCAGCTGGTAGGCCTCGGCGGTGGCGGCCGTTCGCTTGAGCTGGGCGAGGCGATCCGGGGTCCGGGCCACGGTGACGCCACCGCAGCGGCGGAAGCCCGCGGACAGGCCGGTCTCTGCCTCGAGCCGTTCGTAGAGTTCGGCGGAGTACTGGACGAGGCGGGTGCCCGCCTGCGAGGAACGCAGCTGGCCCACCAGTCCGGCCGCGTGCCAGGTGGTGCCGCAGGAGAGCTGTCCCTGCTCGAGCAGCAGCACATCGGTCCAGCCCATGTGCGCGAGATGATAGGCGACGCTGGTGCCGATCACTCCCCCGCCGATGATCACGCCGCGGGCGCGGCTGGGGAGGCTGGGTTTTGGCGGTACCGGGCGCGCTGGCTCAGTCATCGTGTCTCAGTCATCGTGTCTCAGTCATCGTGTCTCAGTCATCGCGCTGGGCCTCCTCGAGCAGGCTCGTGAAGCTCGTGGCCGTGAAGCCGGCCGCCGCGCCGTCGAACCGTTCCATCGCCCACGACCAGAAGTCGAAGTCGATTGGGCTCACGGCGTGCTGGATCGCGCCCCACAGGGTCCACCCGTACATGCCGACCAGGCCGAGCAGCCGGGCGCGGGCGATCTTGCTCCGCCTTGGCTTGTGGTAATAGGCCGTGACCAGGTTACTGAGGGCATCCGGCGTGAAATGAGCCTCGGCCCCGATGTTGCCGAGCTCGAAGCAGGCGTCGTTGTTGCCCGACAGCTCGTAGTCGATCAGCCAGATCCGGTCCCCGTCGTCGATGAGGTTGGCGGCCAGCAGGTCGTTGTGGCACGGGACCGTTTCCGTGGCCTTTGCGGCCAGTGCGTTCTGGGCCGCGCGGACCCGCGGCAGCAGGTCGTCGTAGCCGGCCGGGATGCGGAAGCCGCGGGACTTTGCTACTTGGTGGTACCGCCGCTGGATGTCGAACATGTCGAAGTCGTTGCCGAAGCGCTGACCGGAGTGCAGCCGACGGCACGCCTGCGCGATGCGCGGGATGTTGTCCGCGGTGGCCACGTCGGCGGGGCCGAGCGTCCGGCCCTCGATGTAGCCGATGACCAGCAGGCTGTCCTGCGGGCGGTACTCGACGACCGGCGGCCCCGCCCCGGCGGCGGCCGCGGTCACCGCGTTTCGGTACTCACAATCGCGGTCGATGGTGAGCAGCTCAGTGCCGTTAGCCGCGACGCGCGCGACGAAGGTCCCGTCCGGCGTGGTCACGCGGTAGTTGCGGTTGGTCAGGCCGCCAGACAGCTCGCTGACCATGCGCGGCTGGCCGGCCAGGCTGTTCGTCTGGTCGAAGAGGACATCTAGTTCCGCGGAGATACCTCCCTCCAGCTGGACGGTAAGCGCCACCGTATGCCCTATGCCGTCAAAGGATCTAGACAGTTTGCGGCAGCGCTCGTACATTTGCGGCAGCGCTCGTACATTTGCGTTCAACGGGGTTTTTCGTGGGAGGCCAAGGACATGCGCGAGCATGACGGCTGAGCAGCCGATTGGCGCCGGGCGGCCGACCGGCGATGGCCGGGCGATGGGCCTGGCCAGGGTCGGAGGGCGGCGGCGGGCGCGGCCCGCGCTGCGGACGAGCACCCGGCCGCCGCCGAAGATCTCGCGCGATCCGGGGACCACGGTGCACGCTCAGATCGAGGACTGGCTGGCGGGCCAGATCGCCGGCGGCGCGCTAGTGGCCGGCGACAGGCTGCCCACCGAGCACGACCTGGCCGCCTGGTTCGGGGTCAGCCGGATGACGCTGCGGCATGCGCTGGCCGAGCTGGCCAAGCGCGGGCTGGTGACCAAGGCGGTGGGACGGCACGGCGGGACTTTCGTGGCCGCGGCCAAGCTGCAGCAGGACCTCACCACGCTGGCCGGCTTCTCCGAGCAGCTGCGCCGGCACGGGATGGTCGCGGGCGCCCGGGTGCTTTCCGCCCGGTCGCGCCCGGCGGGATCGGCCGTACGGGCCGCCCTGCAGATCGGCGCGGGCGATCAGGTGCATGAGATCCGGCGGATCCGGTTGGCCGACGGCCGGCCGATCGCCCTGGAGCACTCGCTATTCCCGGCCGCCCGATTTCCCGGCATGCTGGACATCCGGCTGGACGGCTCGCTCTACGCGCTGCTCGAGGTCATGTACGGGCTGCGGCCCCACCGGGCCCGGGAGAGCCTGGAGCCGGTGACCGCCGGGGTGCGCGAGGCCGAGGCGCTCGAGGTGGACCTGGGCGCGCCGCTGATGCGGGTGGAGCGCACCGCCTACGCACGCTCGGGTGAGCCGCTGGAGTTTGCCCGGGATCTGTTCCGCGGGGACCGGACGCGGGTCGTGGTGTGGACGTCCGGGCTGCCCGAAGACAGCTGAGGGAAATTCCCCCCTCGCGGGCGGTTACGGAATTGCCGCGCGAGACGCACTATGGGGAGTATGGAGATCGGTGCGAGCGCGGCCTGGTCCGCTGGCTTGGGCGCCGAGGAGATCGGCCAGGATTCCCCGCCGGACTTCGAGTTCGAGAGCTCGCCGGCTAGCTGGACCTGGGACACGTCCCACCTGGATTTCGGGCTCGGTGGGCCGGTGATCCCGCCGCCGCCGACCACCGCGCTCTCTTCCTGCTCGGTAATCCCGCCGCCGCCTAGCACGGCCCTGTCCGGTTCGCTGATACCGCTGCCCCCGAGCACGGCGCTGTCCGGGTCAGTGATCCCGCCGCCGCCGACCACCGCGCTCTCTTCCTGCTCGGTCATCCCGCCGCCGCCGAGCACGGCCCTGTCCGGGTCGGTCATCCCACCGCCGCCGAGCACCGTCCTGCCGGGGTCGGTCATTCCCCCGCCGCCTCGGACGGGCCGGTGAACCGCGACGATCCCGGCGGAGGCCGGCCGGGATATGAGCGAAACCGGGTCCTCGGCTTTCCGATCGGGAACGGCGGGCGGTCCAGCGGCGGCGAAGAGCCGCAGCGTGTGATGGGTATGCCTGCTGACTGGTTCGAATCCGCGGATCTCGGCCCGCTCCGTTCGCTGGCCCATCCGGTACAGAGGTGCTGGCGATGGATCAGGCGCCTGGGCCCGCCGGACGAGGCCGAACCTAAGCCCAGGGCCGGTGACAACCGCACGGACTAGCGGTCCTGGCTGGTGCGGGCACGGGCGGTGCCCCTGGTCGCGATGAACACGATCGCGGCGAGGAATCCAAGCCAAAGCCACGGCACGGTGGCCGCCACCACGGCGTGCGCGGCGGCCAGGGTGACGATGACCAGGAGCACCAGGACGAGAACCGGATGGCGGCGCCCGCGCAGGGGCACCGGCACGGCCGGAGCCCCTGGTTGCGGCCGGATGTTCATGTCCGGCAGGTCATCGAACAGGCCGCTGAGGTCGGCACGGGTCTTGGCGCTCATCGCGCGCCCGGCCCGCTCGTCGAACTCGGCCTGGTCGAGGCGCCCCTCGGCGAAGTGCTCGCCGAGGCGGTCGGCCACCGCCCGGCGCTCGGCGTCCGAGACGCGCAGGTGCTGATCGGAATAGGGGCCACGGAACAGCGGCGCGAAACCGCGGGGCCGCTGGGCCTGGCTCGTCTGGGATTGGCTCGTCTGGGATTGGCTCGTCTGGGATTGGCTCGAATTCGTGGACATGGTGCTTTCTCCACTAACTACCGCGAACGGGACTGGAGGGAATCGATGAGCGAGCTGGCAATGGACTGGTCGCTGCCCTCTTCTGGGATCAGCAGCAGGCTGCCCAGGTAGAGCGGGATGCCGGCGCCGCCGACGACGGTCAGGACTACGAAGGCGATCCGGACGAGGGTCACGTCCACGCCGAAGTAGTGGGCCAGGCCCGCGGCTACCCCGGCGAGCATGCGGTCGGAGAAGGGGCGGCGCAGGGCGCCGCGCTCAGGCCCGAAGGGGAACGGGGACCCGGTGTGGCCGGATGTGGTGTGGTGGCCGGACTCGGCGGTGGGGGTTTCGGTGTTGTTCATGGCCCTAGCTTGGCTCCGCGGACCACGCGCGCACATCGGGAAGAACCCCGGCGCATCCCTGATCCTGCGGGACGGGATCAGGGTCAGCTCAGGGACGTCCCGGATAGCCAGGCCAGGGTGCCTGAGCGATGATGGGGTACGTGGAGCATCCGACACGCTGGCATCGCGCCCCGTCCAGGTTCAGGCAGCGGGAGGGTAACGGCGGTCCGCTGCGCCGCGACCCAGCCGACCGCCTGGGCGGCGGGGTCGCCTCCGGCGTGGCGGCGTGGAAGGGCTTCAACGTCACGACGGTGCGGATCGCTTTCGTGCTGCTGACCGTGGTGACCAGCGGAATCGCGGTGGCGGTATACGTCCTGGCCTGGCTGGTCATACCGGCGGCCGGAGCCGGCCCGAGCATCGGCGCCAAGGCCAGGTCCGACGCTCAGGGCATCCGGCTCGCGGCGGCCCTGGCCTCACTGCTCATCCTCGCGCTGCTCGTGGTCGGCGCCCTCAACGGCGGCTGGCTCATCAGCTGGGCGTGGCCGCAGGTGCTCAGCGTGGCCGGACTCGTGCTGATCTGGCGGAACGCACCCGCGGACGAGCAGGCCACCATGCGGCATCTGGTGGCGCCGCTGGAGGCGGCGACGGGCGTGACGGTCGGTGCCACGAGTCCGCACCGGCGGTCGGTGCTGCGCCTGACGATCGCCGGCCTGCTCCTGCTCGGTGGCGTGGCCTGGCTGTTCTCGGCGCACGGGAGCATTGCCCTGCTGCGCCCGCTGGGCGGCGTAGCGCTGATGATCGCCGCCGTCGTGCTGGCCCTGGGCCCGTGGTGGCTGCGGATCGCCCGCGAGCTCGTCCTGGAGCGGCAAGCCAGGGTCCGGGCCGAGGAACGGGCCGACATCGCGGCCCGGATCCACGACTCCGTGCTGCAGACGCTGGCCCTGATCCAGCGTCGCGCCGACGACCCGGCCAAGGTCATCCAGCTGGCCCGGCTGCAGGAACGCGAGCTGCGCTCCTGGCTGTTCGAAGGCCGGGCGCCCAACGAGATAGACGCGGACCTGACCTTCGCGGCCGGCGTGCGGCAGATTCAGCAGGACGTCGAGACCAGGTACGGGGTGCCGGTGGAGGCAGTGACCGTCGGTGATACCGAGCTCGACGACAACCTGAGCGCCCTGCTCGCGGCCGCCCGCGAGGCGACGGTCAACGCGGCGAAGTGGTCCGGCGCCGACGTCATCTCGCTGTTCGCCGAGGTCGAGCTCGCAGCGGTATCGCTCGTCGTCCGCGATCGCGGCCAGGGCTTCGACCCTGAGGCGGTCCCGGCCGATCGCAAGGGCCTATCGGAATCCGTGCAGGGCAGGATGAGCCGCCGTGGCGGCACCGCGACCGTGAGCACCGCCGTGGGCGAGGGCACCAAGGTCACCCTGAAGCTGCCGCTCACCGCGACGCATCCGCAAGGACCCCGACCGCCCCGGCCCAGTCCGGCCGGCCGCCCATGACCGGACCGCACCAGCGCGCGCCGCGGGTCGTCCTGGTCGATGATCACGGCCTGTTCCGGTCCGGTGTCCGCGCCGAGCTCGGCCGCCAGGTCGACGTCGTCGGTGAGGCCGACGACGTGCAGTCCGCGATCGCCCTGATCACCGAGCTCCTGCCCGACGTGGTGCTGCTCGACGTGCACCTTCCTGGCGGCGGCGGGCAGGCCGTGATCCAGGCGGTCAAGACCGCCCACCCGCAGGTACGCTTCCTCGCGCTGTCCGCCTCGGACGCTCCCGAAGACGTGATCGCGGTGATCAGGGCGGGCGCGCGGGGCTACGTGACCAAAACGATCTCCACCATCGAACTGGCCGATGCGGTCCGCCGGGTCGCGGCGGGCGACGCGGTGTTCTCGCACCGGCTGGCGGGATTCGTCCTTGACGCCTTCGCCGCGACGCCGTCGGCCGATGACCTGAAGCCTTCCTTCGACCCCGAGCTCGAGCTGCTCACCAACCGGGAGCGGGAAGTACTCAGGCTCATCGCCCAGGGCTACACGTACAAGGAGATCGCCCGCGAGCTGTACATCTCGGTCAAGACGGTGGAGAGCCACGTGTCGTCCGTGCTGCGCAAGCTGCAGCTGTCGACCCGGCACCAGCTGACCAGGTGGGCCGCGGAACGGCGCCTGACCTAGGACCCGACAGCAACGGGCCCCCGCTGACGTCAGCGGGGGCCCGTGCTCTGGTTCGGGTTTAGGCGGGGTTATGCGGCGGCGTGGCCGACGCCTAGGTCCAGGTCCTCCGAGTGCGCGTCGGCGGCGGCCTCCTCGGCGTGCGCTAGGACCCGCTCCGAGCCCAGGCGGCTGTTCACGGCGAAGTAGAACACGAGCAGGCTGAACACCGCGATGGCCCCGAGGTCCCACCAGAACGGCAGGTGGACGCCGAGCTTGGCGCCGAGGAACGTGGCGTAGCCGCCGGCCGAGCCGGTGTTACCCGGGCCTGAGCTGATCCCGCCGACGTAGCTGCCGCCGAAGATAGAGAAGAGGGTCAGGCCGATGATCCACGGGATCGCGAACGCCCCGGCCCGGAAGTCCAGCGGCTCCTGGTTCGGGTCGACGCGGCGGGCGATGAGGTACAGGACCAGGAAGAAGACCACGGCGGCGTCGATCTTCAGGTCGTTGGCGGTGCCGCTCCAGTAGATGATGAACCCGGAGACCACGAAGCTGAACGGGGCGATGATGTTCAGGATCGGCGCCCGGTACGGCCGGACCCGGTCCGGGTCGCTCTTGCGCAGCGAGACCGCGGCCACCGGGGCGAAGCTGTACATGAACGACGATGCCGCGGTGATGGCCCCGACCAGCGTCGACCAGCTGCCGAACGGCAGGAACAGGACGCAGCCGAAGGCGCCGCCGAAGATGATGCTGAACCAGGGCACGCCGCGCCGGTCGATGCTGGAGAATACCGGCGGCAGGAAGCGGGTCTTGCCCAGCGAGTACGACAGCCGGGAGGCGGCGCTGACGTAGACCAGGCCGGTCCCGGCCGGGGAGACGATCGCGTCGATGATCAAGATGACGCCGAGCCAGCCCAGGCCGACCGACTCGGCCAGGGTGTAGTACGGGCCGAAGTGGCCGGGGGTGCCGAACGGGTTTTTCCAGGTGCCGTGGGCGAGGGTGGCCGGGTTCAGCGCGCCGGTGAAGCACAGCTGCAGCAGGATGTAGAGGGCGGCGCCAAGCAGCATGGAGCCGACCACCGCGATCGGCACGTCCCGCTTAGGGTTGCGCGCCTCCCCGGCCAGCTGGGCAGCCTGCTCGAAGCCCTCCAGGGCGAACACGATGCCGAGCGGGATCGCGATGAACACGCCCTTGATGCCGAACGGCATGAAGCCGCCGACCGCGGTGAAGTTCGAGGTGTGGAAGGCCTTGGCCATGAGAAGGATGACGGTCATGAACGGCACCAGGATCTTCCAGACCATGGCGATGGAGTTGGTCCTGGCCATCCACTTGATGCCGAACAGGTTCAGCGCCGTGAAGAGGAACATCATGCCGATCGCGACGGCCAGGCCCTTCCCGGTGAGCAGGCCGGTCGTACTATTCACCAGCCCGTGCCAGACCTTGGCGTCGACGTAACTTAGCGTGGCCTCGACCTCGATCGGCGCGACGGCCATCGCCTGCAGGTAGGAGTAGGTCCCGGCGAAGAAGCCACCCAGGGTGCCCGCGTGGATCCAGGTGAACCGCGCGGTGCTGCCGGAGATGGGGTAGGTGGAGCCGAGCTCGGCGTAGATCAGCGCGACGCCGATGAGCAGGATCACGCCAATGATCCACGAGATGAGGGCCGCGGGCCCGGCGGCCTCAGACGCGTTCAGGGTGCCGAGCAGCCAGCCGGATCCGATGACCGAGCCGGCCGAGACCATAAACAAGGGAAGCAGCCCGATGTCCCGTTTAAGTCGGGGTGGGACGTCCGAGAGGTCTTGACTCATCCCCGTGTCCTTCCACTGGGCTCGCCGTATTCTCCGGCGAGCGATGGCCGGCGGATCCGGTGCCCGGCTCCGCTATTGAAAAGATGCAGAATCGTTGTATTTGGGCTACCGCCTTATCCAGGCGGCCTACCAGACGATACGTGGCAGCACTTTAGCACCGGTTGTGACAAAAGTCGCCTATTGACTTCCTGATAATTTTTCCATCGCTTAGCACAAAGTGCCACATCATCGGCTGCTCCTGCCCTTCTCGCCACGGCCGTTACTCAACCCGGCGAGGTGTTTACGTGGACGCAACATCCGGCGACGCTTCGCCCACAATGTGGGCTCGATATAACTGGTCTGGAGGATACTCGTATTCACCAATTGGGTTCTGCCGGGCAGGCCGGTGCAGGGCCAGGACATGCTCGTGGGTTTCGCGCTCGGCGACCAGCCGGGCCTGGCCGTCCCGGCAGAACACGATCGGCGGCCGCAAGGCACCGTTGTAGTTATTGGCCAGCGTGTAGGTGTACGCGCCGGTGACCGGCATGACCACCAGGTCACCGACGGCCGGCGCCGGCACAGCCAGCCCGCCCACCAGCCGGTCACCCGACTCGCACTGCCGCCCGACCAGGTCCACCACCTCGTCCGGCGGGTCGGCCATGCGGGTCGCGATCGCCGCCTCGAACGGCTGGCCGGTGAGCGCCACGTCGAGGTTGTCGGCCATGCCGCCGTCGACCGCGACGAACGTGCGGCCGGTGCGCTTGACCGTGGTCACCCGGTACAACGTCACGCACGAGCGGGCGACCAGCGAGCGGCCGGGCTCGATCACGAGCCTGGCCCCGGCCGGCAGGTACGCGGCCGCGGCCGCGGTGATGCTGTCGAGGTACTGCTCGACCGTCGGGGCCTCGTCCTGGAGCGTGTAACGGACGCCGAGACCGCCGCCGATGTCGTAGACGTCGAACGTGCCGAGGGCGGCGACCGACCCCAAGACCTCAACGGCCCGGGCGAACGGCTCGGTGGCCAGAATCTGCGACCCGATGTGCAGGTGCAGCCCGTCTAGCTGCAGCCGGGAGTTGGCCCGGATCCGGGCGATGGCCTCGCGCGCCTGATCGGCCGGCAGCCCGAACTTGGACTCATCGCCGCCGGTGGACTGCGATTCGTGGGTGTCCGGCGAGATCCCCGGGATGATCCGGACCAGCACCCGCTGCGGGCGGGCGACCGGAGTCTGCTGGCTCGTTAGGCTCTCCAAGCGATCGATGTCGTCGAAGTTGTCGACCACGACAGTCCCGACGCCAGCCTGAAGCGCCATCGTCAACTCCGCGGTGGTCTTGGCGTTCCCGTGCAGGTAGAGGCGTTCGGGCGGGACGCGGGCGGCCAGGGCCATCACGAGCTCGCCCGCCCCGGCCACGTCGATGGCCAGCCCCTCGGCGGTAAAGAGCTGGTAGGCCGCCAGGCAGGGGAACGATTTGGAGGCGAAGACCACCTCGGAGTTCGGGTGGCGAGCCGCGAGGCCGTCACGCAGGAGGCGGGCCTGGTTCCGCAGCCCCGCCTCGTCGACGACGTACGCGGGTGTCCCGAACCGTTCGGCGAGTCCGGCGACGCCGACGCCGCCGATGACGAGCTCTCCGTCCGGGGTGACCAAGCTGTGTTCGGGAAAGAGCGGGAGCAGGTCCTGGCCGCGGTCGGGAACCGAGTGAGTCTTCATTGGCTGAAACTAGCGCGGGCCGCGGCCTGTCACTAGACAGGGGCTCGGCACCGGCCGGAGACTGGCAGGATGACAGTGACCGCGGCGGAGTTCGATGAACTGGTCAGCCTGCTGCGCGGGTTCGTCCGGCGCGAGGTGATGCCCGCCGAGGCCGGTATCGACGAATCTGACGAGATTCCGGCCCGGCTGATCGAGCAGGCCAAGGAGATGGGCCTGTACGGCTACGCGCTGCCCGTCGAGTACGGCGGTCTGGGCCTTTCGGTGGAACAGCAGGTGCGGGTGGCCATCGAGCTGGGCTATACCAGTCCTGCCTTCCGGTCGCTGTTCGGCACCAACAACGGGATCGCCGGCCAGGTTCTCGTCTCGGCCGGGACCGAACAGCAGCGCAAGCAGTGGCTGCCCCGGCTCGCCTCCGGCGAGGTGGTCGCCTCGTTCGCGCTGACCGAGCCGGAGGCGGGATCTGATCCGAGCCGGCTGGCCACGACCGCGCGGCTGGACGGGGACAGCTGGGTCATCGACGGTCTCAAGCGCTACATCACCAACGCTCCGGCGGCCGACGTGTTCATGGTGTTCGCGCGCACCGACCCGCAGGCGCCGCCGGGCAAGGGCATCGGCGTGTTCGTCGTGCCGGCCCGCACCGACGGGGTAGCGGTGGCGGCCCGGGATCACAAGATGGGCCAGGCCGGGGCCTGGACCGCCGACGTCGCGTTCACCGGCGTCCGGGTCCCGGCCGACGCGCTGGTCGGAGAGGCGGCTCAGGCCGGTTACGCCACCGCCATGCGGAGCCTGGCGCACGGGCGGCTGACCATCGCGGGTGTCTGCGTGGGGGTGTCGGCCCGGCTGATGGACGAGAGCGTCGCTTACGCCAAGGAGCGCACCCAAGGGGGGCATCCGATCGGCGAGTACCAGCTGGTACAGGCCATGCTCGCGGACTCAGAGACCGAGTACCTCGCGGCCAGGGCCCTGGTGCTCGACGCCGCCGCGCAGTACGACGCGGGCACTGACCGGCGGTTGGCGCCGTCGGCGGCGAAGTACTTCGCCAGCGAGGCCGTCGGCCGGATCGCCGACCGCGCGGTCCAGATCCACGGCGGGTCCGGATATATCCGCGGCATCGCCGTGGAGCGGCTGTACCGCGACGTCCGGCTGTTCCGGATCTACGAAGGCACCAGCCAGATCCAGCAGCTCGTGATCGCCCGGGAGCTGCTCAGGTAAGACAAGCGCAACGGCGCGGCATTCTGAGCGCAGGGCAGGTCACCTGGCTGATATCTGGGGCTAACGTGGCAGTCATCTCCAGATGAGAGCTTTATGAGGTGGCGGGTGCGTATGGGGACTGGCGCGGGCATGTGATCGTCTGCGGGCTTCGGGGCGTCGGGCTGCGCATCGTGGAGCAGCTGAACCTGTCCGGGGTGCCTGCGGTGGTCATCGACGATGACCCGGACGTGCGCCTGGCCCGGATTCTCGCCAGCTGGGGCGTGCCGCACGTCTCCGGGAGCTCGCGGGTCGCGGAGACCCTCACCGGCGCCGGGCTGGATGGGGCCGCGGCGGTGGTCTGCGCTGCCGAAGATGACCTGTACACGCTGGAGACGGCGCTGCTGACCCGCCAGCTCCGCGAAGACGTGCGGGTGGTCGCGCAGCTGGGGAACCCGGCTGTGGGCCGGGCGCTGTCCCAGGTCGGGGTGGCGGTGCTGGATGTCGCCGGGCTGTCGGCGCCGTCGGTGGTCGAGGCCTGCCTGCGGTCAAGCGCGCAGGACATCAGCCTGTCCGGAGAACGTTTCACCGCCGCGTGGACCAAGGCCCCCAAGGTGGCCAGCCTGCGTGAGCTGTACGGCGCGCTGGCGCCGATCGCCGTCGTCCCCGCCTCCGGCGGCGACGTGGTGGTCTGCCCTGGCCGTGACGTCCAGGTCACGACCGGGGATAACGTCATGGTGATCGGCACGCCGGAGGAGCTACGGAAGACCGGGGTGAGCGCGCACACCGGCGTGAGCGGGCATCACGGCGGGCCGGGAAGCCCGGCTCCCCTGGGCGCCATGGCGGCCCGGCGGGCCTGGCATCTCGTGCTTTCGCTGCTGCACGCCGCGGACCGGCGGCTGGTGCTGGCCATGGCCGCGCTGGTCACGGTGCTGATCGGCTCCACCGTCGTGCTGCGGCTGGCCTTCCAGCTCACGAGCACGCAGCATCTGTCGGTGCTTGACGCCTTGTACTTCACCGTGGAGACGATCACCACCGTCGGCTACGGTGACTTCTCCTTCCGCGGTCAGGACCCGTGGCTGATGGCCTGCGCGGTCGGCCTGATGCTGGCCGGCGCCCTGTTCGTGGCGGTCTTCTTCGCCCTGCTCACCAACGTGCTGGTCAGCCGGCGGATCGAGGAATCGCTCGGGCGGCAGCGGATCACCGGGCTGACCGGGCACGTCCTGGTCATCGGCCTGGGCGCGGTCGGCATGGGGGTGGTCAAGAAGCTGGCCGCGGCGGGCCGCGACATCGTGGTCGTGGAGAAGAGCGAGCACAACCGCCACCTCGGCCAGCTCCGCGCGCTCGGCGTGCCGGTGGTCATCGCCGACGCCACGCTGCCGGAGACGCTGGAGTCGGTACGGCTCGCCTACGCCTCCGCGGTGGCCGTCGTGACCAGCGACGACCTCGCCAACCTGGAAACCGGCCTGGCCGTGCGCGACCAGCTCGGCGCGCGGTGGGAGACGACGCCGGTCGTGCTCCGGATCTTCGACCCGCAGCTCGCCCGCTCGGTAAAAAGCAGCTTCGGCTTCACCATGGTCCGGTCGACCGCGGCGCTGGCCGCACCGTGGTTCGTGGGCGCCGCGCTCGGCCTGGACGTGCTGAGCACGTTCTACGCCGGCGACGTACCGCTGCTGGTGGCCCGGCTGACCGTCACCCCCGACGGCGGCCTGCACGGGGTGGCCATGCACGACCTGGGGGCCAGGACCCGGGTGCTCGCCCTCAGGCGCGCCGCCGACAAGCTGATCCTGGAACACCCGCCCCGGCGCAACACCCGATTCCGGCCGGACGACGAGGCCTACCTGATCGGCCCGTACGACGAGCTGCTCACCGTGCTGCGCCGTGACCGGCCGTCACCGCAGGGACCCGGCCTGGCTCAGCCGACTCGGGTCGCGGATCCCGGCGCGCCGACGGCGGCTGCGCCCTAGGCCCGCAGCATGCGCAGGATCGTCGCCTTCAGGGCTTCGCGCAGTTCTTCGTCGCTCAGGTCGGCCAGGTCGGGCAGGCACTGCGGGATAAAGAACAGCATGCGGAAGGCGAGCCGCTCGGCGCCGGTGGGGTTCTCGCCGAAGAACAGGGTGATAGCGCGCTGGGCCAGGGTGTTTGCCTCGCTATCCAGCTTGTTCCGCTTCGCGGCGGGATCGGTGGCGGCCATCGCCGTGTAGAGGCGGTGCCGGACGAGAAAGTCGACGAGGCCGTCGACCATGTGCTCCATCCGGGCCCGCCGCCCGCGCATCCCGGCCGCTTCGTCCAGCAGCGCCTCGAGCCGCTGGATTCCGGGCTTGATGGTCGCGTGCAGGATGTCGCTCTTGGCGCGGAAGTGGTAGTAGACGGCGGCCTTGGTCAGCCCCATCTCGTCGGCAATCATCTGCAGCGAGGTGGCGTCGTAACCAAGCTCGGTGAACAACCGCTGCGCGGTCTCCAAGATCTGCTGCCTGGTCCGCTCGGCCTGCACGGCACGCGTGGACATGCCCTTGACCGGCGTCACCATCGACGACTCCTTTGAGTGGATCCGGATCACAGTGTACTAGCTGATGGCCGGTGAGTCACTAGCCGTGCGTCAAGTGGTTCACTTGACGTACGGCTAGTGAATGTCCTAGCGTCAGAGACCAGGCCCACATCCGGGCCGCGTCGGCGAAACCCGTATCTGGAGCCTGACCATGTCGAGCTATCTGTACCGCCTCGCCCGCTTCGCGTTCCGACGGCGGCGGACGGTCCTGGCGGTCTGGCTGCTCGTGGCCATCGCGGCCATTAGCGCGGCCCAGCTCAGCGGCGGTAAGACCAATGACACCTTCACCATCCCTGGCACCGAGGCGCAGAACGCCGCGACCGTCCTGACGGCCAAGCTGCCAGCCTTCAGCGGCGGCCAGAGCACGATTGTCTTCGCTACAAAGGGCAGCGCGAAAGTCAGCGATCCGGCCGACAAAGCGGCAATCGAGACCGCGATGAGCAAGCTCAAGTCGGTGCCGCAGGTGGTTTCCGTCGTCAGCCCCTTCCAGAGCCGGCTGGTGTCGCCAAGCGGCCAGGTCGCGCTCGGCACGGTGCAGTGGTCGGCCCCGGCAACCAGCGTGAAGGACGCGAACCTGGCCGCAGTCGCGGACGCGATGAAGCCGGTGCAGGCCGACGGCGTGCAGGTCGCGTACAACGGCAGCGTCTATCCGGGCTGGCGCACCGTCATCTCCGAGCTGCCCGAGCTGATCGGCCTGATCATCGCGTTCGGAATCCTGATGATCACCTTCGGCGCCTTCGCCGCTGCTGGCATGCCCATCTTGGGCGCGATCATCGGCGTGGTCACCACCTTGATGGGCATCACCGCCCTCGCGTCGGTGCTGACCATCGCCTCGGCGTCGACCACGGTCGCGCTGATGCTCGGGCTCTCCTGCGGCATCGACTATGGCCTGTTCATCTTGTCCCGGCACCGGACCAACCTGCTCAACGGCATGACGCCGGAGGACTCCGTGCCACTGGCCATGGGCACGGCCGGCAGTGCCGTCGTCTTCGCCGCCCTCACCGTGATCATCGCGCTGTGCGGGCTGACCGTCGTGGGCATCCCGTTCCTGACCGTCATGGGCCTGGCCGCCGCGGGGTCGGTCGCCGTCGCGCTGCTGATCGCCCTGACGCTGCTGCCGGCGCTGCTGGGCTTCGCCGGCGCCAAGGTCGCCACGTTCACCCGGCTGCCGCTACTCGGCGGCCGGGCCGAGCGGGTGGCCCGGCGTTCGGCCGCCGACCCGGACAGTCCGGCCGGCGCCGGATGGGCCCGGTTCGTCGTGCGCCACCGGGTACTCATGCTCATCGGCGGGATCGCCGTGCTCGCCGTGCTCGCCATCCCGGCGCTGTCCATTCAGCTGGGCCTGCCCAGCGGGGCCTCGCAGCCCGCCGGCAACACCCAGCGCCAGGCCTACGACCTGACCACCGAAGCCTTCGGCGCCGGCTTCAACGGCCCGCTGCTCATCGTCGGCCAGGACGTCCGCAGCCCGGCGGTGACAGCCCGGATCGCGGCGGCGCTGGCCACGCTGCCCGACGTGGCGAAGGTGACCCCGGTGACCACGCAGAACGGCATCTCGCTGATCAAGCTGATCCCGAAGTCCGGGCCGAGCGACGCGGCCACGACCACCCTGGTGAACACGATTCGCGACGACCGGACCGCGATCGAGGGCCAGACCGGCGCACATATCCTGGTCGGCGGCACGACCGCGTCCAACATCGACGTCTCGGCCAAACTCTCGGCCGCCCTTCCCGTCTTCCTGATCGTCGTGGTCGGCCTGGCGTTCATCCTGCTGACGTTCGCCTTCCGCACCATCCTGGTGCCGGTCAAGTCGATCCTGGGCTTCCTGCTCTCGATGTCCGCGGCGCTCGGCGCGCAGGTCGCGATGTTTCAGTGGGGCTGGGGCCAGCACCTGTTCGGCATCACCCCAGCGCAGACGATCAGCTTCCTGCCCATCATCATGCTGGCCATCATCTTCGGCCTGTCCAGCGACTACGAGATGTTCGTCGTCTCGCGGATCAAGGAGGACTACACCAAGAACGGCGATGCCCGCCGCGCGGTCCAGCGCGGCACCGGGCTGTCGGCCCGGGTCGTCACCGCGGCCGCGATGATCATGTTCTCCATCTTCGTCGCCTTCATGTTCACCAGCGACCCGACCATCAAGGCGATCGGCTTCAGCTTCGCCGCCGGCGTCTTCCTGGACGCCTTCGTCGTACGGCTCACGCTGGTACCCGCCATCATGGCCATCATCGGGTCAAGGCTCTGGTACCACCCGGCCTGGTTCGCCAGGTACGTCCCCGACCCCGACATCGAGGGCAAGCGCCTGGCCGGCAAGCTCGGCAATGGGGAACTCGTGACCGCCGGCGGCCCGCCTTCGCGGGGATAACGGCCTGCGCACAGGGACGGCCCGCCGGGCGCGCCGCCGCTGGGCGTCGATCGCCACCACCACGGCGATGACGGCGGCCTCGATGCCAGCGGGTCACCTATTACGGTTACGGCCGATTACGGTTACGGCCGATTTGGCCGAAGGCGCCATGGTTCCTTCCGCCGAGCGGTACTGTCGCCGCTGACCCGGCCGGCGCCGGCCGGCTTAAAGGCCGGCCCGCCGGGTAATCGCGGCGAGGAGGTCCTCATGACAATGGCGTCTGCACACTCTTTCTACCGGCTTTCCGCCCGGTTCTACCGGCTTTCCGCCCGGCTGCGCGCTGTCGGCGTGCTCGCGGCCGCGCTGGCGCTGGCCGCCGGCGTCGCGACCGCGACGACGGCCACGGCGGCAACCGCGACGGCGGCCGCGGCCCCGCCGTACAACTGCGCCCCCAACGGCCCGGCCGGCAGCCAGACGGTGTACGGGACCTTCGGCGACGCGAGCGTGATCGGGTGGGCGGGCAACAGCCAGGGGGTGGTGGCGTGCCTGGGCGGCAGCTTCTGGGTCGACACCAGCGGCCCGGACGGAGGGCCTGGCAGCGCCAGCACGGCGGCCGTCACCGGCACCACGTACGGCTACGGCGTCTACGACGACAGCCCGACCACCTGGACGAACGCCGACGGTTACCTGCCCGCGCTGGTGACGACCTTCCACCGGGACGGCGCCACGATCTCGATCACCAACTTCGGCGACGACGTCACCATCGGCGGGCACGCCTACGTGATCATCTACAGCCGGGTTTCCGTGACCAACCCCACGGGCGCCGCGATCAGCGTCGACCCGCAGGCCTCGGCCGGGCTGATCCCGCTGAACTCGGCGCCGGACGCGGTGCCGCCGCACAGTACCGTGGGCCACGACTACGCGGTGCCTTCTGATCGCTTTGGCGGCAGCTACGCGTACCCGTCGTCGAGTGCCATCGTGGCGGCCGGCGGGTTCGACCAGCACTTCGCACACATGCGCGGGTACTGGAACAGCCAGCTGGCCGGGATCGCGCAGATCACCCAGCTGCCCGACGCCAGCCTGATCGACGCCTATAAGACGGGTTTCATCTACACCCAGATCATCCGGTCAGGCGACGAGCTGAAGACCGGCGCCAACGGCTACGACAAGGAATTCAGCCACGACGTCATCGGCATCCTGGCCAACTTGTTCACCCAGGGCTACACGAGTAACGCGCACGGACTGCTGGACCGGGCCCGGTACGTGATCGGCACCCAGACGCAGTACGACGACGGGGTGTGGACCTACCCCTGGGTGTGGGCCATCTACCTGCTCAAGACCGGCGATGTGAGCTTCGTCAAGGCCAACTTTGACACCGAGGGCTCCGCCGGGAAAACCGAGCCGAGCATCGAGGACACCGCGCACCTGATCGCCACCGACCGCAGCGGGCCCGGCGGGATCATGGAAGAGACCAACGACATCGACGCCAACGGCTACTGGACGATCGACAACTACGAGGCGCTGATGGGCTTGTGGGCCTACCACTGGCTGGCCCAGCAAGTCGGCAACACCAGCGAGGCGAGCTGGGCCGCGTCGCAGTACAGCAGCCTGCTGGCGGCGGTCAACAAGACGCTGGACGCGACGATCTCGGCCAACCACCTGAACTACCTGCCCTGCTCGATGACCGAGCCGAACACCGACAACCGCTGCGTCAACGCCGAGGACGCCAACTGGGCGGCGCCGTTCCTGTTCGGCCGGTGGGCCTGGGACGGGTACCTGTTCGGCGCACCGCTGAGCGGGCCGGGGGTTTCGCTGATCGACGCCACATACTCCTACGGGTTCTCGCGGCTGACCGGGAAGCTGCCGGCTAATACGTTCGGCGGGTACCCGACGCAGTACTACAGCACGGCGTACAACGCCGGGTACGGCGAGTGGGGACTGGCCAGCAACGACTACCGCGATCAGGGCATCTTGTCATACGAGTTCATGGTGGCTAACGGGCAGAGCGGGCCGTACTCCTGGTGGGAGAGCCAGCAGTTCCCCAACCCCGGCTCGCCCTGGACCGGCACCCACCCCGAAGCCGGTAACGGCTCGTCCCCGCACGCCTGGGGCATGGCCAACGCCAACATGGTGCTGCTCGACTCGCTGGCCGCCCAGCGGTCCGACGGCAGCCTCATCGTGGGCCGCGGCGTGCCAGACTCCTGGGTCGCCAGCGGGCAGGTCATCTCCCTGGCGAACTTCCCGATCACGGACGGCCGGCACCTCGGGCTTTCGATTCGGGCTAACGGCAACGCGGTGACGCTGACGCTCAACGGCGACCAGCCGACCGGCCCGGTGCTGTTCCAGCTGCCGGCTTTCGTGAACAATATCGCGCACGCCAGCGCGGGCACGGTCAACGAGAAGACCGGAACGGTCACGCTGGCGGCCACGGTCCGCACCGTCACCGTCCAGCTGACGCAGCCCGGGCCGTCCAGCTGACGCACCCGGGCCCTAGGCGCGGCGATGCAATGCAAGGATCGTGTGTACTTACCCCCCGTAGCACGTGGGGTAAGTACACACGATGAGGGCCTACGGATTGACGACGAGGCTGAAGGTGCCGCCGAAGGCGTGGACTCCGTTGCCGTTTCCTGCTGGGACGCCCTTGCCGTCCGTCAGGGGAACGATGTTCTCGTGACTGAACAGGTACAGCGGATGGCCGTACCAGGTGACCTGCGTGAGGCCGCCGGGAATGCTCAGCTCTCCGATGCCCGAGGCGGGCACGCCGGCACCTTGGCCAGGTCCACCCGAGTGAGCGCCGTCGGCCAGGCCTGGGCGCAGGCGGCGCTGGCCGAGCACGTCGCGAAGGCGTAAGGTTCGTCGCCGCTGAAGGTATACACCGGGAAGTCCACCCACCCGATGCCGGTCATGAAGGGCTCCGCCAGCACGGTCTGGCCGGCGACCGTCGTGGTAGTGAGGGTCCCCGCCCAGGCGACTGGCTCGCCCGAGGCGGAGATCAGCCACCACACACCGTGCCACGGCGGCAAGCCGGGCTCGTCCCAGCCTTCGCCGGTGACCGCGCCGGGCGATTGGTCGAACAGGTACAGCGGGTGCCCGGCGTAGGTGACCTGATCCCCGATGCCTTTGCGGTAGACGCTGCCGAGCAGCACCTGGCTCACGCCGCCGGCCACCGGCTTGCCGGAGGTGGTGATCGCGGGCCACTCGGCGTTCTTGTCGTTCGACGGGCCAGCGCAGGTGATCGGCCCGAGCGGAGTCTTGGTCACACCGGTCGTGCAGCCGAAGCTATTGCCGTGGTCCGAGGTGAGGTAGTACAGCGTGTAGTTCTTGAACGGCCCGGAGCCTACCGCCAGCGACGGGCCGAACGCCGTGTCGGCAATGATGATCTTCGTGCCGCTCGCGGCGGCGTGCGACGCGGGTGACGCGGTCGACGCGAGGGCGGGCGACGACATCGCCAGGGTGGCGGCTGGCACTGCGAGCAGCACGAGCCATCGTCTTCGGATGAACATTTATCCCCCTTACTTGCCTTTTCGGCCGCTAAACGGCCGGAATGAGCCCACCGTAGGCTCGGAGCGTTCCGGGATCATTACGAGTTGCGCTACGGGCGCACGACGGGGGCGAGCCGGTTGAGGACCAGCTCGGCGCAGCCGAGGATGACCGCGAGGACGGTAATCGCGGGGCCCAGGACGGCCAGGCTGGTGGCGCCGATGAGCAGGCCGATGAGGGCCGACAGGCCCGCTCCCCCGGCGGCGGCCGCGCCAACCTGCCAGGAGATGACGTGCCCGGCTCGCCGGTCGCCGAGGCGGACCGGGGTCAGGGAGATCAGGGCCGGGAAGACGCCGGCCAGGGCCCCGCCGAGGAAGACGAAGCCGAGCACGGTGACCAGCGTGCCGGGCTGCCACCAGATGGCGGCGGCGGCGAGCACGGCGACCGCGCTGCCCCACCGGACCACGGCTTGCGGCGGTACCGGGCGGGGTACCAGGGCCAGGCCGATCCGGATCGCGGTCAGGGCGCCCCAGTAGCCGAAGGTGGCCAGGCCGGTGGCGCCTGCGGACAGGTTCAGGTGCCCGCGGCAGAACGTCGCCTCCCACTGCCCGGCGCCGACCTCAAGACCGGTGTAGACGAAGAAGACGCCCATGCCCGCGGCCACCACGGCGCGGTACCGGCGCCTGGACCACTGCCCGGCCGGATCCGGCTCGACGCTGACGGCCTGTTCATCCGGCGGTGGAGGTGCGCCATGGAGCTGCCGTTGCCTGAGCCAGAAGCCGGCCAGTAGCAGGTCAAGGACGACCAGGGCCAGGTAGGCAGGCCGCCACGAACCAGCGAGAATGGCCGCGGTAATGACCAGCGGGCCGATCGCCGTGCCGACGCCGTAGGCGCCGTGCAGGAGGTTCAGCAGCCGCGGCCGTCCCGTCAGGGCCACCGCCGTATTCAGTCCGGCGTCCATCATTCCGGCCGCCGCGCCGGTGAAGCTGGCCACGGCCAGCACCAGCCACAGCCCCGGGGCCAGCGCGAACCCGGCGAATCCCAGTGCGGCGGTCGACCCGGCCACGGCCAGCAGGGCGGCCACGCCCAGCCGCCGGATCAGCCGGCCAACGAGGGCGGTGACCAGCACGGACCCGACCGTGGCGATCAACAGGATCAGGCCAAGATCACCGACTGGCGCGCCGAAGGAGGCGCGCATGGCCGGCCAGGCGGTGCCGAGCATGCCGTCGGGCAGGCCCAGGGCCACGAAGCTGCTGAGGCTGAGCACATCGGCGCCGCGGCCGGCCCCACCGGAGCTACCGCGGCCGGGGCCGGGGCCGGGGCCGGGGCCGGGGCCAGGGCCAGGGCCAGGGCCAGGGCCGGGGCCGGGGCCGGGGCCAGGGCCAGGGCCAGGGCCAGGGCCAGGGCCAGGGCCAGGGCCAGGGCCAGGGCCAGGGCCAGGGCCAGGGCCAGGGCCAGGGCCAGGGCCAGGGCCAGGGCCAGGGCCAGAGGCCGAAGGAGCTTGCTGACGCGGCTTGCCCATCGCCCCATCCAAACGCATGAGCCGATGAACGTGCCAATCGAGACCGGCAACGCTGACGCCGACGGCCAGATTTTGGTGCCTCACCTGCGTTGACGCGCGTATCACAAAAGTGTCATCGTGGGATTCCGCTGGAGAAAAGGGATGTGAGCCATGGCCATGCCGAGCGCGGACTCCGACGAACTAGCCAAATTCGGCTATAAGCAGGAACTTGATCGCTCGCTAGGCCTCTTCTCTTCATTCGCCGCGGGGTTCAGCTACATCTCGATCATGACCGGGGTGTTCGAGCTGTTCTTCTTCGGCTTCGGCTCCGGGGGTCCGGCCTTCATCTGGACCTGGCCCGCCGTGTTCGCGGGCCAGATGCTGGTCGCGCTGTGCTTCGCCGAGTTGGCCGGGCAGTACCCGCTGGCGGGTTCGGTCTACCAGTGGTCCAAGCAGATCGCCAGGCCCTTCACCTCCTTTTTCGGCGGCTGGATCCTGAGCGTGGGATCGATCGTCACGCTGGCCGCGGTGGCGGTCGCCTACCAGGTCGTGGCCCCGCAGATCTCGGCGGCCTTCGAGATCATCGGCAGCAGGTCTGACATCGGCCAGGTCGCGACGCCGGGCGGCGCCAAGAACGCCCTGCTGCTTGCGGCGGGCCTGGTGGTGTTCACGACCATCATCAACATGATCGGCGTCAAGCTGATGGCGCGAATCAACAACTTCGGCGTCATGGCCGAGCTGATCGGCGTCTCGGTGCTGATCATCTTGCTCGCCTTCCACATCCGCCGTGGCCCGGGCGTCATCTTCGACACGTTCGGCACCGGCAAGGGCTACCCGTGGGGCTACTTCGGCGCCTTCCTGGTGGCCGGGCTGATGAGCGCCTACGTGATGTACGGGTTCGACACCGCGGGGTCGCTGGCCGAGGAGACCGTGGACCCGCGGCGGCACGCGCCGCCCGCGATCATCCGCGCGCTGACCGCCGCCGGGATCGCGGGGCTACTGGTCATCTTGTTCGGTGAGATGTCGGTGCCCAACATCCATGCCCCCCAGCTCGGTACCTCCGGGCTGCCCTACCTGGTCAAGTCGACGCTCGGCGGCACCACGGGCGACGTGTTCCTGATCGACTCGCTGATCGCGATCACCGTGTGCGCACTGGCCGTGCACACCGGGGGCATCCGGATGATCTTCACGATGGGCCGCGACGGCCGGCTGCCGTTCGCCTCGGCCATCGCCAGGGTGCACGGCCGGTCCAAGACGCCGCTGATTCCCTCCATTGTCATCGGCGTGCTCACCCTCCTCCTGCTCGTCCTGAACGTCGGCAACCAGAAGGCGTTCTTCGTGCTCACCTCGGTCGCGATCATCATGTTCTACCTGGCCTACCTGTGCGTCACCGGGCCGCTGCTTGTCGCGCGGCTCCGCGGCCGGTGGCCCTCGGCCGAGCACGGCCCGTACTTCTCGCTGGGCCGGTGGGGGCTGGTGGTCAACCTGCTGGCGGTCGTCTTCCAGATCGGCGTCATGGTCAACCTGGCCTGGCCGCGCGTGGCCGTGTACGGCGGCGGCGCCTGGTACTTCCAGTGGGGCGCGTTCACCTTCACCGGCGGGCTCGGCCTCGTCGGCGTGATCTACTACCTGGTGAAGCACCAGGGCCGGGAGACAAGCGTCCTGGCCGAGCACCGGGCCGATGGCACCCTCGCGACGGCCGGTGTCGGCGACGAACCAGCCTGACTCTGGCCCGGTAGCTGGCCTCCCAGGGGACGCCGCCGGTTTCCTCGGCTCGCACCCGCCGTTCGACGCGGTGGAGCCGGACGAGCTGGCCAGGGTCGCCGCCGTGACCCAGACGGAGGTCAGCCCGGCCGGAAAGACGATCTTCCCGCAGAGCGCGGGGCCGGTCGAGTACCTGTGGATGGTCCGGGCCGGCTCGGTCGAGATCCGCCATGACGGGCGGATACTCGACCGGCTCGGCCCGGGCGAACTGTTCGGGCACGCGTCGATGATCTCCGGGCTGCCGCCCGGCTTCGAGGCCCGGGCGGGTGAGGACACCGTGTGCTATCGCATCCCCGCGGACGTCGTCCGGCCGCTGCTCGCGCGGCCCGACGTGCTCCGGTTCGTCGCGCGGTCGATCGTGGCCCGGACCGGGGCCGCCGCGGCGCCGGCGGCTGGCTCCGACCCGCTTGAGCAGCGCGCCGCGACGCTGATCCGGACGCCGCCGCTGCTATGCCACGGCAGCGAGCCAATCCGCGAGGCGGCGAAACGGATGGGCGCCGAGGGCGCGAGCGCCGTGCTGGTCCGCACCGGTACCGGTTCGCAAGCCCGGCTCGGGATCGTGACCGATCGCGATCTGCGTTCCCGGGTGATCGCGGCGGGCCTCAGCCCGGAGGCGCCGGTCTCGGCCATCATGACCCAGCCGGCCTACACCGTGAGCGCCGACCGGCTGGGCGGCGACGTCCTGCTCGACATGCTTGAGCGCGGGGTGCATCACATCCCGGTGCTGTCCCCGGCCGGCCAGGTCCTCGGTGTGATCGACGATGGGGACCTGGTGGCGGCCGAGGCGCGCAGGCCGTTCCTGCTGCGCCGCGCCATTGAGCTGGCCGCGAGCCCCGCGGAGCTGGCGGCCACCTCGGCCGGCCTGAACCCGGTGATCATCGCGCTGCACGACGCGCGAGCGGCGGCCGAGCACGTGGCGGCGGTCCGTTCGGTCGTGCTTGACGCGCTGACCCGGCGGCTGGTCGATCTGGCTGTCCGGGAGGCCGGCGACCCGCCGGTTCCGTTCACCTGGTTCGCGCTCGGCAGCCTGGCGCGGCGGGAGGTGATGCCCTCCTCCGACGTCGACAGCGCGCTCGCCTGGCGGGCCACGGCGAGCGAGGCTGATCCTGAGGTCCGGGGGTACCTGGCCGGGGTGGCCCGCGCGGTGGAGGAGGGCCTGCGGGCGTGCGGGATCCGGCCCGACGCCCACGGCGCGAGCGCGTCAAGCCCGTTGTTCGCGCGGTCGCTGGCTTCCTGGCGCGCGGTCGCGCGGAGACTGGCCCAGGATCCGACCCAGGAGCAGTCGCTGATCCTGGTGTCGGTGATCACCGACAGCCGTCCGGTCTGGAGCACCCGCGCCGGCCGTTCGGCTAGCCCGGGCGGCCCGGCGGCTCTGGGGGTTCTAGGGGATCCCGGGGTTCCAGGGGATCCCCGGGTTCTAGGGGATCCCGGGGGGTGGGGCGCGGACGGGCTGTGGGAGGCGCGGGCCCGGGCCAGCCCGGAGCTGCTGCGCCTGCTCGCCCGGTTCGCCTTGTCGTTCCGGCCGCCCACCGGGTTCCTGCGTGATTTCGTCGTCGAGCATTCGGGCGAGCGCCGGGGACAGCTCGACATCAAGCACGGCGGGCTGATCCCGATCGTCGACCTGGCCCGCTGGGCCGGGATGGCCGCGGGCCTCGCGAGTGCCTCGACCATGGAGCGGCTGCGGGCGGCCGAGGCGGCCGGAACCCTGGAAAGCGCGCAGGCACGCACCTTGATGGAGGCCTTCGGCTTCATCTTCTCGCTGCGCCTCGATCATCAGGTGGAACAGCTTCGGCGCGGCGAGGAACCTGACGACTTTATCGACCCCAAGACGCTGAACCCGCTGGCCAGGTCCTATCTCAGGGAAGCCTTCCGCGCCGTGGCCTCGGTGCAGTCGGGCCTGGCGAACGAGCTGTCGCTGGGCATCCGGTGAGCGTTTCCTCGTCGTCTGGCTGCCCGCTCACCCGTGACCGCGAGCCTGGGCGATTTGACATTGGGGGGATAACGGTTATCTATTAGATAACCGTTAGAGGTGATTGAGCCGTGCGGCAGGAAGTAGTGCTAGCGATGCTGGCGAAAGAGCCGTCACATGGGTATCAGCTGCGCGCGCGGCTGACGGAGGCGCTCGGGCCGCTCGGGGACGCGATGAACGCGGGGCAGATCTACGTCACGCTGGACCGGCTGGAGAAGGCGGGACTCGTGACCCGCGAGCCGGCGGCCGAGCTTGCGGTCCGGCCGGACCGGCCGGACCGCAAGGTGTACACGCTGACAGCGGCCGGCCAGCAGCGAGTCGCCAGCTGGGTGGCGCAGGTGGACTGGCCCCGACCGGACCTGGCCGAATTCCATCTCAAGCTGATCGCGGCCGCAGCGGCGCGGCTGGCTGATCCGCTGGCAATCGTGGACGCCCAGCGCCGCGAGCTGCTGCGCCGGCTGCGGGAGGCACAGCGCGCCGCGATGGCCGAGCCGGACGACTCAGAGGCCGCACTGCTGCTGGAAGGCATCGTGCTGCGGTTGCAGGCAGACCTGCGCTGGCTGGAGACATGCGAACGCAACTGGACTGGCCGGAAGGGTCAATTATGAGCGATACAGGCCGCACGTACATGCTGCTCGCCCGCGGGCTGCGCAAGGAGTACGGCAAGGGAGAAGGGCTGGTGCGCGCGGTCGACGAGGTCGACCTGGAGGTCACGGCCGGCGAGACGGTGGCGGTGATGGGACCGAGCGGCTGCGGGAAGTCGACGCTACTGCACCTGCTTGGCGGGCTGGACCGCTCCTCGGGCGGGGAAATATGGCTGGACGGGCGCCGCGTCGACCAGCTGGGGGAACGAGCGCTTGCGCGGCTGCGCCGCGACGCCGTCGGCTTCGTGTTCCAGGCCTTCCACCTGATGGATGAGCTCACCGCCGTGGAGAATGTCGAGCTGCCAGCGTTGCTGGCTGGGCGGTCGCCGCGGACGGCCCGACGGCAGGCCGACGGGCTGCTGGAACAGGTCGGGCTGGCAGACCGGGCGAAGTTCCTGCCCACGGCGCTATCCGGGGGCCAGCGCCAGCGGGTCGCGATCGCGCGCTCGCTCGCCAACGACCCGCTCGTGGTGCTGGCTGACGAGCCCACCGGCAATCTCGACAGCCAGGCCACGCTCGATGTGCTCCGGCTGTTCGACAGTCTGCACGCGGCCGGGCAAACGCTCGTGATCGTCACGCACGACTCACGAATCGCGGCCACCGCTGACCGGCTGATCTCGATGCGCGACGGCGCGTTCATCGATGAGACCAGGCTGACCGGTGGCGCCACGGGCCACCTTGGGGCCCCGGCCCGAATCAAGGGCTGAGGTCATGGGCCGGATCCTGCTCGTGTGCCGCCTCGCCGCCCGGGACTTGCGGCGTCGCTCCGGCGAGGCTGTGCTGCTGCTGCTCGTGATCACGGCCGCCACCACCACCCTGACCCTCGGGCTTATCTTGCACGGGGTGACCACCAGCGCGTCGTACCAGAGCACCCAGGCGGCCACCGCCGGGCCGGACGTGGTGGCCTGGGGCGGGCCGCCCGCCGACGTGATGGCGCTGGCCCACGCCCAGGGCGTGATCGGCCACACCGGGCCGTATCCGGTCGCCAGCCCCGTTCTGCGGGTACGCGGCCTCACGGTGCCGGTGCTGGCAGAAGGGCGCGACCAGGCCCCGGCCCCGATCGACCAGCCGAAGCTGACCCAGGGCACCTGGGTAGGCAACGGCGCGGTGGTGCTGGAGCGTAGCTTCGCCGACACGCTCGGCATCCGTGCCGGTGATTCTGTGACCCTGAACGGCCGGCCGTTCCTGGTTGCCGGGATCGCGGTCACCGCCGCCAACCCGACTGACCCGCCGACCACGCCTGGCCTGCTCTGGCTGACACGGGCCGATGCCCGGAGTCTGGCCACCGTCGCGCACCCGCTGTCCTTCACGCTGAACCTGAAGCTGGCCGATCCGGCCGAGGCTCCGGCGTTCGTCAGCGCGCACGCCGCGGGAGACGGCACCGGCATCTTGTGGTCGTGGGAGTTCATCCGTGGCCTGGACACCCAGGTGGTGACGAACGAGCAGCTGGTCATGCTGGTTGGCAGCTGGCTGCTTGGCCTGCTCGCGGTGGCCAGCGTGGCCGTGCTGGTCGGGGGCCGGATGGCGGAGCAGACCCGGCGGGTGGGGCTGCTCAAGGCGGTCGGCGGCACGCCGGGACTGGTCGCTGCTGTGCTCTTGGCCGAGTACCTGATCCTGGCGCTGATCGCGGCGGCGGCCGGGCTGGCGGCGGGATGGCTGGCCACTCCGCTGCTCACCCGTCCCAGCCTTTTCCCCGGCCTGGCCCGTGCCCCGGGTGCACCGCCGCTCACCGTGTCCACGGTCGCGCTGGTGGTGGCGGCCGCGGTGGCGGTGGCGGTGGCCGCGACGCTCGTTCCTGCCCTTCGCGCCGCCGGCACCAGCACGGTCCAGGCGCTGGCCGACGCGGCCCGCCCGCCGCGGCGCAGGGCCCGGGTGATCGCGGTCTCGGCGCGGCTGCCTGTTCCGCTGCTGCTCGGGCTGAGGCTGGTGGCCCGCCGACCGCGCCGCGTCGTGCTGAGCGGGGCCAGTATCGCGATCACGGTCACCACGATCGTCGCCGTGCTGGTCTACCGCGCCAGTAACGCCTCAGGCGGTCCTGGGACCGACCCGGTAGGCCAGGTGATGCTGGTCGTTACGGTAGCGCTCTTCGTCCTAGCGGCCATCAATGCGGTCTTCATCACCTGGGCGACGGTGCTCGACGCAAGGCGTTCATCGGCGCTGGCGCGTGCGCTCGGCGCGAACTCCCGGCAGGTCACGGCCGGACTGTCGGCGGCGCAGGTGTTGCCCGCCCTGCCGGGCGCCATGGTCGGCATCCCGGCCGGCATCGCGCTGTACGCGGCCGTAAGCAACGGGCAGACACTGATCATCCCGCCGACATGGCAACTGCTCGCCGTGGTGGCGGGGACCCTGCTCGTGGTGGCAGGCCTTACCGCCATTCCCTCCCGCGTCGGCGCCCGCCGCCCCATGGCTGAGATCCTCCAATCCGAAACTGCATGATCCTGGTCGACCGGGGTGTGCGGGCGGGCATGACCGGTGCCGGACGGACGAGCCACGGTTCGTTCGGTAAAAGAATTTCTGTCAGGGATAGCGGGCGCTTGCGGCCGGGCGCCTCGGCACCAGCGTCGTCAGATCCGGCCGCAGCAGGCAGGCGCCTGCCGGTTCCGGAACCACCCCGGCTTCCGCTGCCCGTGATCGGGGTCCTCAGCTACGCGGGCATTCGCGTGCTCGGCCTGGCCATCAGCGCCTTCGCGCTGCGGCACGGTAAATACCGGCTGCGGCACTGGTCGCTGATGAGGTGGGCCCTGCCGCTGGCCCGTCTGGCGGCCCCGCTGCGGACGCCGGTCCTGATGGGCCTCATCGCCGCGCTGACCGTCGTGTCCACGTGGTTCGGCCTCTATCTCCTGGTCATCACCGGATGGGCGCCATGAGGAAGTGTGGGCGAACCGCCGAATTCATCCCTGATGTCCGGTAAGCCGAAACGTTACCGGATCTTTTTCACATCCAACCCATCCCTCAGCCCATCGGCTGCGAAACGAACGCGTGACGGAGATCCGTAGGCCGACGAAGGCCATGGGGTCCGGTTTGGGGTGGGGAAATCAGCATGGGCGAAACCTGCCTGCGTTTGGCCTACCACACGTGCCACATGCGCGACATGCGTACCTACAGCCGAAAGCGTCCACTGTAACCACAAAGTCGATATGCTCGGCTAGATACTCTAAGTATCCTTCCGATTACAATTTGTTAAAATGCCCGACGTGGAAAGGATTGTCATGCCCAGTAAGGATGCCAAGCGTCCATCAGAGCAGGCGCGCCGCCTGTCGCGGCGTTCCATGCTCCGCGGGGCCGCGACCGCGGGCGCCGCTGGTCTCGCCGTTACCGCCATCGGATCGGCGGCCAGCCCGGCCTTTGCCGCTACCGACCGGACGCAGAGCCACGGTGCGCCGCAGACCGCCGGACCAATCATGGTGCACGTGCGCGATGCCAAATCCGGAGACATCGAGGTGTTCTCAGGGACGAGCAAGACCCGGCTGCGCGACAAGGACCTAGCCGCCCGGATCGCCCGGGCGATCGGGTAACGCCTGCCCATCGGGTCCGCCTGCCCATCGGTTAAGGCCTGCCATCTGCTCATTCGAGCCAGTTTCGAGTCAGTGAGGTAATTGAATGTCATCGCATCGCGAGGCACCGGAGATTTCCAAGGACCCGGTGGCCGACAGTACCGACGTGTACGCGTTTGTGAGCCCCGATAAGCCCGACACCGTCACGCTGATCGCCAACTACATCCCGCTGCAGGAGCCGGCCGGCGGCCCGAACTTCTACGAGTTCGGCGACGACGTGCTCTACGGCATCCACATCGACAACGACGGCGACGGCTACGCGGACATCTCCTACGAGTTCCGCTTCGGCACCCAGGTGCTCGACGAGAACACCTTCCTGTACAACACGGGCCCGATCGAGGCGATCAACAGCCCGTACTTCAACCGGCGTCAGTTCTACGACCTCACCGTGGTGTCCGGTCACACACAGCGGACCGTCGGCGTCAACCTGGCCTGCCCGCCGTGCAACATCGGGCCGCTGTCCACGCCGAACTACAGCTTCGTGGCCAGCCAGGCCATCCACAAGCTGCCGGGCGGCCTGACCGTCTTCGCCGGGCAGCGCGCGGAGGCCTTCTACGTCGACCTGGGCTCGATCTTCGACCTGGGCGACCTGCGGCCCTTCGAGCAGCTCCACAACACTTTCGGGCTACCTATCAAGCTGGCGGCCGCCCCCGGCGTGAACGACACCAATGACCTGAACGTGCACTCCATCGCGATCCAGGTGCCGATCTCCGCAGTGACAAGGAAGGGCCACCCGAGCATCGGCGTGTGGACCACGGCGAGCCGCCAGTCGGCCACGGTCTGGGACGCAGACAACGGCCAGAAAGTGTCGAGCGGGCCGTGGCGGCAGGTCTCGCGGCTCGGCAACCCGCTGGTCAACGAGGTGATCAACCCGCTCGGCAAGAAGGACCTGTGGAACTCGCTGCCGCCGTCGGACGACAAGCTGTTCGCGGAGTACGTCGCCCACCCGGGCCTGGCGGCGCTGCTGCCGACCCTGTATCCCGGCGTGTTTCCCAACCTGGCCAAGCTGGTCGCGGCCGGCACGGCGCGTGCCGACCTGGAGGCGATCCTGCTCACCGGCATCCCCACCGGCATCGTCCCCGGGTTCACCAACTACACCGGGAAGGTGCTCGCCGATATGCTGCGGCTGAATACCTCCATCGCGCCCACGCCGACGGCCAAGCAGAGCATCTACGGCCTGCTCGGCGGCGACGCGGGCGGCTTCCCGAACGGCCGCCGGGTGACCGACGACGTGGTGGCGATCGAGCTGCGGGCGCTGGCCGGCGTCACCTACGCACTGGTCGACAAGACCTACACGCCGGACGCGGCCGCGGGCGAGCTCACCGACGGGCTGACCCCCGCCAGCGTCAGCTCTAAAACGACCGGCACGTTCCCCTACCTCGGGGAACCGTACAGCGGCTACAACGACCCGTCCTGATCACATCGTCGCCCGGCGAGGCCATCGGTTCGGTGGTCCTCGCCGGGGCGTCCAAAGGAGCGCAGCATGACCGAGGCAGCCGCCGGTCCTACTGGTCCCGGCACCGTGGTCCTGGAGCTCGGCGCGGACGTCGGCGCCCTGATCCTGTACACGCCGGCCGACCTGGACGGCGCGGAGATCGAGATCAGCCGGGACGATGATCCCGGGGCGCGGCGGACGCACTCACAGGTGCGCCAGCGGCCCATGGCCACCGCGACCGCGTACGCGGCGGTCTACCCCAGCCTGGCCGCGGGGCAGTACACGATCTGGCGTGACGAGCACAGCCCGGCGGCCACCGCCACCATCACCGGAGGGCAGGTGACCAGCTACCGCTGGCCCTCAGACGGGTAGCGGCAGGGCCAGGATGGGCGTGGTGGTGGGCTTGGCCGTTCCTGGGGCCGGCTCGACGGTCAGGCCGAGCGTGTCACCCTTAACCACCCCGGACGCCAGCACCGGCCTGGTCTGCCCTGACGTGGCCGAAGGCAGCAGGCCCGCCGACACAGTCTTAGCCGGGCGGATCAGCCAGAGCTGGTAGACCTTGCCCGCGGGCAGCGCGGGCAGCCCGCTCGTGGTCACCACCATCTCGTGCCTGTCCGCGGCCAGCACCACGGTGGCCACCCCGCCCTTGGTCGTGGCGTGAGTGAGCAGCTTGACCTGCGGCGCCGACAAGACCAGGGCGATCGCCTGGTTCTGCGCCCGGGCCTGGCTCAGTTCCTGCTCGGTGTGGGCCTGTGCATAGCCGAAAAGCACCGCGACGACGACGGCGGCGACGACGACGACACCGGACAGCCACGGCACCCAGGGCACCCGGGCCCTGCCGGGCACGCGAGCCCGGCGCGCGCGCGCGTGGGACTTGACCTCGGGCGGTAGCTGGCGGGTAAGCGCCGCGGCCGCCAGCACCTGGTCGCGAAGCTCGGGCGGCGGCGCGGTGGTGGCGGCGAAGGCCATCGCGGTCGCCACCTCTCGGAACTCGCGGACCTCGCTGGCGCAGGACGGGCACCGGTTCAGGTGGCGGGCGAACCGCTCGGACTCGGCGCCCTGCTCAAGCGCGTGCAGCGCGTAGGCGCCGCTGAGAGAGTGCAGATCACGGCGGAACAGCTTCATCAGCTCACCCCCAGGCAATCGCGCATCCGGATCAGCCCATCGCGGATCCTCGTCTTGATGGCACCCAGCGTGACGTTAAGCAACTCAGCCACCTGCCGGTAGCTGTGTCCCCCGTAATAGGCCAGGGTGATCGACTCGCGCTGGATCTCGGTGAGCCCGCCCAGGCAGCGCTGTACCCGCTCGGCGTCCAGGCTCGCTTCCACCGCCTCAGCCACCTCATCATGTGGTGTATCGACCTGGGCTATCTTGTGCTCGCGCTCGGCCGCCGCGGTAATGGACCGGACCCGGTCGATGGCCCGGCGGTGGGCGATGGTCATCACCCACGTCGCCGCACCACCCAGGGCCGGGTCGAACCGCGCAGCGGTCCGCCACACCTCGAGGAGAACCTCTTGAGCCACTTCCTCGGACTGGGACGAATCCTTCAGAACCCTGCGGATCACGCCGTACACAGGCCCGGCCAAACGGTCGTACAGCGTCTCGAACGCAATCTGGTCACCACGCGCCACGTGGACGAGCAGGTCGTCTAGGTCCCGCTCTCCCCTCCTATCGGTGGGCACAGATCTGAACCGGGACGCATCCGAGTCACTCGGGCTCATATGACACCTTCGAGGCCGGGGCCAGATCGGATGGGTGGGGAACAAAAATAATCTTAAGTAATTCAATCCCCTGTAGCCTGGGCGGTGGGAGAGCCGGGCAGGAATTTCCGCAAACGGGTCTTCCCCGCGCTCGCCGGTCCCGGCTACGGTTCGGCAATCCGGCTTCTGCTTGACGGGATACCCCTTACCGACATCGACCTGGACGCCTGGCGCCGGCGGACGGCGGCCACGTTCCAGGACTTCGTGCGGTTCGAGCTGCTGGCCGGAGAGGCGGTCGGGGTGGGCGACCTGGCGCGCCTGGACCAGGTTCCGGCGCTGCATGCGGCGCTCCGCCGTGCCGACGCCACCGCGGTCACCGATGCCCTGCCCGACGGCTTGGACACCCGGCTGGGCCGTTCCTTTTACCGGCGGGCATGAGCTCTCCGGTGGCCAGTGGCAGCGGCTAGCCCTGGTCCAGGCGGGCGGCCTATACGCCGAGCTTTACGAGATGCAGGCGCGGGCCTACCGCTGAATCGCACGGCCTGATATCACTAAAGCGTCGCCGGTAATGGCTTTGCCCATGCCTTCCGGCGCAGACCCCCGGAGGTCACCATGCGCCGAGTCTGGGTGCTGATCTTCATCTGGCTGCTTATCGGCGCCGTCGCCGCCGGGCAAAGGCACTACTACACCACGTCGTCGGCGGATTGCGCGGGAGCGGGCACGATCGCGGTGACCATACTTTTCGGGCCGGTCAATTACCTCGGCGGAAACCCCAAGCTCACCTGTCACTAGCAAGCGCGGGTGGCTCGGGAGCCTCGGGCGAGTCCGTGTCGGGTAGGTGGGCCTCGGGCGGCTGAGTCTCGGGCAGCTGGGTCTCATGGGGATGGGTCTCGGGCGGCTGGGTCTCATGGGGCTGGTCGCTGTGCGACACCATGGTGGCCACGGCGGCGCGCATGGCTTTCAGGCCCGCCCCCCGCGGCACCTTGAGGGACACGTATGCGGCGGCGCCGGCCGGGATCGGCAGCCAGAAGTTCACTAGCCGCCAGCCCAGGACGCCGAGTGTGGCCACACTCCGGGTGACGCCGAAGCTGACCAGCAGCAGCGGGGCCACCGAATCGACGACGCCCAGCCCGGCAGGCGTGATGGGCAGGACGCCCGCTATGTTGGCGATCCCGTAGGCGGCGAACAGCTCCACCGGATTGACGAAGCGGCCGAAGGCGGCCACGAAGCACCACAGCGACGCGGCATCCAGCAGCCAGTTGAGCGAGGCCCAGGTCAGTGACCAGAACATGGTGCGCCGATCGCGGGCAAGCGCGGACAATGACGTCGCGGCCTCGCGCAGGCCTAGCTCCAGGCGCTCACCGGACAGGCCGGGAATCCGGTCGCCGACGGCGTGCAGGATACGGGAGGCACGTTCGGCCCCGCGGGTAATGCCCAAGGTCAGGGCGGCGATCGCGAGCAGCAGCACGGCGCCGATGATGGCGACGGTCACGTAGATCGGGTGGAAGCCCGCCAGCGGTATGGAGATGACGAGGGACAGCCACAGCAGTACGTTCAGCACCACCGTGGAGCCCAGGCCTTTGGTCGCCATCATGACCGCGGCGTCGTTGCCCTTGATGCCTTCCGCGGTAAACAGGCGGTAGCCGATCCCCGCGCTGCCCAGCGTCCCGGCCGGGATGACGTGCGCGATCGCCGCAGCGGCCAGGTCGATGCGGAACAGCCTGGACAGGCCAGGCCTAGGCGGATCATCCGGCCCGGGAGGCGACAGCACGGCCCGGGTCAGCAGGCCATAGCAGAATAGCGAGAGGCACTCGGTGACCAGGCCCGCCACCAGCCAGCCGACGTTCACCCGCCCGAGCAGGGATAGGTCCTTGCTGGCACCGACCAGTTCGGGGACCACCAGGTACTCGATGACCAGCGCTATGACGAACAGGACGATGCCGCGGCGCAATGGCTTGACCAAGAAGGGCAGCCAGGTTCGCCAGCGCCGCCACCATCTGCGCCACGTGCCGCTCGCGTCGGCGTCCGCGCCGGGTTTCCGATCGGCTTTTGCCGGGTCAGTCCGCATAACAAGCCCCCTACCCGGCTTGTGGGCAAGAACGCGCCACAGGTGTAACAGCCTGCCCAGGGTTATCCTGCCCAGACAAGAACCCTAGAGAATCCTAGATCCCAGCGAAAGGGGCGGTCGTGACGGCCACAGCACAGACGGCGCGGTCAATGTGGACCCTGTTCGAGCCCATTCACGCGGTTACCTACTTCGCGCCCGAGGCCCGTTCGGCGTTCGAGCAGGCCGGCCTGCGCGGGTTCTGGCGAGGGTACTTCGCCGGCCGGGCGGCGCCGCTTGGCCCCGCGGGCGCGGCGGTCGTCACCGCCTCGTTCTTCAACTTCGCTGCCGCTTTCGTGGCCCGTGCGGTCCCCGGGATCTGGGAGCTGATCACACCGGAGGAGGCACTGCGGACCCGGCTGGCGGGTGCGGTCGAGGCGCTCGGCGGCCTGCTCGCCGGGCTGGAATCCGAGGCGGACGCGGCCGCCGACCTGCTCTGGCAGGCGACCGGCGAGCTGGACTGCTCGGGCCGGGTGCTGGCCGCGGCGAACGCCGCCCTCATCGAGGACGGAGCCGCAGGTCTTTCGGCTCTGGCCCGGCTCTGGCAGGCGGCCACCTTGCTGCGGGAGCATCGCGGCGACGGGCATTTCGCCGCTCTGGCGGCGGCCGACATCGACGGCTGCGAGGCCGTCGTCCTGCGCTCCTGCCTGGACCTGCGGCGAGAGGATCTGCAGCCGGTCCGCGGCTGGACCGACGAGGCGTGGGAAAGCGCGCTGGGCAGGCTGGCCGACCGCGGCTGGGTCGGTGCCGACGGTACCGTGACCGGCGCCGGCCGGGACGCGCACGCGGCCATAGAGGATGCCACCGACCGCGCCGCGGCGCGGCCCTGGACTCGCCTCGGCGCCGGGACCACGGCCGAAGTCGTGAAGGCCCTCACTCCGGTGGCGCTGGCGTGCGCGAGCGTGCTCCCCTACCCCAGCCCTATCGGCGTCCCCGCTCCCGGCACCGCCGGCTAAGCCGGGCTACCTAGGAGGGCTGCCCGTTAACTAGCTGAGGCTGCCCGTTAAGAGGAGCGGGCACGGACCCAAGGAGCCGAATCGGGCCAGCGACTCCGCCCGGTTGTGCAGTTCCCGCTCCAGCATCGCGTGCAGGCTCGCCAGGCCGAGGCCGCCGGCATCCGGGAAGGAGAGCAGCCGCTCGCCCCAGGTCATCAGCGCGCTCGTATCGGCTGGGCAGGCCATCAGCTGCTCCCGGTCGCGCAGCGCGAGGACGAGATACAGTGTCGTACGCTCGTCGGTCTCGTGGTTGCGCGCGGCCCGCAACAGCAGATCGCAGGCGGCGTCGAGATCGTCCGGGTCTGGCGGCTCGGCATCCGGCCAGGCGTCGCTGTAGCGGTCGTAGCTGAGCCGGCCAACCGTCATCGCCACGTCCGGCCAGGCTGGATCGTCGGCTGGTAGCCAGTAGAGCAGCGCGGCGTTCACCGCGATGGCCTCGTTACGGTCGGCTCGGGTGGCCGCGATCACGGCCTGATCCCGCTCCTGGCGCCGCGCTCCCGGCTGGGCCAGCCGGTGCCCGAGCAAGGTCCCGAGGAGCGCGCGCGCCTCGGCGATCACCTTCGGGTAGCCGGAGCCGTCGCTGCCGGTGGGAATACGCAGCAACGCGGCCAGCGCCGCACGTGCGTGCTCGATCGCCGCGTCCAGGTCCTGCCCGTTAAGTACCGGGCGGCTCGCGATGTCTGTCAATAGACCCTCCCTGCAGATTAGCCAGGTGACGGCCAGCTC
>Ga0302235_10000383_pt1 | contig 36049 bp, 28 predicted proteins | sample II_Palsa_N3_3_FD_193577 | JGI IMG/M metagenome (GOLD analysis project Ga0302235, IMG submission 193577) | Peat permafrost microbial communities from Stordalen Mire near Abisko, Sweden - II_Palsa_N3_3 | ecosystem: Environmental > Terrestrial > Soil > Palsa > Peat permafrost | place: Sweden...
CGCTGGGCGACCGGATCCTCGTCGCCAGGGCCGGCCGGGTCGTGGCGGAGTTCGACCCGACGGAAGTCGATCAGGAACGGATGACCTTCGCGGCCGTCCACTGAGCGACGGTCACGAAGGGTATGGCGTGAACATCGCGGGAATTCGGGCGATCATCACCGGCGGAGCGTCCGGGCTTGGCGAGGCCACTGCCCGCATGCTCGTCGACAGCGGAGCGCGGGTGTTCGTGCTCGACCTGCCGACCTCGGCGGGTGCCGACCTTGAAGCGGAACTCTCGCCGCACTTCACCTTCCTCCCGACGGACGTCACGTCCGATGACCAGGTGACCGCAGCCTTCGCCACGATCGAGCAGGCGGCGGAACCGATCATGCTGTGCCTCAACTCGGCCGGCAACGGTCCGGGTCATCGCATAGTCCGGCACGACGGCACCATGTTCCCGCTCGACCTCTACCGACGGACGATCGAGCTGAATCTCGTCGGTGCGTTCAACGTGCTCCGCAACGCTGCGCGCCTGATGACCAGGAACGACCCTGGGCCCGACGGCGAACGGGGCCTCATCGTGAACGTCGCCTCCATCGCCGGCATCGACGGCCAGGTCGGGCAGGCCGCCTACTCCGCCTCCAAGGGAGGACTCATCGCGAGCACCCTGCCGCTGGCGCGAGACCTAGCCGACTGGGGGATCCGCGTGATGACCATTGCGCCCGGGATCATCGAGACATCGCTCCTGCGCGACACGCCACCGAAGGTGCGGGACGCGGTCTCTCAGCTGGCGGTCTTCCCGAAGCGGCTGGGCCAGCCCAGGGAGTTCGCCGCGCTGGTCCGCCACCTGGCCGAGAACCCGTTCCTCAACGGTGAGGTCATCCGCTTCGATGCCGCCGCCCGGCTCCCGCCGAGGTGAGCCTCGACCGCCCGCACAGGTGCGGCCTGGCGTGCGCCGGGCGGGCCAACTGCGTCGTCGTGAGGCGGGGTGGGAAGGAAGCCCGAGGCGAATCCCTGCACCGAGGAATACGAACCGCGTAGAAGGCGGCCGAGCCAGGCGTAGGCCTCAGCTCTGCTCGTGTTCCTCCGGAGCGGTCGCGGTTTCCGCTGCGGCGGCCGGATGTTCTGCGGCGGTCGCGTGTTCCTCCGGAGCGGTCGCGGCCATTTCGGTGCCGCCGAAGTAAGCCTCCCAGGCCTTGCCGCTGGCTCGCCCTCGGTGGATGTCGCGGACTCCAAGGACCAGATCTTTCACGTCTCCTTCCGTCAGGAAATCGATTGTTGCCTTCGATCGGCTCTTGCGCGTTTCCTCGTCGAAGGTAGCTGCGCCTTTCGGGCGAGCAAGCGACAGCCGATAGGTCTGGTCGCCCACCGTCAGATAAAATGCCATGCCGAGTCCCGAACGGGGCCACTTGACCTGGATCTCAGCTCGATCAGCCTCGAAAACGAGTCCCTTCTTCGTGACTAAACTCACTCGATCGCCAATGGCGATCAGCATGCCAGCTTCAGGCAGGCTAACAAAGCGCTTCAGCCCATGATCGTACAGCCACGCATGAGATGAAAGCTTGCGTGTTTCTTCCTCACCATGTGCGCCCATGAACTACCAGACCTCTCCATTCCAACCAGGGTTCTCGCACGGATTTGTTCTTTGGTGCCCGGATGGGATCAGAACGCCAGCCACGGCGGTGGAGGGAACTGCGGGTGCCGTGATCTTGGCGCGTTCCTGTAATTGACGATCAGGGAGCAGGCGATGACAGTGACCAGCACCGTCAGTGGCTGGCTGCCCGGCAGCGTCGCGGCGCGGACATCGTCCAAGTGCTTTCTCGCGCATCGCACCGTCCGACCTGCCGTACTTGACTTGCTGCCTCCAGGCCCGCCTACATGCTACGCCCGTCCCGCCATAAGGCCACATGACGTGGCAATGCGCCCGCCCAAGGCTCGCGCCCGTACAAGGCTCGCGCCCGTACAAGGCTCGCGCCCGTACAAGGCTCGCGCCCGTACAAGGCTCGCGCCCGTACAAGGCGCGCGACCGCCTAAGGTGCGCGACCGTCCAAAGCCAGTAAGCCCGAATGCGGCGATGACCTGTACTGTCCCGGCCATGGACCTCGATATCGCGACCGCCGCGGCCACCGAGCTCACCCGGGCGATACGGGACCGGCAGATCTCCAGCCGTGAGCTGCTTGATTACCTGCTCGCCAGGGCAGAGCAGGTCAATCCTGCTCTCAATGCGATTGTCGGCTGGGATATCGATCGTGCCCGCGCCGCCGCGGTGGTCGCAGACGAGGCCACCGCCAGGGGCGAGCTGACCGGCCCGCTGCACGGACTGCCGATGACCGTGAAGGACGTGTTCGAGACCGAGGGCCTGGTCACGACCGCCGGTGCCCCGGAGCTGGCCCGGTACATGCCGCGGACCGACGCGGTCGCGGTCGCCCGGCTGAAGGCGGCTGGCGCGATCATCTTCGGCAAGTCCAATACGCCGCTGTACGCGGGGGACTGGCAGACCTATAACGACGTCTACGGACGGACTAACAACCCGTGGGACCTGAGCCGGACGGCAGGCGGATCCTCGGGCGGCGCGGCCGCAGCGGTTGCCGCCGGGATGACCCCGCTGGAGCTCGGCAGCGACATCGGCGGCTCGATCCGCAACCCGTCGCACTACAACGGCGTGTACGGGCACAAGCCGTCCTGGGGAATCGTGCCCGTCCGCGGTCACATCCCCGGCCCGCCCGGCAGCCTGGTCCAGGTGGACATCGGCGTTGCCGGGCCGATCGCGCGCAGCATCGCCGACCTGCGAACGGCGCTGGGCATCATGGCAGGCCCGCTGCCGCAGGAAGCGGCGGGCTGGCGCCTAGAGCTTGACCCAGGATCTGGCCTGGGCGACATCCGCGAGCTCCGGGTCGCGACGGTGTTCGGCGAGGGCACGGACGTCGTGCCGGTCGCCGCCGGCGTCCGCGCGAACCTCGACTCGTTCGCTGCCAGGCTCGGCGCCGCGGGCGCGCGGGTGGACGCCGTCGCGCTCCCGGTGCCGCTGGCCGAAGGGTTCAGGTCGTGGCGGGACCTGTTCTTGCCGATTCTCGGCGCCGGGCTGCCGGAGCAGGAGTACGCGGAACTCGCGAGCCTGGAGAACGCCCCCGGCGACGCCCCGGCCCTGGTGATCGGGAAGGCGATGGCCAGCCGGTTCCGGTCGTGGATGCACGCCAACGAGCTCCGCGAGCGCCAGCGGGCGGCCTGGGCACGGTTCTTCGAGCAGTACGACGTCGTGCTCGCGCCGGTGATGCCGACGGCAGCGTTCCCGCACGATACCGACCGCTCGCTGGCCGAGCGGCTGCTCGACGTCGACGGTGCCGCGGTGCCGCACTTCGCCGCCGCCGCCTGGTGCGGGGCGATCGGGTCCGCCCTGCTGCCCGTGGTGACACTGCCGACTGGCCCGAACCAGGCAGGCCTGCCGGTGGGCGTCCAGGTAATCGGGCCGTTCCTGTCGGACCTGCGGCTGCTGCGGATTGCCGAGATGCTGGAAACAGCGGCCGGCGGCCGCTTCATCCCCCCGCCGGCCAGTGGCCGGCGGTAAGGCACGCCGAGGTCGCCGCCGCGCCGCCCGCGTTTCGGAGCCGCTGGTGCCGGCGGCGTTCGCGCTAGGGTCCAGGGAGAGAAGGAGAGGCCATGACAGAGACGACGCAGTTCACGATCGGGGCCGAGGTTAGCTGCAGCGACGGGGTCTGCGGCGAGGTGAGCCGGGTGGTCGTTGACCCGGTCGCCCGGGCGGTCACCCATCTCGTGGTCGAGCCGAAGCACCGGCAAGGGCTCGGCCGGCTTGTTCCCCTCGACCTTGTCGACGACACGACGGGCGAGATCCGGCTCCGCTGCACCATGGCGGAGTTCGAGAAGCTCGGCTCCGCCGAGGAGACGCAGTTCATACCGGGAAGCAGCGGCTACGCGGCCTACGGCCCGGCACAAGTGCTCTCGTGGCCCTACTACGGCCTCGGCCCGGGGGGCGGGGGCCTCGGCATCGGGCTGGGGGGCGTCGGCATGGGCGCCGGGTTGCAGGCCGTCTCGCAGACAGTCACCTACGACAAGCTCCCGCTGGGCGAGGTGGCCGTGCACCGCGGTGAGCAAGTCCATGCCACCGATGGCGACATCGGGCAAGTCCAGGGCCTCGTCATCGACCCGGGTGACCACCACGTGACCCACGTACTACTCGCAGAGGGGCATCTGTGGGGGCGCAAGGAGGTGGCCATCCCGATCAGCGCCGTGACCGGAGTCGAGGACGGTATCCAGCTCAACATCACCAAGGACGAGGTGAAGGACCTGCCGCCGGTCGACATCGATCACGCGACCGGGTAGAGCCGGCAGGACGCCTGGCAGGCCGGCACCGCTCGCGGCACCGGCGCCGCGACCGGGTAGAGCCGGCATGCCGGCGGCACAGGTCAGGGGTGCAAAGCGTGCGCGACGCGCACGACCATGAGGATCGCGTAAGTCAGTCCCAGCAGGTGCCGGAACCAGTTGACCCCGTGCACCAGTTCCTCATAGGCCCATATCGTCATCGCCAGGTAGGACAGCGACACGACGTAGGAGTGTGCGCCGCCGTCTATGTGGGTGCTTGCCGCACCAGCGAGGAACGCGACGATGAGCGGAAGGTTGGGAAACTGCACGATCGGAAAGCGCCGCGGGAACGAAAGCCCGGTCAACCGCTTGTATGCCAGCCAGCCGCTCAGCAGGCTTTCCCTGATCCTCAGCATGGGGCGCCAGGCTGGCGGTGCTGCCGGGCAGCCTGACTGCTGATCAGGCCGGACGGGTTGCTGATCAGGCCGGACGGGTTGCTGACCGGGCCGGACGGGTTGCTGAGCTGACTGGCGATCCGGGCCCGCTGGGGACGGCCGGAGTTGCCCGCAAGCCCGGGTCGTGCGCTGCGCCACCTGCGTCCTTCCCGTCGGTTGCAGAGCACGGTCCGGCCGGGTGCCTGCCCTTACTACCACGGACAGGGCTCATGAAATGTTCATCCCTGTGGCTGTCCTGCCTGGTCCCCGACCCAGAGGGAGACCAGGCCACGGAAGTGCGCGACGAACCGCTCCTGCTCGTGCACCGGATACGTCGAGGCGACCGTGTCGACGAGCAGCTGATCAAACGCCGGCCCGCGCACCCAGTCGAGCAGCCGCTGGCCGATGTCCGGTAGCCGTTCCTCGCAGAATTCGCGGTAGGCGTCGACCGCGAAGTAGGCATCAGCGAGCCGCCGGTAGGCCGCCAGCTTCTCGCCATAGTCGAGGTCATCGCGGTCACCGATATCAAAATAGGCCTGCGTATCAAGATCGATACGCTGCTGGCGGCCGGTAACCAGGCAGAAGACCACCCACTTCACGAGGGCCTGCATCGCCCACGGGAAGTAGTAGTGCAGCGATGTCACCGCGACGTCCGGGCAGGCGTTCGCGTAGTCGATCGGGTAGACCACGCCGTCCTTGACGAGTACCTCGCACGAATTGAATTCCCACCGGAAGAACGCGTTAATGATCTTCGAGATGGAGACGACCTCGGCGCCGGTCTCCGGCGCGAGGAACGAGTACTCCACCCGGTACCGCTCGTGCATCGGCGCATCGGGATCGAATCGCATCACCATCGTCTCGGCGCCGATGGACAGCGCCCTGGCGAATACGTCGTAGCCCTCGACGGACGCCTGCAGGTGCATCAGCATCCCGCCGGACTCGTCGTACGCGCGGTGCAGTTCGCCGGGGTTCCTGATGCGCGATACCCCGCGCCAGCCGCCGCCGTCGTACGGTTTCATGTACAGCGGGTACCCGATCCGCCCGGCGATGGCGTCGAGGTCAAACGGCTTGTTATAGCGCTGCGCCGTGTAGGCGTACTTGTCATTGCCGGGCGGGTTCTTATAAGGCACCAGCACCGTCTCCGGTACCTTCAGGCCCAGCCGCATCATCGCGCAGTACGCCGCGTGCTTCTCCATCGCCTGGAACGTGAACGGCGAATTCAGCAGGTACACGCTGTCCATCAGGGAGATCTTCTTGAGCCACTCGCGCGGGTGGTAGTACCAGTACGCGAGCCGGTCCACGACCAGGTCGGTCCGCGGCTTCGACCTGAGTGAGAACGGCTCGATGGTCAGCCGCTCGGTGGCGAAGACGTGCTTGCGCCCTGAGTCGTCAGGAACCGGGCTAAGGCTGGTCAGCAGGTGCTCGAACGCGCGCGGCCAGTCGTCCTCGGTACCGAGCAGCAGGCCCACCAGGTGCCGGACGTCGCCATCCACAGAGTCTCCCGGTCCTTGTCGCGCAGGGCAGGTACATACCGGACGGTATTCCGGCCGTACCCGTGGTGTCGAGGATGATCAGGTCAGCTCAGTCAGGTACTGCGGCAGCATCGCGCGCCACGTTGTCCACTCGTGATCCCATTCCGCCCCCCAGTTGTCCACCCGGTTGGGGATTCCCTTCGCGCCGAGGGCAGCTGCCATCTTCCACGTCTCGCCGACGTTCTCCCACCGGCCCTCGCCGGAAGCCAGGATCACGAACCGCTGGCGGAGCAGGTCCAGCTGCGCGCCGTCCAGGCCGGGCAGGAACTGCAGCGGCGCCGAGAAGTACAGATCCTGGCTCGAGGCCTCATCGTAGAAGCGCTCGACGCGGTAGCTCCCGCTCATGCCGATGGCCGCCGAGAAGACGTCGGGGTACCGGCACAGCATGGCCACCGCGTTGAACGCCCCGATCGAGGCACCGCCGGCGATCACCTCCATGTCCTGACCGCCGAGATCAGCGTGGATCGCCGGCACGACCTCGCGCCGGACGCAATCGTGGAACTGGTTGAGCAGCCAGAGCCGGTGCTCCGGCGAGCCCTCCTTGGTCATCATCGCCTGCCCGGCGACGCTGTCCACCGAGTACAGCTTGACCCGGCCCGCGGCGAGCAGCTGCCCGCAGGCGTCGACCAGGCCGTTGCGCTCGATCTCCTCGGCGTCGCCGCCGGCCGAAGGGAGGATCAGCACCGGCCGGCCGTAGGTTCCCCACCGCGCGACCGTGAGCTCCTGCTGGAGCCGGTCAGAGAACCACCGCTCGACAGTTTTCATCGCGTCACTCGTAGAAGAACTTCTGTGGACCAGGGAATATCCATGACAAGCCCTCCCGTAGCCGGTCGCGCCAGTTCTCCCAGCTGTGCCCGTCGCGGGCCTCGACATAGCGCACGTCCATGCCGGCGGCCTCGAATGTAGGAACCATAGACCGGTTGCGGATGATCAGCGGCTCGTACACCCCGCAGCTGACGAACACCCGGTCGGCGACCCAGCGCGGCGCAGCGCGGTACCGGTTGACGAACTTCACCACCGGCTCGAAGGCCGGCCCGCCGCCGTGGTCGTGGCCGATGTCGGTGAAGACGAAGGAGCCGGACTGCAGCAGCAGCGAGCCGTAGACCTGCGGGTAACGGAAAGCGGTCGACAGCGCGGCCACCGCACCGAAGCTGGCGCCCATCAGGCACCGGCCGGACGGCGTTCCGGTCAGCGGGAACTCGGCTTCCAGCCGTGGCAGCAGCTCGGCGGTCAGGTAGCGGGCGTGCGCCGCGGAGTTGGCATACTCGGCCAGCCGGTCGCCAGGGGACACGAACGCCACGATGGTCTCGGCCACGTCCAGCCGGTGAATGAGATTGTCGAGCACCGTTTTGGCCGACGCGTACTTCAGGTAGTCGCTACCGTCATGCACGACAAGCAGCGGATAACGGGCGGTACGCAGCAATCGGGCCGGCAGGTAAAGCGTGACCGCGCAATCCCGGCGCAGCGCGCGGCTCGGCACCCGGATGTCGATCAGTGACCCGGGACGTGAGTCCGGATCGGGCCTGGTCCACTCCGGTACCTCGTACCCGCGGGCATAGCAGACCGAGGAACTGCCCAGCGGGCTATGCGCCAGCCTGGGGTTCAGCGGGTCGTTGATCCGCTCCCGCTGCCCGCCGCGCGCCACTTCCAGCTGATACTCGAACCGGGAGCCTTCGGGCAGCTCCAGCACGACGTACCACAGGTCGGTACCGTAAAGCTGACGCAGCGGGATGTGCTCGGGCAACCCGACGGCCCGGTGCACGAGGCGGACCTCATCCGCCCCGCCACGGTAGAGGAAGGTACAGCGGGCGCCCTCGATGATGGGCACGTCGTGCCGCGCAAGGAAACGGTCAATGACAGCAGGCTCAGGCGGCCTGCGTTCCCGGAGCCTGTTGATGGCGAGCTTGCGGCTGACCGCCGGGCCGGTCACGGTGGTCAGGCTGCCTCCAGGGAGGTGACGCGGCCGTCCTCGGCGAGCACCCGGGTGTCCGGCGGGCAGCTGCCGTCGCCGTCGGTGTCCACCCGGGTGCCGTTCTCCAGCAGGATACAGCGCGCGGGCGCGAACCTCCGGGCGAAGATCGCCATCCGCGGCGCGTCGTCGAGCAGCATCCGCGCGCGGGCGTGCGGCAGCAGCACGAGGTTGCGCAGCACGCTCAGGCCGCTGCCGTAAACCTCAGGATGACCCGGGCCCTGCGGCGCCCGGTCGTGGAAGAGCACGATCCGGTCGGTCAGCGCCATCGCGCCGGCCGACCAGGCGATCACCGGCGAGCGCAGCGCCGCCGCGACGTTGAACAGGTGCAGCACGTCGGCCAGGACGCCCACGTGGCCGCCGGCCACCACGAGCGCGGCGGTCTCGCCGAGCACCTGGCTGACCTCGGCGCGGTGCCCGGCGATCACCGGCCGGTCATGCGGCGGCCACGCCTGGTAGAACTCGCCGCGGATGTCGCTGACGCGCCGCAGGTGCGCCGCGTCGAGTTCGCGCACGGCGCCGATGGCCTCGGCCAGGGCCGCGGCCCGCAGCCAGTCCTCGCCGCTGCGGCGCTGGACGGCATAGACCGCGCGCAGCGCGTAGTCGAGCCGGAGCAGGTAGATCTCCTGGACCTCCTCGATGACTCCCCGCAGCCGCCGCTCGGCGGCCGCGAAATCCCGGTCACGCTCCTGCACGTCGAGCCATCTCCGGTACAGCCGGAGATTGACGCTGCGGAAGCCGAGCAGCCTGCCAAGCTCGTCGTCGCCGGCCTCGCCGTCGCGCCACCCGGCGGTGATCGTGGCGACCGGCCCGCCGGGGCGCAGCGATCGCATCACCGCGTCCACCGTCGGCCTGCGCTGCGGCCCCAGCAGGGTGACCCTCACGAGGCGTGGACGTGCAGCGTCCGCCCGACGGCGTCCAGCATCGCGTGCAGCGAGTCGTAGTCCGGGTGACGCATCCGGACGTACGCGTTGGCCATGTACCCGGCCTCCACCGGCTGGGTCGCGGTGCCCGGCGGCGGCAGGTGCGCGTCGATGACCCACTCGCCGTACTGCCGCTGCATCTCCTCGACTCCGGTGTAGCCCGTGATCCGGCCGTCATTGCCGGGACGCAGCGCGACCATCCCGCTGGCGTACCGCCGCGACGGCACTGAGCCGGTGTCGCCGCCCGCGATCGCCTCCGCCCACGCGCGGTAGACGTCCATCTCGTTGCCGGCCGAGTACAGGTCCCAGGCTCCCACGCCCGGCGGGCGGCAGCCGATCTCGGAGAACTTCAGCCCCTTCGGGCCGAAGAACCACTCCATGTGCGTCGCCGACGTCCCGATCCCGAGGGCGGCGATCACCCGCCGGCCCATCTCGCGCAGCTCGGTGTATTCCGGCGCCGAGTCGATCCGGTTGGTGGAGATGAACTGCGGCGAGATCCACCGGGTCCGCATGGCGTCAAGCACGTTCGGGAAGTAGTGCGACACGAAGTCCACCGCCACGCCGCCGTTGATCGTGATGGTGTCATAGAAGCCCTCGTGGCCCTCGATGAACTCCTCCACGGCGATCGACTCGGCGCCATGCTCGCCGAAGATCCCCAGCGCGTGCTCCAGGCCGGCCGCATCGTCGGCCCGCATCGTGTCCGCCGCGCCCGCGCCGCTGCGCGGCTTGAGTATCAGCGGGTAGCCGACCCGCTCGGCGAAGGCACGTGCCTCGGCCGCGCTGCCGGCGGCGGCCGATGCGGCGGTCGCTACCCCGGCCTCGCGCAGCGCGTCCTTCATCGACGGCTTGTCCCGGCACAGCCAGGCCGTCCGGACCGACGTCCCCGGGATGGTGCATGCCTCCCTGACCTGAGCGGTGGCCATGATGTGCGCCTCGATCGTCGCCTCGATCCGGTCGACCCACAGCTTGTCCTGCGCCCACCGGACCACGCGGGTCATCGCCTCGACGTCGGTGACCGACGAGACCTGCTCGTAGTGGTGCAGCCAGCCCTTCAGCTGGTCGTCCAGCGCGTCAGCGGGGGATTCCCCGACGCCGATCACCGTCGCTCCCGCCTCGGCCAGCGCGCGGGCGAAGTGACGCTGATTGGAAGGGAAGAACGGCTCGACGAAGACCACATTCATGCCTTGCATGCTAGCCGGGCACGGCACGGGCCTCTTCGCAGCAGAACCCGGCGCCGCGCACGCAGGCAACCGGCGCCGCGCCGGCATTGACACCGCGGCATGACCCGGGACCGTCCCGCGCGCAAGCGCCGGCGGTGATCGGTGCGCACTAACGTTCGCTGGCCCGCACCGGTACCTTTCAGGGATGGTCGTCGCTGCTTTTGTCGCGCCCTATCTGCTCGATGCGACGACGCGGTTCGTCGAAGCCGCGGCGAGCCTGCCGGACGTCGAGCTGGCGGTGATCACCTGCGAGCCCGGGGACCGCATACCGGCGGAGCTGCGCCGCAGCCTGGCCGGGCACTGGCGGATCGACGATCCGCTCGACGCCGGCCAGATCGCCGGTGCCGTCGAGGGCCTCGGCACGCAGATCGGCCCGGTGCAACGGCTGCTGGCGGTGCTCGAGCAGCTGCAGGTACCGCTCGGCCAGGTGCGTGAGCACCTGGGCATCCCGGGCATCGATGTGGCGACGGCGCACAACTTCCGTGACAAGGCGCAGATGAAGTCGGTGCTGCGGGCAGCGGGGGTGCCGTGCGCGCGGCACCGGCTGGCCGACTCGGCCGCCGCGGCGGCCGGCTTCGCGGCCGAGGTCGGCTTCCCGCTGGTGGTCAAGCCGCCGGCCGGGGCCGGGGCCAAAAGCACGTTCCGCCTCGACGATGCCGATGACCTGCGGGTATGGCTCGACGCCGCGCCACCCGCACCGGACCGGCTTGCCCTGCTTGAGGAGTTCCTCACCGGCGAGGAGGGCTCGTACGACAGCGTGATGGTGGGCGGGCAGGTTGTCTGGGACTCGGTCTCGGGCTACCTGCCCACGCCGCTGGAGGTGCTGCGCAACCCGTGGATCCAGTGGATCGTGCTGATGCCGCGTGACATCGGCGGGCCAGAGTACGCCGGCATCCGGGCGATCGCGCCGACGGCCCTGCGCGCGCTGGGGCTGCACACCGGGCTCACCCACCTGGAGTGGTTCCGGCGCCCGGACGGCACCGTGGCCGTGTCCGAGGTCGCGGTGCGGCCGCCGGGCGGCCAGATCACCTCGATGCTCTGCTACGCCCACGACTTCGACCTGTACAGTGCGTGGGCGCAGCTCATGGTGCACGGCACCTTCGCACCGCCGCGGCGCAACTGGTCCGTCGGGACGGTGTTCGTGCGCGGACAGGGAACCGGGCACGTCGCCGGGGTGCACGGCCTTGACGGGATGGCGCCCGAGGTGCTTTCCATGGTTGTCGAGTCGCGGCTGCCGGAGCGTGGCCAGCTGTCCTCGAGCAGCTACGAGGGCGACGGGTACATCATCGTCCGGCACCGCGACACCGCGGTCGTCGCCGATGCGCTGCGGCGGCTGGTCTCCGGCGTCCGCGTCGAGCTCGGCTGACCGCGATGAATGTCCTCATGATCTCCCCCGGCTACCCGGCCGAGATGGCGTTCTTCACCCGTGGCCTGGCGGCCGCCGGGGCGTCCGTCATCGGCGTGGGCGACCAGTCGGTCGAGGCCCTTCCCGCCATCGCGCGGGATGCGCTCGCGCACTACATCGGCGTCGGCTCGCTGGCCGCCGAGGACGGCGTCGCGGCCACCGTTCGCGAGCTGGCCCGGCGGGTGCGCATCGACCGGGTGGAGTGCCTGTGGGAGCCGTACATGATCCTCGCCGCGCGGCTGCGGGAGGAGCTTGACCTGCCCGGGCTGACCGTGGCGCAGACGATGCCCTTCCGCGACAAGGAGCAGATGAAGCAGCTCCTCGATGCGGCGGGCCTGCGCACACCGCGGCACGAGGCCACCGGGACCGTCGCGGGCGTCTGGGCTGCGGCCGAGCGCACCGGCTTCCCGCTCATTGTCAAGCCGATCGACGGGGCAGGCTCGGCCGACACCTACCGGGTCGACTCGGTCGCCGAGCTTGATGCCATCCTGCCGATGCTCCGGCATGTGCCGCAGGTCAGCGTCGAGGAGTTCGTCGACGGCGAGGAGTTCACCTACGACACCATCTGTGCCGGCGGGCAGGTGCTGTTCGAGAATATCTGCTGGTACCGCCCGCGCCCGCTGATCACCAAGATGCATGAGTGGGTCAGCCCCACCACGATGGCGCTGCGTGACCTGGACGTGCCGGATCTCCGCGGCGGGCGGGCGCTCGGCGCCGCCGTCCTGACGGCGCTCGGATTCCGCGACGGGTTCACCCACATGGAGTGGTACCGCAAGGCCGACGGCGAGGTGGTGTTCGGCGAGATCGGCGCCCGGCCACCCGGCGCGCGCACGGTCGACGTCATGAACTACGCCACCGACGCCGACCTGTTCTCGGCCTGGGCCGAAGCTGTCACCCTCGGGCGGATCTCGCAGCCCATCGAGCGGCGCTACAACGCCGCGAGCATCTTCAAGCGTGCCAAGGGGGCAGGCCGCATCACCCGCTACGAGGGCCTGGACCGCCTGCTTGCCGAGTACGGCGAGCACGTGGCCGCGCTTGACCTGCTCCCGGTCGGCGCGCCGCGGCGCGACTGGCGGGCCACGACCATCTCCGACGGCCTGGTGATCGTCCGCCACCGGGAGCTGTCCAAGGCACTGGAGATGGCGGAACGGTTCGCCGCCGAGCTCCACCTGTTCGCCGAGTGAGGCCGAGCGGAGGCAGCTAGACCCGGATCCCCGGCCGGAGCGTACGACCTTTCGTCACGCCGGGCTGGCCTCAGGGCGCCGCTGCAGCACTACCACGGAGCGCCCCGCGACCGGCAACGTCGCGGAACTCTCGAAGGCCTCGCCCTCGCGGCCGGGACCCGACGTATCGAACACCGCTTCCCACCATTCCCCCCACTGCTTGGGCAGCGTCCACTCGATCGGCTCATGGTGGGCGTTGAACAGCAGCAGGAAGGAGTCGTCGGTCACCCGCTGGCCCCGGCGGTCATGGTCGGTGATCGCCTCGCCGTTCAGGAAGAGGCCGACCGAGCCGGCGAACCCGGCATCCCAGTCCTCGTCGCCCATCTCGGCGCCATCGGGCTTGCACCAGCCAAGGTCCACCGAGCCCCGGATGGGAAGGCCCTGGAACCAGCGCCGCCGGCGCAGCACCGGATGCTCGCGCCGCAGCGTGATCAGGCGGCGGGTGAACTCGAGCAGGTCCTCGTCGACGTGCGCCCAGTCCTGCCAGGAGACGTCGTTGTCCTGGCAGTAGCCATTGTTGTTCCCGCCCTGGGTGCGCCCGGACTCATCCCCGGACAGGAGCATCGTCACCCCCTGGGAGAGCAGCAGGGTGGCCAGGAAGTTGCGCTGCTGCCTGCGGCGCAACTCCAGGACTTCCTCGTCGTCCGTGTCGCCTTCGGCACCGCAGTTCCAGGACCGGTTGTGGCTCTCGCCGTCGGCTCCGCCCTCGCCGTTGGCCTCGTTGTGCTTCTCGTTATAGGAGACGAGGTCACGCAGGGTGAATCCGTCGTGCGCGGTGACGAAGTTGACGCTGGCACCCGGATGCCGGGCGTCGGCCTCGTAGAGGTCGGAACTGCCGGTGAGGCGGGAGGCGAACTCGCCGAGGGTGGCTGGCTCGCCCCGCCAGAAGTCGCGGACGGTGTCGCGGTAGCGGCCGTTCCACTCCGACCACAGGGCCGGGAAGTTGCCCACCTGGTAGCCGCCCTCGCCGATGTCCCATGGCTCGGCGATCAGCTTGACCTGGGAGACGACGGGATCCTGCTGGATCAGGTCGAAGAACGCCGACAGGCGGTCGACGTCGTGGAACTGCCGGGCCAGGCTGGCCGCCAGGTCGAAGCGGAACCCGTCGACATGCATCTCGGTCACCCAGTAGCGCAGCGAGTCCATGATCAGCTGCAGGGTGTGCGGGTGGCCCACGTTGAGGCTGTTGCCGGTCCCGGTGGTGTCGTAGTAGAAACGCTTGTCGTCCGCGACCAGCCGGTAGTAGGCGGCGTTGTCGATGCCCTTCATCGACAGCAGCGGGCCCAGGTGGTTGCCCTCGGCCGTGTGGTTGTAGACGACGTCGAGTATCACCTCGATCCCGGCCGCGTGCATCGCCCGGACCATCGCCTTGAACTCGGCGACCTGCTCGCCCCGCTGGCCGCCGGCGGCGTAGTCGTTGTGCGGGGCGAGGAAGCCGATCGAGTTGTAGCCCCAGTAGTTCCGCAGCCCCCGCTCGACGAGACGCGAGTCGTGCACGAACTGATGAACGGGCAGCAGTTCCACGGCGGTGACGCCGAGCCTGCTGAGGTACTCGATGGCGGCCGGATGGGCCAGCCCCGCGTAGGTGCCCCGCTGCGCCTCGGGGATGTCAGGATGCCGCGCGGTGAAGCCCTTGACGTGCAGCTCGTAGATGACCGACTCGTTGAGCTGGATGTCCGGCGGCCGGTCGTTGCCCCAGTCGAAGTACGGGTTATGCACCACGGCCTTGGGCACGCAGTCGGCGCTGTCGTCGTCATTGCGGGAGTTCTCGTCGCCGAAGTTGTAGGGGAAGCACGCCTGGCCCCAGCTGACCTCGCCCTCGATGGCCTTGGCGTAGGGATCGATGAGCAGCTTGGCGGGGTTGCAGCGCTGCCCGGCCTCCGGCGCCCACGGCCCGTGCACCCGGTAGCCGTAACGCTGCCCGGGTGCCACCGAGGGCAGGTAGCCGTGCCAGCACGAGGCGTCGATCTCGTCGAGGACCAGGCGCTGCTCGGTACCGTCGTCGTCGAAAAGGCAGAGCTCGACTCGCTCGGCAACCTCGGAGAACAACGAGAAGTTTGTCCCGCCGCCGTCGTAGGCGGCTCCCAGCGGGTAGGGACGACCCGGCCAGATCTCCATGGCGTCGGTCATCAGCTACTGCGTCCTTTCCTCGGTTGCGCTTGCGCTTGCCCGCGGCGCTGCCGGCACCATCCGGCGGCCTGCCGCAGTAGTCATGGTGCACCGCATCGGTCCGGCCGGCACCGGCATCCGTCAGGCCGGCATCGCATCTGTCACGGTCGCACCGCATCTGTCACGGTGGCTCCGTTCCTGTCACGGTGGCTGCGCATTTGTCATGGCTGGCACCGTATCCGTCTGAATGACGACGACGGTGTCGGGCGGCAGCACGACTCCGTGCGCCGCCCGCCGCACCCGGGCATCGGAGGCGGCCAGCAGCTCCGCCGACGCGGCGGCCGGGAAGGTCCAGGTTCCCCTGCCGAGGTTACTGGCCACGGCGACCGGTCCGCGGCGGATTACCAGCCAGCCGGCTTTCTCGTCGAATTCGGTCTCGACGTGGTGCAGCCGTGGGTCGGTCAGCGCCGGGAGCTGCCGGCGCAGGGCGAGGAGCCGGCGATACCAGGCCAGCAGGCTCGCGTGCCGGCCGCGGCCGGCCTCGTCCCAGTCGAGCCTGGAGCGCTCGAAAGTCGCCGGATCCTGCGGATCGGGTACGTCGCCGGGATCCCAGCCGAACGCGGCGAACTCGGCGCGGCGCCCCTGGCTGACGGCCCGGCCGAGCCCGGCATCGTCGTGGTCGGTGAAGTACTGGAACGGAGTGCTGGCCCCCCACTCCTCGCCCTGGAAGAGCAGGGGCACGAACGGCGAGGTGAGCAGCAGCGCAGCGGCGACCCGGAGCCGCCCGTCGCTGATCAGCGCCGCGGTGCGCTCCCCGGCCGCCCGGTTGCCGATCTGGTCGTGGTTCTGGGTGCAGACCACGAACTGGCTGCCGGCCAGCCCCGTAACCGGCCGGCCATGCACCCGCTGGCGATACGGCGAGTAGGCGCCGTCGTAGACCCACGCCTGGCGCAGTGCCTTGGCCAGCAGGCGAAGCGGCCCGAAATCTGCGTAATATCCGCTGTTCTCGCCGGTCAGGACGGCATGCAGCGCGTGATGCCATTCATCGGCCCAGGATGCGCCGAGGCCGTAGCCGCCGGCGTCCCGGCTGCGGACGAGGCGGGGGTCGCTGCGGTCGCTCTCGGCGATGAGGAAGAGCGGGCGGCGCGCGTGCGCGGCGAGCGTGTCCACCTCGACGGCGAGCGCCTCCAGGATGTGGGTCGCCGAATCGTCGGTGATGGCGTGCACGGCGTCCAGCCGCAGCCCGTCGCAGTGGTAGTCGCGCAGCCACATCAGCGCGTTGTCGATGACGAAGCGCCGGACCTCGTCGCTGCCCGGACCGTCAAAGTTGACGGCGTCGCCCCAGTTGGTCTGGTGGTGCGCCGAGAAATACGGGCCGAACTCCGGCAGGTAGTTCCCGTCCGGCCCGAGATGGTTGTAGACCACGTCCATGATCACGCCGAGTCCCCGGGCGTGCGCGGCGTCGACCAGCCGCTTGAGTCCCTCCGGCCCGCCGTAGGCGTGCTGCGGGGCGAACAGGTCGACGCCGTCGTAACCCCAGCCCCAGCGGCCGGGGAACCCGGCCACCGGCAGCAGCTCGATGGCGTCGACGCCGAGGCCGGCCAGGTGCCCAAGGTGCTCGATCGCGCCGTCGAACGTGCCCGCTGCCGAGAAGGTGCCGATATGGCACTCGTACAGCACAGATCCGGCCAGCGGCAGCCCTCGCCAACCGCTGTCGCTCCAGCCGAAGGCGGCGTGGTCGACCAGCCTGGACGGGCCGTGCACCCCCTCGGGCTGGCAGGCCGAGCGCGGGTCGGGCCGCGCCGGGCCGCCGTCCAGGCTGAACGCGTAGTCGCTACCGGGCGCCGCGTCCCCGGCGGGCCGCGTCCACCAGCCGCGCCCGGCCGCCTCCATCGGCAGCCGCCTGCCGCCGAGCACGACCTCGACCCGCTGCGCGCGCGGTGCCCAGACATCGAAATCGTGCATCACGCCTCCCTGGCCAGCACGGCGACAGGGAAACGCCGCCACAGGGCTGCCACGCTAACGGCACCGCCGTCGAGCCTGCCGCCGGTCAGCACGTCCGTCCAGGCGCCGCCGGGAAGCGCCACCGTGGTGCCGGCCCAGCCGTCTTCGAGGCCGGCGACCAGCCGGGGCACCACGACCGCAAGGCCGCCGGTCCGGGTGAAGGCCAGCACGCGGGAGGCCCTGGCCCCGGTCACGCGCAGCGGCTCGTAGCCCGAGTCCGGCCCGTAGCCGCCGGGGTGGTCCCGCCGGTGCCGCAGCAGGCGGTGGATCAGCCAGAGCTTCGGGCCGCCCTCGTCGCCGCGGGCCAGCGCCGCCTCCGGCCCAGCGCCGGCCAGGGCATCCAGGAGACGGCGGCGCGCCTGGTAGTCGACGGGCCGGCGGTTGTCCGGGTCGACCAGCGACAGGTCCCACACCTCGGTGCCCTGGTAGAGGTCGGGAACGCCCGGGCAGGTCAGCAGCAGCGTCGTCTGGGCCAGCGAGCTGATCCGCCCCCGCTCGACGATCCGGTGCCCGGCCAGGAATGCCTCCAGCCCGGCGACGAAGCCCTGATCGGCCAGGACGCCGTTGATGAACCCGTCGAGCGCCTTCTCGTAACCGGTGTCCGGGTCGGTCCAGGAGGTATGGACCTTGGCTTCCCTGGCTGCCTTCTCCATGAAGGCACCGGCCCGCGCCGCTTCGATCGGCCACGCGCCCACCAGCGTCTGGTAGAGCAGGTACTCGGCGTTACGGTCCGGCCAGCCGTCTCGCTTGTGCCGCTCGTTGCCGCGGGACCAGGCCGTGATCGCTCGTTCCCATGCCTCGGGCAGCTCGGAAAGCAGGCTGATCCGGGCCCGCACGTCGCCGCTCCGCTTCGTGTCATGGGTCGAGAGGGTGAGCATGGCTTCCGGCCAGCGCCGCGCCGCGCGCGCCATCGCCCGGTGGAAGTCCCCGGCCGGCGCGCCGAACCGGCCAGGATCACCGCCCACCTCGTTGAGGGAGACGAGCGGGTGGTAGCGGTAGAAGGCGGTGTCCTCCACCCCCTTGGCCATGACCGGCGAGCTGACCTGGGCGAAGCGCACCGCGAAGTCGGCCTCGGCCTCGCCGGGATGGCCGAGCACTAGCAGCTCGCCGATGAAGGTCATCAGCTCCGGGTCGATGTCCGGCCGGCGCTCCCGGACCTGGGCCACGGTGGCGGTCACGTGCGCCTGGTCCGCGGCCGTGACCGGATGGCCAGGGCGGACATAGCCGCGGTACACCGGAAAGGCCGCGATCACCTCGCGCAGCACGTCACGCAGTTCCCGGCGGGTGTGGTCTCGCTGGCGGCGGTGACCTTCGCAGACGTCGGCCAGCAGGCCGGTGAGGCGCTCCACCTCGGCGGCCAGGTCCTCGCGCATGATCTGCAGCTTGGCGGTGTGCACGATCTCCGGGTAAGGCTCGTCAGCTCCGGTGAACTGGGCGTAGGCGGCCCGCACAGCGGTCTCGCTGTCGGAGTCCACGAAGAGCTGGCTGACGTGGTTCAGGAACTCATAGCCGGACGTCCCGGCAACCGGCCACGACCCGGGCAGTTCCTCGCCGGAGGCCAGGATCTTCTCCACCACGATGTACCCGTCGCCGGTGGCCTCGCTCAGCCGGTCCAGGTAGCTCTCCGGGTCGGCGAGCCCGTCCACGTGATCGACCCGCAGCCCGTCGACCGACCCCTCGGCGACGAGGCCCAGGATGACGCGATGGGTGGCCTCGAAGACGGCTTCGTCTTCGACCCGCAGCCCGGCCAGCGTCTGGATATCGAAGAACCGCCGGTAGGACAGCTCCTCGGCTGCCGTCCGCCAGTAGGCCAGCCGGTAGTTCTGCTGGCCGAGGAGCCGGTCCAGGGCGTCCGCGTCATCGTTCAGCGCATCGATCTCGGCGTCGACCGCGGCCGCCACGTCCGGCCGGCCCGCGCACAGCTCAGCCAGCCGGGCGCGCAGCACCTCCTTGTCGTGGTGCCGCTCGGCGACGGCGGCCAGGTCGGTCCGGTGGGCGTGCGGGAGGCGGCCGAGGGCGGCCGCCACGGCGTCCAGCTCGTCGGAGGAGGCCCGCTCCGCCGCCCGGGTCAGCAGATCGTCCAGGGAACGGGGCGACAGCGGCGCCTCGTGCTCGTGGTAGCGGACGGTGAACGAGCCGCCCTGCCGCTCCACGGCCAGTTCCCCGGCCTCCAGCACCCGGCCGTAGTGATCACCGAGAACCGGCATCAGCACGGTGGCGGCCAGCTTGTGCTGCGGCGGGTCCCAGTCGATGTCGAAGTGCGACGCATACCGGCTCGACGGCCCGTTCTCCAGGACGTCCCACCACCAGGTGTTGGCGCGCCCGGCGAGCGCCATGTGATTGGGCACGATGTCGAGCACCTGGCCAAGGCCGGCCTCGGCCAGCCGCCCGGTGAGCCGGTCATAGGCAGCCGCGCCGCCGAGTTCGGCATTCAGGTGGCCGTGGTCGACTACGTCGTAGCCGTGCGTGCTGCCCTCGGCGGCCTGCAGGTAGGGCGAGCAGTACAGGTGGCTGACGCCGAGGCCGGCGAGGTAGCCGGCCACCGCGGCAGCGTCGTCGAAGGTGAAGCCGGCGTGCAGCTGGACCCGGTAGGTGGCCGCCCGCGGGCGGGGGTGCTGCCTTGGCGTAGCCGGCATCGTGTCATGCTCCAGGAGGGAAGGGCCGGCCGGCCCTTCTCGGGCCGGCCCGCCTGCGCTGTACCCGTTTTGATCAGGCAAACACAAGATCGCATATAACGCAGCCCGCTCGCGCTGTCACCTGGCACCGAGGATTGTCCTGGCATGGCGCGGGCAGTTTCGCGAGGCATGGCGCGGGCCAGGTCCGCGGCATGCCGTGGCAGGGCCGCCTGGTGCGGCGTCGGCGGTGCGGGTAAGGATGGCCGCATGCCCGATGAAGCAATCCCCGGCGGCGACCCCCCCGGCGACCCGCCCGGCGAGCCAGCCGCGGAGTTCTCCCGCGACCAGCGTTACATCACCACCCGGATCACCGCCGACGGGCGGGACGGCTTCCCGGTGCAGGCCGGCCGGTACCGCCTTGTGGTCAGCCGGGCCTGCCCGTGGGCCAACCGCTCCGTCATCGTCCGCCGCCTGCTCGGGCTCGAAGACGCCCTGTCGATGGGCATCACCGGTCCCGTCCACGACGAGCGGAGCTGGACGTTCGATCTCGACCCGGGCGGGCGCGATCCCGTCCTGCACATCGAGCGGCTCCAGCAGGCTTACTTCGCCCGGTTCCCCGGCTACGACCGCGGCATCACCGTGCCCGCGATCGTCGACATTCCGACCGGGAAGGTCGTGACCAACGACTTTCCGCAGATCACCCTCGACCTGTCCACCCAGTGGCGGGCCTACCACCGGCCCGGTGCGCCGGACCTGTACCCGGAAGACCGCCGCGGCGAGATCGACAAGGTCGCCAGGCTCGTGTACACCGACGTCAACAACGGCGTGTACCGCTGCGGGTTCGCCGGCTCGCAGGATGCCTACGAGAAGGCCTACCGCCGCCTGTTCAGCCGGCTCGACTGGCTGTCGGCGCGGCTGGCCGGCCAGCGCTACCTGGTCGGCGACACCATCACCGAAGCGGACGTGAGGCTCTTCACCACCCTCGCCCGCTTCGACGCCGTCTACCACGGGCACTTCAAGTGCAACCGGCGCAAGCTCGCCGAGATGCCGGTGCTGTGGGCCTACGCCCGCGACCTGTTCCAGACGCCCGGGTTCGGGGACACGATCGACTTCGACCACATCAAGCGCCACTACTACCTGGTGCACCGGGACATCAACCCGAGCGGGATCGTGCCCCTGGGCCCGGACCTGGCCGGATGGGTCAGCCCGCACGGCCGCGAAGCGCTTGGCGGCCGCCCCTTCGGCGACGGCACACCGCCCGGCCCGCCGTCACCGGGCGAGGCTGTCCCCACCGGCCACGGGCCGGAAGGCATGCCGCGATGAGCCGTCTGGCCGCCGCAGCCGTCGTAGCCGTCGTAGCGCCGCCGCCGTGAATCAGTCGACACGGCGGACGGTGCTGACGGCGGGCGCGGCGAACCTGGTGATCGCGGTCTGCAAGCTGGCCGCCGGCCTCGTCACCGGGTCAAGCGCGATGCTCGCGGAATCGGCACACTCGGTCGCCGACACCGTGAATCAGGGCTTCCTGCTGGCCTCGCTGAAGAGCGGTGCCCGGCCTGCCGATGCGGAGCATCCCTTCGGGTACGGGCAGGAACGCTATTTCTGGTCGCTGCTCGCCGCTGTCGGCATCTTCGTCGCTGGTGCCGGCTTCTCGATCTTCGATGGCGTGCTCGCGATCAGCCGCGGAACGCGCAGTGGCGACATCCTCATCGCTTACATCGTGCTCGGAGTCTCGTTCATCGCGGAGGGAGCGTCGCTGACCCGGGCCACCTCCCAGCTGCGCGGGGAGGCGCGCGAGCGGCGGCGCGGCCTGCTCGATCATGTAAGGCGGAGCCCGGACACGACAGTGAAGGCAGCGCTGTTCGAGGACACCGCCGCGCTCGCCGGGCTGGTACTGGCCGCCGCCGGCCTGACACTGGAGCGCATTACCGGCTCGCCCGCCTGGGACGGCGGCGCGTCGATAGCGATCGGGCTGCTGCTCGTCGTGGTCGCCTACCGGCTCGGCCGGGACAGCAGGGACGGGCTGATCGGGCACGCCATCGACCCGGATGAGCAGCGGCTGATCGCCGCGGAGATCCGCTCGACGCCAGGGATTGACGACGTCGTCGAGCTCCGCACGATGCACCTGGGCCCCGAGAACGTGATTGTCGCGGCCCGGGTCGCCTTCAGCAATGACATCAGCGCCGACCGCGCCGAGGACATCGCCGGCGACATCGACCGGCGGCTGCGCGAGCGGATGTCCGTCCTGCCGCACGTCTTCCTCGACCCGACGCAGACATAGCTGGTCAGGCCGACTGGGGTGAATCCGGCCACCGATCACCTTCCGCAGGCGTAGAGCCAGTCAGGCCCATGTGGTGAATCCGGCCACCGGCCACCTTCCGCAGGCGTAGAGCCCCTCAGGCCCACGTGGTGAATCCGGCCACCGGCCACCTTCCATGGTGGTCCATAGCCGGATTCACCCCGCTTCCAATAGCCGGACTCGCCGGCGGGCCTCGCTTAGCTTTCGCTCACCAGGTACGCGACGTCGACCTCCCACTTCGCGGGATCCGGCTCCGCTGCCGGGTCGACTGGGTAATGCTCGACGCGACTGCGCCAGGCCTGGCCGCGGTCGGTGTCCCAGCTGTCGAACGTGATGCCGCGGTCCCGGTCAGCCAGCCGGGCTGCGGCCGCACGCGGCCCGCGAAAGCGTGGCCCGCGGAAATAGGGCGGCGTGGGGCACAGAAACTCATCGCTGGAGGCTGGCTGTCGGACGGTCTCAGTACATTGGTAACAGTGACTACCTATCGCGATGCGGCCGAGACCCGCTCCCCGCCGGATGAGCTTGAGCTTGAGCTTGAGGCACACCGCCGGGAGCTGACCGGCTACTGCTACCGGATGCTCGGCTCGGGCTTCGAGGCCGAGGATGCCGTGCAGGAGACGATGGTGCGGGCCTGGCGGGGCATCGGCGGATTCGAGGGCCGGTCGGCGCTGCGGTCGTGGCTCTACCGCATCGCCACTAACGTCTGCATCGACATGCTCGGCGGCCCGCAGCGCCGGGCCAGGCCGATGGATCTCGGACCCGTGTCCACGGCAGCCTCAGTGATACCGGATGCACTGCCGGAGACCTGCTGGATCCTGCCGGTTCCCGACGCCAGGGTCAGTCCCGCCGACGGCGATCCGGCTGAGCTGGCGGCATACCGTGAGTCGATCCGGTTCGCCTTTGTGGTGGCCCTGCAGCACCTGCCGCCGCGCCAGCGAGCGATCCTGATCCTGCGTGAGGTGCTGCGCTGGCAGGCCAGCGAGGTGGCCGGGTTGCTGGATACGACGGTGGCCTCGGTCAACAGCGCCCTGCAGCGCGCCCGGGGGACTCTCGGTGCCGCCGGCATCAGCATCGACGCCGGCCGGCCGGCCGGCCGCGCCGCCGGGCTGGATGCCGGACAGCAGGATCTGCTGGCCCGTTACGTGGATGCGTTCGAGCGCTACGACGTCACCGCGTTCGTGTCGCTGCTGCGCGAGGATGCCACGTTCTCGATGCCGCCGCACCCGATGTGGCTGCGCGGGCCGGCTGAGGTCAGCCAGTGGCTGCTAGGCCAGGGCCTGGGCTGCCGCGGATCCCGGCTGGTGGCAACGGCGGCTAACGGCTGCGCGGCGTTCGGCAGCTACCGTCCGGCCGAACGCGGCGGCCACGAGCCGTTCGCCCTGCAGGTAATCGAGACGTCCGGCGGGCAGGTCTCGGCGATCCACAATTTTCTCTTCACGGAGCTGTTCGCCGCCTTCGGGCTGCCGGCCCGGCTGGAGCAGTAATTGCCTGTTCAGGCCAATCGCTTGGGAGCGTGAGATGCGATCGGCTGAGGAAGGGGCGTCCCCTGGCGGCGGGGGAACTGGCCGCTTGGACCCGGCATGGCTACATTCGTGTCCATGTTCGAATCGGCGGGCGCGCTCGAAAAACTGAACGAGGAGCAGCGCCGCGCGGCGACGCATACCGGCGGACCGCTGCTCATGCTGGCCGGTGCCGGGACCGGCAAGACGGGGACACTGGTGGCGCGCGCGGCCTGGCTGCGCACTCAGGGCGTGCAGGCCAGCCGGATTCTGCTGCTCACGTTCACCCGCCGCGCGGCCGATGACATCCTCGCCCGGGTCGCGCCGACGGCGGTGACCGCGGCTGAGCGAATCTGCGGGGGAACGTTTCACGCCGTCGCGCACCGGATCATCCGCGCGCACGCGGAGTCGTTCTCGCTGCCGCCGGAGTTCAGCGTGATCGACCCGGCCGACGTCGCGGACGTGCTGGACACGCTGCGCGCGGACCACGATCTGGTGGGAACCAGGCGGCGCGCTCCGAGAGCCGCCGTCTGCGCCGACATCTACACCAGGTGCGTGAATACCCACACGCCGGTCGCTGACGTGGTGCGAAGCCATTTCCCCTGGTGCACTGACTTCACTGCTCAGCTGTCCGGGCTCTTCCGTGACTACGTCGCGCACAAGCGCAGGCACGGGCTGGTCGATTTCGATGACCTGCTGCTGCTATGGCGGGCTGCCCTGGCCGACGCCGCCGCCGGGCCCGCGCTGCGCGGCCTGTTCGACGCGGTGCTGGTCGATGAGTACCAGGACGTCAACGCGGTGCAAGCCGATATCGTGCGGTTGCTCGCACCCGATGGACGCGGGCTGACGTGCGTCGGTGATGATGCCCAGGCTGTGTACGGCTTCCGCGGTGCTGACCCCGCGCATCTGCGTGCCCTGGCCACTGCCTATCCCGACCTGACCGTGATCCGGCTGGTCAGGAACTACCGATCCAAGGCTGCCGTGCTCCGGCTGGCGAACGTGGTCCGGCCGCAGTCAGCGGGCCTGGAGCTGGCGCTCACCGCGGATCGCGGCGGCGGGCAGGCACCGGTCCTGGTGCGCTGCCATGACGAGGCCACGCAGGCGCGCGAGATCTGCACGCGGGTGCTTGACGGGCACGAGTCAGGCCTGGACCTGCGCGATCAGGCCGTGCTCGTGCGGGCTGCGCACCACAGTGACGTCCTGGAGATCGAGCTGTCGGCTCGCAGCATCCCGTTCGTGAAGTACGGCGGCCTGAAGTTCACCGAGGCAGCGCACGTCAAGGACTTCATGGCTGCCGCCCGGGTGGTGGCCAATCCTTCCGACGACCTTGCCTGGTTCCGGGTGCTGCGCCTGCACGAGGGCATCGGGCCGGTGCACGCGCGGCGCATCATCGGCGCCCTTCAGCTAGCTGACCCTGCTGCCCTCGAGCGATGGCCTGCGGCACTTGAGCTCGTTCCGCCACGATCCCGGGCCGCCGTGGCGTCGACCATCGTCGGCCTCACCGCCGCAGCAGCTGTCGAGCAGACGGCGGCCCGGGCCGCCGCGGTGCTTGCCGCGCTGATCGATCCGGTCCGCGCCCGCTACCCGGACGCCGCTGGCCGGATCGCCGACCTGGAGCGGCTTGCCGATGCGGCGGCGAGCAGGCCGTCGCTGCACGACGCGCTGGTCGAGCTGGCGCTCGACCCGCCGGTCTCCTCCGCCGACCTGGCCGGCCCGCCCAGGCTCGATGAGGACTACCTGATCATCTCCACCGTGCACTCCGCCAAGGGCCTCGAATGGCCGGTCGTGCACCTGCCGCACCTGGTGGACGGGGCGGTGCCCAGCGACATGGCACTGTCGTCGCCGGCCGGGCTGGCCGAGGAAAGCCGGCTCTTCTACGTCGCGGTCACCCGCGCCCGGGACCAGCTCTACCTGTATGCGCCGCTGCGGATGCATCATCACCGGATGGCTCGGGACGACCGGCACGGCTACGCGCCATTGAGCCGTTTCCTGGACGCTGACGCGCTCGCCCAGTGCGAGATCACCGAAGCCGCCCCGGCGGCGCCGGTGATCCCGCGGGTCGCTGCGCTCGCCGCCAATGTCGATGCGGCACTCGACTCGCTCTGGACGTAGCCGCCCGCTGCATCGGCCGAATTCCGCGTCAGCTCACGCCCAGGCTGCCCTTGACCGAGGCCTCGAAGATCCGGAACGGCAGCGCCCGCTTGGCGAGGATCCCGATGCGCTCGCCTGCCTTGCCGACCGAGACCCGCCGCGGCGGCCGCCGGGCAGCCAGGACCCGCTGAACGACTGCGGCAACATCCCCGGCGGGCGCGCCGTTGATCTCCTCGCGCTCCATCAGCCCCACCGACCTGGCCAGTGCCGCGCTGTAGACGTTGTCGCCCTGTGCTGCCGCTGCCATCTTGCGGTTCGCGGTGAAGTCCGTCCGGAAGTTGCCGGGCTGGACCAGCGTCACGCCGATCCCGAACGGTGCCACCTCATAGGCCAGTGCCTCGCCGTATCCCTCAAGCGCAAACTTGCTGGCACTGTAGAACGCCTGGAACGGGATGCCGAGGACACCGCCGATGGAGCTGATCAGCGCGATGCGTCCGGCGCCCTGGGCGCGCATCACCGGCAGCGCGGCCTGCACCACCCGGACGCAGCCCCAGAAATTGGTCTCCAGCTGCGCCTTCGCCTCGCCGACCGAGGTGAGCTCGACCGGGCCGGCCACGCCCCAGCCTGCCGCGGTGACCACGGCGTCAATGCGCCCGTGCGCGGCCAGCACGGCTCCCACACCAGCCCGGACGCTGTCATCGTCGTCGACGTCCATGACCAGCCCGCTCCAGCCGCCCGCCGGCCAGGCCGGCCCGCCGCCGGCTGCCATTCCCGGCGCGCCGCCCGTCGCTGCCTGCGCCGCACCCGTCGTTCCCCGCCTGCTGGCGCCCACGACGGTCCAGCCCGCACTGTGCAGATGATCTGAGCAGGCCAGCCCGATACCCGCGGAGGCGCCGGTGACCAGTACTATCTTCGCCTTGCCCGTCATCGTGATCTCCTGTCCCGCAATTGGCACGCGCCCCGGCCGCGGCCACTGGTGCCCTTCTAGAGTGGGCCAGTGACCAACCCAATCCTGCAGATCATCATCGCCAGCACCCGGCCCGGCCGGGTCGGTCCCTCCGTCGCCAGCTGGATCAACGAGCGGGCGATCGCCCATGGCGGCTTCGACGTCGAGCTGATCGATCTCGCCGAGGTCAACCTGCCGATGTTCGACGAGCCGAAGCACCCGCGGTTCCGCCAGTACGTGCACCAGCACACCAAGGACTGGAGCGCGACGATCGACCGGGCCGATGCGTTCATCTTCGTGGTCCCCGAGTACAACTACGGATTCAACGCGGCGATCAAGAACGCCATCGACTACCTGAATGCCGAATGGCAGCACAAGCCGGTCGGGTTCGTCAGCTATGGCGGCGTCGCTGCCGGCACCAGGGCCGTGCAGATGCTGAAGCAGGTGGTCACCACGCTCAAGATGGTGCCGATGTTCGACGCCGTGAATATCCCCTTCGTCCAGCAGTTTCTCGATGCCGACCGCAAGCTCCAGCCCAACGACATCATGGAGGCCGCGGCGACCGCGATGCTGGACGAGCTCGTCAGGTGGACGGCCTCGCTCCGCGCCCTCCGGCAGCCCGCGGCGCAGGCCACGGCCTAGGCTTCGCCGATGCACTCGGTGGACCCGGCGACCGAGCAGATGATCCGGTCCGTGCTCGCCTACGCGGAAGAGCGGCTGCGGCTCGATCCGGTGCCGCTCGACGGCGGCCCGCGGGATCCGGCTGAACTCGGCGCTGCGCTGCAAGGGATGCTGAACGACCGCGGCAACGACCCGGACCAGGTGCTCGGGGTCTACGCGGCGACCCTCGCGCCAGCCGTGATATCGGCGGACAGCCCGCGCTACCTCGGCTTCATTCCGGCCGCGCCGACGAAGGCGGCACTGCTGTTCGACATGCTCGTCTCCTGCGCGTCCATCCAGGGCATCTCCTGGCTGGAGGCGGCAGGCGCGATTCAGGCCGAGAACCAGGTGCTCCGGCTGATCGCCGATCGGGCCGGGCTGCCGGCCACGGCCGGGGGCTGCTTCGTCTCCGGCGGCTCGGCCGGCAACCTGTCCGCGCTCGTCGTCGCCCGTGAGGTAGCCAAGCGCAATGCCGGACCCGCCGCCGCGGGCCGGCGCTGGCGGGCGGCCGTCGGCACGGATGCCCATTCCTCGATCATTAGCACGCTCCGGATCCTGGAGATGGATGCGCTCACCGTGCGCACCGATGATCACCAGCTCACCGGCGACGCACTCCGGGCCGCGATCGAGGCCGATGGCGACCCGTCGTCGGTCGCGGCGGTAGTAGCGACGTCGGGCACCACGAACGCCGGCATCATCGACGACCTGGCCGGCGTCGCCGCCGTCGCGAAGACGCGCAATCTCTGGTTCCACGTCGACGGCGCCTACGGCGGGGCCGGCCTGTTCGCGCCCAGCGTCCGCCGTGCCTACGACGGCATCGAGAACGCCGACTCCTTCATCGTCGACCCGCACAAGTGGCTGTTCGCCCCGTTCGACTGCGCGGCACTGATCTACCGTGACCCGTCACTCGCCCGGTCGGTGCACAAGCAGGATGCTTCGTACCTCGACGTGATCCACGACGATCCGGCGGAGTGGAATCCGGCCGACTACGCCTACCACCTGACCAGGCGCGCCAGAGGCCTGCCGTTGTGGTTCTCGCTGGCTGTGCACGGCATCGCGGCCTATGCCGACGCCATCGAGGCGGCAATCGGGCTGGCCCGGCAGGCCGCGGCCGAGATCCGCAGCCGCGACTACCTGGAGCTGATCCGCGAGCCAGACCTGTCCGTGGTGCTCTTCCGCCGCCGAGGCTGGAGTGGCGAGGAATACACGCGGTGGGCAGATCAGCTGCTCAGCGATCAGGTGGCGTTCATGCCACCGTCGGCATGGGAGGGCGAGACGGTGGCCAGGTTCGCGTTCCTGCATCCGCACACGCCGATGGACCTCGTCCGGCGGATCCTCGACCGGATGGCGTGACTATCGCCGGGCGCCGGCCTGCGCTGCCACCGGGCGCCGGCATACGCTGACGCCTTAACGCGGTGTCACCGCGATGTGCCTCCAGCGAGCGCCGCCGGAGCCAGCAGGAGGTGAGATGACCAGCCAGCCAACCGGACCGGCCGAGTCGGTACCGTCCTCCCCGTCCGCCCCCGCCGCCTCCCAGGGCGCGCACGAACCGGCCCCCTCGTCCGCCCCGCCTGTGCAGGCCCCGCCTGTGCAGGCCCCGCCTGTGCAGGCCCCGCCAGTGCAGGCCCCGCCAGTTCAGATGGGCATGCCCAGTCATGTCGACGCTGCCCTGCGCTCCTTCGGGCAGCCGAACTCAGCCAGGAGGCAATTCGACTTCCTGGACGACAGCTACGAGTGGCGCCGGGTGTTCTCCGAACTGTTCGGAACCTTCCTGCTTGTCCTCGCGGCGGCTGGTGGCGGCATGGTGAACGCCAGGTTCGGCGGCCATGTCACCAGCCACACCGCGCTGGTAGTGGCACCGGCGCTGACGGTGGCCGCCATCATCCTGTTCATGGGCGCTGTTTCCGGTGCGCACCTCAACCCGGCGGTCAGCCTCGCGTTCGCGATGCGCGGCAACTTCCCGTGGAAGCGGGTCCCTGCCTACATCGGCGCCCAGGCGGCCGGCGCGGTGCTGGCCACGCTGCTGCTGTGGGCGCTGGTCGGCAAGCACGGCAGTGCCGGGCTCACGCTGCCAGGCCATGGCATCTCGACCGTCACCGCAATGATCTGGGAGGCGGTACTGACTACCGGACTGGTCAGCGTCATCCTCGGCACTGCGTCCGGCGCGCAGCAGGTCGGCTCGTTCGCCGCCTTCGGGGTGGGCAGCTATATCGCGCTCGCCGGGCTCTGGGCATCACCGGTCAGTGGCGCCTCGATGAATCCCATCCGGTCGCTCGGCCCCGCGCTCGTGCTCGGTGACTGGACGTCATGGTGGGCGTATCTCATCGGTCCCGTGGCGGGCGCGATCATCGCCGTCGGCATCGCCTATATCCTCCGCGGCCCGGGCGGCGGCATGCACGGGACCGAGGCGGCGCAGGGCACCCTGGGCACGCTGTGGACGCCGGAGCGCATCGGGACCCCGATGCCATCCCCGGCTTCAGCTGATGACCCCCGCTGATGAGCGCGACCGAGCGTGCCGGCGGCCGGCCGGCGCAGCGATCACGGACCGGGCCGGCGCAGCCGCCGCCCGGGCCGGCTGAGCGCGCTGCCCTCGGCAAGGCGGCCCGTGCCAGGGTGCCCAGGCGGCGACATGCCGTATTCGAGCCTGCCGCCGGCCGGCCGGACCCGGTTAGCCAGCTGGAACAGCAGTCGGCGGCGCGGGTCCCCGAACTGGTGAAGATCCGCTACGGGCGGATGCTGGCCTCTCCGCTCGCGTACTTCCGCGGCGCAGCCCTGCCGATGGCCGCCGACCTGGCCGGAACCCCTGCGACCGGGCTGACCGTCCAGTTGTCTGGTGACGCGCACCTGTCCAACTTCGGGGTCTTCGCCTCGCCGGAGCGCCGCCTCGTCTTCGATATCAACGACTTCGACGAGACCCTGCCCGGTCCGTGGGAATGGGATATCAAGCGGCTGGCCGCGAGCCTGGAAGTGGCGGCACGCGGCAACGGCATCTCGGGCCGGCACCGGAGGCAGATCGTCGTGGCAGCCGCCGCGCGCTACCGCCAGGCGATGCGCCATTTCGCCCGGCGGGGCAACCTGGGCGTCTGGTACGCCCACGCGGAACTGGACGAGCTCCAGGCCGAGTATCAGGCGATACTCGATCCAGCCCAGCGCAAGCTGGCCGCCGGCGGCCGTGCCCGCAGCCGCGCAGGCAGCAGGTACAACCTGCAGGAATTCAGCAAGCTGACGCATGAGGTAGCCGGCCGGCCCCGGATCAACTCCGACCCGCCGCTCCTGGTGCCGATCGCCGAGCTTGAGCGGGACCAGCGGGACGCTGCCGGGCTCGGCGCCCAGCTGAGCGGTTTCCTGGCCAGGTATAAGCGCACGCTGGAAGCCGACCGCCGGTTCCTGCTCGGGCAGTTCGAGGTCGCGGACATGGCCCGCAGGGTCTCTGGCGTGGGCAGTGTGGGAATGCGCTGCTGGATTGTGCTGCTGCTCGGCCGTGACGAGGAAGATCCGCTGTTCTTGCAGGTGAAGGAGGCCGGGCAGTCTGTGCTCAGCGCGTTCGCCGGTGCCAGCGAGTACGCCAACGGGGGCCAGCGCGTCGTCTCGGGCCAGCGGCTCATGCAGGCGTCGAGCGATATCTTCCTTGGCTGGCAGCGGACTGGCATGGGGCCAGCCGGCCAGGCCCGTGACTTCTACGTCCGGCAGTTCCGCGACTGGAAGCTCTCGATCGAGGTCCAGTCCATGACGCCCCGCAGCCTGCGCGTCTACGGGGAACTCTGCGGATGGACGCTGGCAAGGGCGCACGCCAGGTCCGGCGACCGGATCGCGATCGGCGCCTACCTTGGTGGCGGGGATGTTTTCGACCAGGCCATCGGAGAGTTCGCTGCCGCCTACGCCGACCAGAACGAGCGCGACTACCAGGCACTCCAGGCCGCGGTGGCGGCCGGCCGGGTGATCGCCGAGACCGGCATCTGACGGACGCCTGCCCAGCCGTCGTTCGCTCAGCCGACGGGCAGCCGCCCGGCTGTGCTCCTGGCTTACGCGACCGTGCTCCTGGCTAAACGGTTCCCGCGTAGGGCGGGGACCTGCGCATTGTGCCTAGCGCGGTCTGGTCCTGCGCCGTTTCAGGCTCATCAAGCGGCGGTCGCGCAGCGGATGCAGGTGCGCGCCGCCGGGCGCGCGGCCAGCCGCCCGGCGCCGATCGGCTCGCCGCAGCGCTCGCAAGTGCCGTAACTGCCGTCGGCGATCCGGGCGAGCGCCAGGTCCACGTCCGCCAGCCTGCCGCGGGCCCGCTCCAGCAGGGACATGACCTGCGCCCGCTCGAAGGCGATGGTCGCCCCCTCCGGGTCGTGCTCATCATCGGTGGCTGCCGAGGATGTGGCCTCGACGATGCCGTCGAAATCGCGCGTCAGCGCCGATATCGCGGCGGTCGCGGCGGCGCGCTCAGCATCCAGCAGCTCCCGTGCGCAATCCAGATCGGCATCTGGCGGGATCGGTCCTGCACCATCAGCCATATCAGTCACAGAAGACTCAAGATCCAATTCAACGGTTAAGATTTGTCCGGCGATATCCGGCACGATCCTAACCAATGACGGATCTGGCGGCCCATGTCAGCGCGCGCCAGCGGCCAGCTGCTCGATGATCTCCGCCGCGGGCCGGTCCGACGCGGACCGGAAGCCTGTTCCGGCGTACAGGCTCATCCGGTCCTGATCCCCGCTGGCCGCGGCAGCAGCGCGAAGCGGGCGGGTGGCGTTGTTGATCTCTGGATAGCCGGCCGGCGCGCCCGCGTGCTCAAGCACGAACTTATTCGCCAGGGCGCGCGCTGGCCGGCCGCTGAATGCCCTGGTCACCTCCGTCGAGGTAAAGCGGGGTTCAGCGAGCGCCGCCTTGTGCGCCGGGTGCGCACCGCTCTCGGGGCAGCGCAGGAAGGCGGTTCCTGCCTGGACGCCGACCGCTCCCGCGGACAGGGCAGCGGCAACCCCGCGCGCATCCGCGATCCCCCCGGCGGCGACCAGCGGAAGGTCAGTCACCGCCGCGGCCGCGCCGATCAGCGCCAGCAGCCCGGGGCCGCTGCCGCCGCGGGCCGGCGGCCCGGGAGGGTTGGCGAACGTCCCCCGGTGGGCGCCCGCCGCCGGGCCCTGAACGCACAGCAAGTCGGCGCCGGCGGCCGCCGCGCTGGCTGCCTCCCGGGGATCGGTGACGGTGACCGCGACCAGGGTCCCGCCGGCCTGCAGGCCGCGGATCACATCGGCGGGAGGGCAGCCGAAGGTGAAGCTGATCACTGATGGCCGGCCGGCCATCAGCACGGTGATCTTGCCCGTCCAGCGGTCGTCGTCCCACGACGGCTCGCCAGGCGCGGCGCCAGGCGCCCGGGCGTCGTCGCGCAGGGACGCGACATAGTCCGCCACCGCTTCCGGGTGGCGGGCGGGCTGGCCGGGGACGAACACATTGACCCCGAACCCCGGCACTCCCGCCGCCCGGACGGTGCTGATCTCGGCCAGCATCGTCTCGGCCGTCTTGTAGCCGCCGGCCAGGAAGCCAAGCGCACCCGCCCGGGCCGCGGCGATCACGAGGGCGGCGGTCGACGGGCCGCCTGCCATCGGCGCAACCCAGATCGGCAGCTCACTCAGCTGCCGGACCCGGTCCGCCGGGCTATCTGTCATGTGTCGCTCCCGTCCGCGGCCAGGCCATGTCCTCTGCCCATGAGATCACTTCCCGCAGCCCAGGTGCCAACGTGGTGAATCGCGGGATCGACCACCTTGCAAGGTGGTCGATGCGGGGATCGACCACCATAAGCTGGGCGGGCACTGCGGTCCGGGTATGGCCGGCCCTGCGGTCCGGGCATCCCTCGTGATCAGGCAGGCTGGTGCCATGGCAGAGCAACTCACCCTGATGGCCGTGCACGCCCACCCGGACGACGAGTCATCGAGTACCGGCGGCGTCCTTGCGAAGTACTCGGCGGAAGGCATCCGGACAGTGGTCGTGACCTGCACGAACGGGGAATTCGGCGATGCGCCGGGACAGGTCAAGCCAGGCGAGGACGGTCATGACGAGGCCGCGGTGGCGAAGATCAGGCTGGCGGAGCTCCGGACAGCCTGTGACCTGCTCGGCGTCAGCGACCTCGAGGTGCTCGGCTACCACGACTCGGGCATGCCGGAGTGGGACTACAAGGACCGGCCGGACGTGTTCAGCAACGTGCCCCTCGCCACCGTCACGGATCGCGTCGCGGCTCTGATCGACCGCTACCGGCCGCAGGTCGTCGTGACTTACGACGACAACGGCGGCTACCAGCATCCGGACCACCTGCACGCAGCCCGCGCCGCTGTCGCCGCCGTTTCGGCCACCGGAATCCCGTCGAAGCTCTACCTGACCGCGATGCGGAGCAGCGGCTGGCGGGATGTCTGGGAGGCGCTGCGGGAACAGGGCATCGAGGTGCCCGACTTCAACGAGATGGATCCCGTAACGCAGCGCCAGATGGAGGAATCCGAACGGCGCATCACGACGACCGTCGACATCCGCCCGGTGCTCGAGCGCAAGGGCGACGCGCTCCGGGCGCACGCCAGCCAGATCGAGGACTCATGGTTCTCGAAGATCCCGCCCGACGTCGTGGCGCGGGTTTTCGGGCAGGAGACTTTCATCCGCGCGAGTGATTCCACCGGGGCCCCCGTTCCGGAACATGATCTTTTTGCCGGGCTCAGGTAGATCCTGGCTGGCTGCGGGCATGACCCAGCGCCCGGGCGAGAGTTCACAGCCCGAGCAGCGCGGCCGCGTTGTCGTGGCAGACCGCCCGCAGCCACGGCGCGCCGAGGCCGAGCCGTGCCAGTGCCCGGAGCTGATGCGGGTAGGGATGGGGGATGTTGGGGAAGTCGCTGCCCAGCAGGATCTTGCTGCCGAGCCCGGCCAGCCGGGGCAGCTGGCCGGCCGGGAACGGCGCGCGGCTCTCCGCGTAGTCGGTGAAGACCATGGTCGTGTCCAGGAAGACGCCAGGGTAGGTTTCGGCGAGATCGAGGAACTCGGCGTACTCGGGCGTCCCGAAGTGGGCAATGATCGCGGTCAGCCGCGGATGCCGCGCGATGACCTCGCTCATCGGCCCCGGGCCGGTGTGGCGGCCGGGGAAGGGCCCAGAACCGCAGTGCACCACCACGGGCACGCCAGCGTCGGCTAGCAGGCCCCACACCGGATCGAGCAGGTCCGAACGCGGGTCGTAGCCGCCGACCTGGACGTGGGCCTTGAACAGCCGGGCGCCATCGCTCAGTGCCCGTGCTACGTATCCGGCCGCGGCTGGCTCGGCGAAGAACGTGGCGCTGTGCAGGGCGTCGGGGGTACGGGCGGCGAATTCTGCGGACCAGCCGTTGAGCCAGGCGGCCATGCCCGGCTTGTGCGGGTAGTTCAGCGCGCTGAACCGGCGGACGCCGAAGGCGCGGAGCAGTTCGATCCGGTCTTCCTCGGGCAGCCGGTAGGCGATCGGCCACTTCAGGCCGCCTTCCGAGCCGACGTTGTCGAAGTAGGCCCAGACCTTCTTCATGACGTTGGCGGGCATGAAATGCGTATGGATGTCGATGAGGCCGCTCAGGCCCAGTTCCGACCAGAACGCGGTGACCTCGGCCACTTGCGCGGCCAGTCCGGTGCCAGGTTCGGCCCCGCGCTCCGCGCCACCCTGATCTGTCATACCGGTGCGCCCTCCAGCCTCGAAGTAACCAAGCATGCCAGCACCGGTCAGGCCGGCACTGATCCGGACGCGCCGTGCCCGCGGGAGGTCCCGGACCCATGCTCGCGCGCTTCGCGTCGACAGCGCCGCCGTGATAACCCGGATCGGCCGGCGTCGTATCCGTCCCATGCGCTCCGATATGGGCGGTAGCGCGTCTAACAAGTGGCAGCGCGGGGGCGCGGTCCCGGGCGGATCATCGTCGGGACCACATGCCGGCCAGAGGGCTTGCTGGCCGCCTGGTTGATGCCCTGACGCGCAGCGGGCCCGGCGCAGCGCCACACTGGTGTAATGAGCCAGCGCGTCAGGACGCTCGTCCGGGTCGAGGGAATCGTCCAGGGCGTTGGCTTCCGCCCGTTCGTGTACTCGCTTGCTACCAGGCTCGGCCTCGCCGGGCGAGTGGGCAACGACGTGGCCGGCGTCTTCGCCGAGGTGGAAGGCCCGGCGGCGGCCGTCCGGCAGTTCCTGCTCTCGCTGGAGCAGGACGCGCCGCCGCTGGCCCGGATCGAGCGGGTCAGCACAAAGGACCTCCAGCCGGACGGATCGTCAGGGTTCTCCATCGCGCCGAGCGACTCCGCCGGGCAGCGCAACACCCTGGTGTCGGCTGACACCGCGGCATGCGATGACTGCCTGCGAGAACTCGCCGATCCTGCCGACCGCCGGTTCGGCTACCCGTTCATCAACTGCACGAACTGCGGGCCGAGGTTCACGATCGTCCGCGACGTGCCCTACGACCGGGCACTGACGACGATGGCCGGCTTCGCCATGTGCGCGCGGTGCGCGGCAGAGTACAACGACCCGGCAGACCGGCGCTTCCACGCGCAGCCGGTCTGCTGCCCGGCCTGCGGCCCCCGGCTGCGGCTCCTTGACGCAGCGGGGGCGCCGCTGCCCGGCGAGCCGCTGGCGGCGACGGCCGGCCTGCTGCGGCAGGGGCAGGTGCTCGCCATCAAGGGGCTGGGCGGCTATCACCTGGCGGTGGACGCCGGGAATGAGAGCGCCGCGGCGGCGCTGCGGGATCGCAAGCACCGGGAAGACAAGCCATTCGCGATCATGGTCGCGGATGCTGCCGCCGCCCGCGAGCTCTGCGATGTCGATGAGGCAGCTGAGTCCCTGCTGGTCAGCAGCCGGCGGCCGATT
>Ga0302235_10000386_pt1 | contig 35840 bp, 25 predicted proteins | sample II_Palsa_N3_3_FD_193577 | JGI IMG/M metagenome (GOLD analysis project Ga0302235, IMG submission 193577) | Peat permafrost microbial communities from Stordalen Mire near Abisko, Sweden - II_Palsa_N3_3 | ecosystem: Environmental > Terrestrial > Soil > Palsa > Peat permafrost | place: Sweden...
CGATCCGGTCGAACCCGTGGGCCGTGAACAACCGCGTGATCCCGTCGGCGGTGTAGTCGAAGATCGGGCACCGGCCGATCCACTCGTAGCGGACCTTGCGGATCGGTCCTTTGAGCCAGGACCAGGCCGGAAAGGAGGCGACGACACAGCCGCCCGGGGCGCACAGCTCGGCCATGCGCGCGACGAACCGATCGGGCTCCGCCAGGTAGTCGAAGAACCCCAGCGCGAGGATCACGTCGAACTGCTCGGCAGACCGGGTCTCGAGGAAGTCCGCGGCGACGAGCTCGACCCGATCTCCAAACCGGGCGAGCCGTGCCCGGGCAAGCTCGACCATCGGTTCGGCGAAGTCGATGCCGAGATAGCGCTCCGCACCCGCCTCGAGTACGAACTCGCCGATCCGTCCCGAGCCGCAGCCGACGTCGAGCACGCTCGGCATCGACAGTGCGCTGACCGTGTCGAATGCGAGCTCGCGGCGCCGGAACAGGCCCGGGCGCAGCAGCCGGACGAGCGGACGCTCGTCCTCGTAGAGGTCATCGAACTGGTGTGCCTTGGAACGGAAGCGGTCGCGCACCTGCTGCGCGGTTCTGGACGAGTCGGGCATGGGCCTCACCATACGAGATCAGATCGTGGCGCTTGGCGATCGCGCGGAGCACCGGCACGGCGCGGCTGCGCGCCGCGTTGCGCTGCCACGTACGCGCCCGGATCCGGGCGCGGCCCGCGGCGCCGTTCGCACGGCCGAGCAACGGATCGAGCGGTTCGGGGTCGAACTCCTGCGGGTGCAGGTAGAGGCCGCTCAACGGAGGCACACGCCGCAACCCCGCCAGCACGACCCGTGTCGGAGCGACGCTCCAGTACGACGCGCCGCCGAGTGGCATGCACACCGATCGCCACCGCGAGGCGGCGACGGGGAACTCCCACAGAACGCCGGCCCCGCGCTCGTACGGGCCACGTGACGCGGACCCGGTGGCGGAACGCAGGCTCGGTGCAGGACTCTGACTGGCGTCGTACTCGAATCCCTCGGCCGCGATCACGTCGTAGGCCCAGCCGGCGGCGCTCGTGATCGAGAACGCGGGCGCCCGGTAACCGCGCGGACGCTGACCGGTCAGTTGCTCGATCGTCGCGGTCGCCCGCCGCAGGTCATCCGCGAACTCGGTCGCGGTCTGCCGCCACACGGGCGCGTGCGCGTCGCCGTGAGAGCCGATCTCGTGACCGGCCGCCGCGATCCGCCGCACGAGGTCCGGATGGGCCCGCGCGGTCACTCCGAGGATGAAGAACGTGCAGCGCACGCCGAGCTCGTCGAACAGCTCCAGGATCGTCTGCGTCTGCCGGGCGAGGGCCGGCCCGGGCTCGGACCAGCCCGGATCCCCGTAGCGGCGCCGGACGAGCTGATGCCAGTCCTCGTAGTCGACGCTGAGCAGCAGGACGGGGCCGGCAGCGATCGCTGGATCGGTCGATTGCGCGAGGCGTTGATGATCCATACGGGTACCGCATTATCAGGTGTCCGCTAGCCCAGGAGCGCGGTTTTCCTGCATGCAGGACAGCGCCACTGGAGCCATACTGACCGCGGCATTGCCCGATAGACGCCGTCCCTGGCACGGACTTGCATGCAGGAGTAAAGTCCCGCCCACACGCGGAGCATGCGACGCGCACACAAGGAGAGGGAGCATTGACCGCATCAAATCTGCAGGAGTTGCTGGACCAGTCGGGCAACATCGTCGAGTTGCTGCGCAACTCGCAGATCGGCGCCTACATCTACCCGGTCGTTCCGGACGAATTCAGCAACTGGCGCCGGGAGCAGCGGGCGTGGCGGGAGACCGCGGTGCTGTTCGACCAGTCCCACCACATGGTCAACCTGTTCATCACCGGTCCCGACGCGATCAAGCTGATCTCCGACACGGCGATCAACAGCGTCGCCAACTTCCCCGTGAACATGGCCAAGCAGTACGTCCCGACGACGCCGGCGGGCCACGTGATCGGCGACGGCATCCTGTTCCACCTCGATGACGAGGAGTTCGTGTTCGTCGGCCGCGCGCCGGCCGCCAACTGGCTGCAGTTCCAGGGAGAGACCGGCGGCTACAACCTCGAGATCGTCAAGGACGACCGCTCGCCCTCACGCCCGTACGGCAAGCCCGTCCGCCGCGAGTTCTGGCGATTCCAGATCCAGGGCCCGAACGCGTGGCAGGTGATCGAGAAGGTCAACGGCGGCCCCGTCGAGCAGCTCAAGTTCTTCCGGATGGCGACGATGAACGTCGCCGGGATGCAGGTCCGGACGCTGCGCCACGGGATGGCCGGCGCTCCCGGGCTAGAGCTGTGGGGTCCGTACGAGACCTACGACAAGGTGCGCGAAGCGATCCTCGAGGCCGGCCAGGAGTTCGGCATCGAGCCGGTCGGCGCCCGCGCGTACGCGTCGAACACGCTCGAGTCGGGCTGGATCCCGTCGCCGCTGCCTGCGATCTACACCGGCGAGTCGCTGCGCCAGTACCGAGAGTGGCTCGGTGCCGGGAGCTACGAGGCGACCAACTCGCTGGCTGGCAGCTTCGTCTCGGACGTCGTCGAGGACTACTACCTGAATCCGTGGGAGCTCGGCTACGGCGGGTTCGTCAAGTTCGACCATGACTTCATCGGCCGTGACGCGCTGGAGCAGATCGAGCCCGAGACCCAGCGCCGCAAGGTGACGCTCGCCTGGGACAGCGACGACGTGTCGAGGATCTGGAGCTCGCTGGTCGACCTCGGCGCCGACCGCCCCTACCAGTACTTCGACGTGCCGCTGGCGAACTACGGCTCCTCGAACTTCGACGCCGTCCTGGACGACTCCGGCGAGCTCGTCGGGTGCTCGATGTTCTCCGGCTACAGCGCCAACGAGAAGCGCGCGCTGTCGCTCGCGACGGTCGACCCCGATGTCGACATCGGCAGCGTCGTCGAGGTCGTGTGGGGCGAGCCCGACGGCGGCACCCGCAAGCTCACGGTCGAGCCGCACAAGCAGTTGCACGTGCGCGCGGTCGTCAGCCCGGTGCCGTATGCCGAGACGGCACGGCTCGAGTATGCCGAGGGCTGGCGCACCAGGCAGTAGAAACGCCTGCGTGAACCGTCAGGCGGCGCGCCGGACGACGACCATCCGGTCGACCTCCTCGACGATCCCCCACTCCCAAGCCGGGCGCTCGCGGAACAGCTCGGCGACGACGCGCGTCGGCCCGGCGCTGCCGCGCGGCCCGCGCGCGTCGTGGAAGGCGATCACGCCGCCGACCCGGATGTGGGGGTGCCACACCTGCCAGTCCTCCCTGCATGCCTCGTAGCTGTGGTCGCCGTCGATGAACAGCACGTCGATCTCGCCCGAGCGCCAGCGCCGCCCCACCTCCTGGCTGCGGGCGACGTGCCAGTGCACCGATGGACCGCCGCTCCGGGCCGCCCGCCGCACCGCCAGCCGCGTCGCCGTCGGGTTGGCCCGCCAGCCGAAGTTCAGTGACGTCCCCTGCTCGTCGATGAAAGGATCGATCAGGTGAAGCTCCGCGCCGGCCGCGAGCGCGGCGCACAGCACGACCGCGGACGAGCCCTCGTACACCCCGATCTCGACCACCCTGCGAGCGTCCGTCTCGCGCGCGAGCCGGCGCAGCAGCTCGCCCTCGGGCGCCGAGTGCATCGGCCGCGGCGGGATCAGGCCCGCGGCCAGCGCGAGCGCGCGCAGCGCCGTGTTGTTGCGAACCGCGTCGGGCACGCGGCTGCGTATCTGCTGTGGCAGCCGCACGGGCCTGAAGATAGCGGCGACCGGCGACCGCCAATCGACCTGCTCACCGGCGCGCCCGAACCGGATTCCCTCGTCCTGAAGCTCGCCTCTGAGGAGCAGCCGCCGGTCGGCGAACCAGTTCTGGTGCAGCCGCCACGGCGCCCGCTCGCCCTGCCGCGGCAGACCGTCGGCCGCGCGCGTCACGTAGCCGGAGGTGAACTCGAGCAGCGGCTCGAGTCGCTGCCCGGCGTCCGGCGCGAGCGGCGCCGCGTAGTCGTAGCCGTGGCGGTCGAGGTAGGCCAGCAGCCGGCACGCGAACTCGCAGATCAGGTCACACTTGAGCGTCCACGACGCGTTCGTGTAGCCGAACGACAGCGCCGCATTGGGTACGCCGCTCAGCATCGCCCCCTTGTAGGCCACCCGAGAACCGGGGTCGACCGTGACCCCATCGACCACGACCTCCGCGCCGCCGAGCAGCTCGAGCGCCAAGCCGGTGGCGGTGACGATCAAGTCAGCCTCGAGCTCCTCGCCCGAGTCGAGCCGGATCCCGGCCGGCGTGAACGACTCGATCCGGCCGGTCGCGACAGATGCCGTCCCGGCACGGATCGCCGCAAACAGATCACCGTCGGCGACGACGCACAGCCGCTGGTCCCACGGGTTGTAGCGCGGAGTGAAATGGCGCTCGACGTCGTAGCCGGGCGGCAGTTCGCGCGCGAGGGCCGCCAACAGCAGCCGCTTGGCGAGCGCCGGCCGGCGGCGGCTCAGCTGAAAGGTCAGGGCCGTCGTCGCAATGCTCTCCAGGCGCAGCAGTTGCGAGGCGACCAGCGGGGGCACCCGGTTGAACAGTGCCCGCGCCAACGCCGACTCGCGCGGGAGCGAGACCACGTAGCTCGGCGAGCGCTGCAGCATCACGACATGTGCAGCCCGCTCGGCCAGTGCCGGGGCGAGCGTGATCGCGGTCGCGCCGCTGCCGATCACGATCACCTGCTTGCCGGACCAGTCGAGGTCCGCCGGCCACTGCTGCGGGTGCACGATCGGTCCGGCGAACCGCTCGACCCCCGGGAAGCTCGGTGTGTAGCCGGCCTCGTAGCTGTAGTAGCCGCTGCAGAAGTGCAGGAAGCGGCAGCTGAGCACGGCCCGCTCGCCGCAACCGCGGTTGCACTCGACAGTCCAGCGTGCCGTCCGCGAGTCCCAGGCCGCGCGCAGGACCCGGTGCCCGAAGCGGATTCGTCGCTCGACGTCGTGCTCGCGCGCGGTCGCGCGGATGTAGTCGCGGATCTCGGCGCCGGCCGCAATCGCGCGAGGCGCCGTCCACGGCCGGAACGAGTAGCCGAGCGTGAACATGTCCGAGTCCGACCGCACCCCCGGGTAGCGGAACAGATCCCAGGTGCCGCCGATCGCCTCGCGCGCCTCGAGGATCGCGTAGGTGGCGCCAGGCAGCCGCCGCTGCAGATGGCAGGCGGCGCCGATCCCGGACAGGCCGGCGCCGACGATCAGGACGTCGAAGTGCTCGTCCACCCCGGGAGAGTATGTGGGTCTCAGCTGGTAGCGGTCGCGGTCACGAGGAACGGCTCCCCGAACGTGACCGTGACCCGGCAGGCGACCCGCTTGCCGGGTGCGGCCGGGAGCGACTGACTCCTCGCCCCGCGGATCGGGATCCCATCGCGCAGCCACTGGTAGCCGTCGAAGCCGAACAGGTGCAGCGACGGCTTGACCTGCCCCCAGTGAGTGGTGCTCGGTGCCAAGCAGCGCAGCGGTCCGCCGGGTCGAGCCGGCGCGGTGACGATCGGGGCGGCCTGCAGGGCCGCCCCCTTGCCGGTGGTCACGTACCCGATTCCGCCGGGGCCGGCCTCGTCGGTGAACCAGACGTCGCCGTCCGGCCCGGCAGTGAGCGCCGCCGGCAGCGCTCCAAGCATCAGCCCGCGCCCGTACTCGGTGATCCGCCCGCCGCTGGTGATCCGCCCGATCGCAGGGGTCCACCCCTCGTCGGTGAACCACAGGTTGCCGTCCGGGCCGGCGGCGATCGCGACCGGGGCGCTGTTCGGCCACAGCCCGCGCCTGTATTCCGTGATCTTGCCGCTCGGGCTGATCCTCCCGATCGCGCCGGCGCCATCGGCGAACCACGTGGTCCCAACAGGTAGCCCGGCCATGCCGAGCGGCTGCGTGCCGCGGATCAGGCCACGGATCGTCTCGCTGATCTGGCCACGCGCGCTGAGATGACCGATCGCACAGGTCCCGTGCAGATCGCAGCCGTGGTCGGTGAACCAGACCGAGCCGTCGCGGTTCGGCGCGAGCCCGAACGGGATCGCGCCGGGGAGTAGGCCCTTGGTGAACTCGGTGATCTGCCCACTCGGCGTGATCCGCCCGATTCCGGGCACCTGCCCCTCCGCGGTGAACCACATCACGCCGCCCTTGCCGAGCGCGAGCTCGAACGGCAAGCTTCCCGGCAGCAGGCCGCGGGAGAACTCGGTGATCTTGCCCGACGGGGTGATTCGCCCGATCGCCGGACGCGCGCCCTCATCGGTGAACCACAGGTCGCCGTCGGGGTCGACCGCCATGTAGTAGGGGATCGCGCCTTGGCGCAATCCCCGGCTGAACTGGCTGAAGTGGCCGAGCGAGTCGACCCGGAGGATCAGGCAGTACCCGTGTCCAAGGCAGCCCTGGTCGGCGAACCACAACGACCCGTCGGAGCCGACCGCGATCCCGAACGGGTATGCGTGCGCGGTGGCGTTGAACGCGAGCTCGCTGATCCTCCCCGCATGCCGCACCGGCGCCTGCTGCCCCCCTGCCGCCGCCACCGCAACCAGCGGGGAGCCGGCGGCTAGCACCAGGGCTGCAACTACGGCGAGCCTGCGCACGACACCAGGCTACGCCTGCCGCGCAAGTTTTTCGCCGTATCCCGTGTTGTCAGACTGCGAGCTCCGCGTGGCTGATCCACGTCTCGTACATCTCGGCGTAGCGACCGCCGCGGGCGATGAGCTGCTCGTGCGAGCCGTCCTCGATCACGCGGCCGCTGTCGATCACGACGATCCGGTCAGCCTTCATCGCGGTCGTCAGCCGGTGGGCGATCAGCACGGCTGTGCGCTGCGCCAGCAGGACGTCGAGGGCGGCCTCGATCTTGGTCTCGGACAGGAGGTCGAGGTTTGAGGTGGCCTCGTCCAGGACGAGCACCCGCGGCTTGGCCATGAACGCCCGGGCCAGGGCGATCAGCTGGCGCTCGCCGCTGGAGAGCGACTGGCCGCGCTCGTGCACGACGGTGTCGAGCCCGTTGGGCATCCGCTCGACGACGTCGCTCAGGCCCACTGCTCGCACCGCTTCCCAGACCTCGTCGTCGCTTGCGTCCGGGCAGGCGAAGGCGATGTTGTAACGCAGCGTTCCAGCGAACAGGAACGGCTCCTGGGGGACGACGCCGAGCTGCCGGCGTAGGGAGTCGATCGTCACATCGCGCAGGTCGTGGCCGTCGATCAGGACCCGCCCTGCGGTGGGGTCGTAGAAGCGGGTGATCAGCTTGGCGAGGGTCGACTTGCCCGCGCCCGTCTGGCCGACGAACGCAACGGTCTCGCCGGCCCGGATCCGCAGGTCGATGTCGCGGACAACGGGCAGCTCGGGGTCATAGCCGAACGTCACGTGGTCGAACGTGATCTCCCCATCCAGCGGAGGCAGCACGTCGGCGTCGACGGCCTCGGGCGTGGAGGGGTCGACCGCGAACAGCGTGCGCAGCTTGAAAACCGACGCCTGGCCCTGCTGGAAGGTGTTGTACTGCTGGACGAGCAGCTGAATCGGTGCGAAGAAGCGGTTCAGATATAGGAAGAAGGCGACGAGCGCACCGAGCGACAGCTCGTGCTCGAGAACCATGTGGCCGCCGATCGCAAGCAGCGCCGCCTGGCCGAGGTATCCCAGCATCTGGGTGCCCGGGCCGTAGATCGCGTTGATCTGGGCGGTGTAGTTGTTGGCCGCGCGGTAGTCGCCGACGACGTTGCGGTGCTGGACGACGTTGTAGCGCTGGCGGTTGTATGCGGCGATCGTCCGCATCCCGTGCAGGCTCTCCGACAGGTCGCCGAGCACATTTGCGATCCCGTCGCGGACGCGCCGGTAGCCCCGCTCGGAGGCCGAGCGGAACCAGACCGAGGCAGCCGTCAGCAGCGGGATCACGAGGGCGAGCGTGATCAGCGTCAGCTTGACGTTCAGCGTGAACAGGATGATCGTGATCACGATCATCGTCAGCCCCTGGACGAGCAGCTGCGCGAGGCCGTCCTGCAGCAGCTGCTGCAGGTTCTCGATGTCGCTCGTCATCCGGGTCAAGATCACCCCGGCCTTCTCGTCGGTGTAGAAGTCGAGGCCGAGGCGCTGCAGCTGGGTGAAGACACGCACCCGCAGGTCGTTCATCACCCGCGCCGCGAGGCGCCCGGTGACCCGTGCCTGAGAGCGCTGGGCGGCGGCGGTGATCGCGACCGCCGCCAGGAAGATCACGCTCACGGCGACGATCACGCGAACGTCGTGATGCAGCATCCCGTGGCTGATCTGACGCATCCCGTGGTTGATCCCGTACTCGATCAACAGCGGGCCCACCTGATTGGCGACGCTGACGATCGTCACCAGCAGGATCGCGAGCGCGCCCAGGTGCCAGTGGCGGAAGATCAGTGCCCGCAGGGTCAGGCGCTTGCCGCTGTCGTCGGTCGAGCGGTAGCTGAAGCGCGCGGCCGGCTCGCCGTGATCCGGCTCCTCGGCGAGCAGTTTGTCAACGCCCTTCTGGAGCTCCGACGGGATCCCCGCGAACGGCAGCCCGCCGCCTGGGGCCGCGGCGCTGCGCGAGCCGCCGGGCGGCCCGAACATGCCACCGCCCCCCATCATGCCGCCACCGCCGAAGCTCATCGCTCGCCTCCGTCCGGCACGTCGCGCTCCTCCTGCTCAACCTGCGCGAGCACCTCGACGTACAGCGCCGAGGTCTCCATCAGCTCGGTGTGGGTGCCGTCGGCGACAACCCGCCCGTCGTCGACCAGGACAACTCGGTCGGCGAGGCCGATCGTCGACAGGCGGTGGGCGACGATCAGCGTCGTCCGTCCCTCCATCAGTACCCGCAGGCCCTCGTGGATCACCTGCTCCACCTGCACGTCAACGGCGCTGGTCGCGTCGTCGAGGATCAAGATCGGCGGGTTGACCAGCAGCGTCCGGGCGATCGCGACGCGCTGGCGCTGACCGCCGGACAGCGTGTAGCCGCGCTCGCCGACGACCGTGTCGTAGCCCTCGGGCAGCTCGACGATGAACTCCTCGGCGCCGGCCGCGCGCGCCGCCGCCTGCACCTCCTCGAGGGAGGCGTCGGGTCGGCCGTAGGCGATGTTGTCGCGGATCGAGATCGAGAACAGGAACGGCTCGTCGAGGACGACCCCGATCTGGGCCCGCAGCGAGGCGATCGACAGCTTCCGGACGTCGTGGCCGTCGACCCGCACGGAGCCGCGCTGGACGTCGTAGAAGCGCGGCAGCAACCGCGAGACCGTCGTCTTGCCGCTCGCCGTGCGCCCGACCATCGCGACCGTCTCGCCCGGCCGCAGGTGCAGCGAGAGCCCGTTGAGGACGAGCGGCCCGTCCGCGTAGGCGAAGTCGACCGAGTCGAACTCGACGTCACCGTCGCAGTGCACCAGGTCGAGCGCGTCCGGCGCGTCGACGATCGCCGGGTGCTCGTCGAGCACCTCGTAGATCCGCTTGGCCGAGGCGGAGGCGCGCTGGCCGAGCATCACGAGCATCCCGAGCATCTGGAACGGGGCCTGGAGCATCACGATGTAGGCGCTGAAGGCGAGGATCGCCCCGACGCGCAGGTGCCCGTGGATCACGAGCAGGCCGCCGACCAGCAGGATCAGGGCGAGCCCGACCTGGGGCAGGTTCTGCACCGCTGGGGCGAACCGAGCACGCAGGTCGGCGTCCTTGATGTAGGACCACTTGAGCCGGTCGGCTGCCTGCGCGAGCGTCTTCAGCTCACGCGGCTCGGCGACGAACGACTTGACGACCCGGACGCCGTTGATGTTCTCATCGACGATCGTCGCGACCTCTGCCAGCCGCGCCTGGATCAGCCACGACACGGGGAACATCGAGCGGCGCATCCGCACGCTCAGCAGGAACACGAACGGGGTCGTCGACATCGCCACGAACGCGAGCGGGACGTTGATCGTCAGCATGTAGACGAACGCGACCACCGCGATCGCGCATTGCACGAGGATCGACGGGCCAAACGTCAGGTACATCTGCACCGAGCGGATGTCTGAGTTGGCGCGCGAGATCAGCTGTCCGGACTGGACCCGGTCGTAGAACCCGAACTCCATCCGCGTCAGGTGCTCGTAGAGCATGTTGCGCAGGTCGAACTCCATCGCGTAGGCGGTCCGCATCAGGAACAGGCGAGACACGTAGGCCGACACGCCGGCGCCGATCGCGAGCCCGAGCACGAGCCACGTGTAGTGCGACAGCGGGACCGTGTGGTCCTGCAGCGAGTTGGTGACCGCGTCGTTGAGCAGGTTCGGGATCTGGACCTGGAGCAGCAGCGCGGCAAACGACAGGCTCAGGGCGGTCAGCAGCGTGCGCTTGTGGGAGAGCACGATCGGCCGCGCACGGCCGAGCCACGACTTGCTCTGGTCGGGATCGATCCACGCACGCGGCGGCTTGTAGCGGGATGCGATTCCGGTCGGGACGAACTGGGCGAGGCGCTCGTCCGAAGCGGGCGGCGCGGCCGTCGTGACGGCGCTCACCGCGCGACCTCCACGCCGGCCGATCGTTCCGCGATCCTGGTTTCAGCGAGGCACTCGGATAGCGCCGCGCTCGCGCGGGCCGACACGCGTGCATCGAGTGCGCTTTGCCACGCCTGCAGGCCCTCCACGGCGATCGCGGCGGCGTCGTCCTCGAGGCGAGCCACGATCGCCCGCAGGCGCTGGTCGACCTCCTCGTCGGCGATCGCCAGCAGCCGCCTGCCTTCGCCGGTCACCTCGACGCCGATCCGCCGGCGGTCGGAGGCGTCGTGGTCGCGCGTCACCAGCCCGCGAGCAACGAGGCCATCGACCACGCCGGTGACGCTGGCACGGCTGACGGCGAGCTTCTCGGCCAGCACCGACGCCGCCTCGCGACCGTCGGCGAGGATCCCGAGCACGCGGTACTGAGAGAGGGTGAGGTCGAGACTCGCCACCGCCACTTCAACCTGGCGCGCGAGCCGCGCGACAACCCTGCCCGGCCGGATCGATACTTCGTCTGCCATACCGTTAGGGTACCAAATCATCTTCGGTTCGGCCGAACGCGCGCCCCAAGCGTCATGATTAGCGCATGGACGACCGGAGCCCCGTTACCGCTCAGTCGGACCCCGCCACGGGCCAGTCTCCATCCGGGGGCGACGGGCGGCAGCGCCGCCACCGGCTGCCGATCCAGGACAAGCAGGGCTGGCGGGTCGCGCCGGCTCCCGACGGCCGCGGCACGCCGGACGAGCATAAGCCGGCGCCGCCGCACCGCTGGCGCGGCTTCTGGATCTTCTTCGTCGCCCTGCTCGCGCTCAACTGGTTGTCGGTCCTGTTCTTCCAGCCGGCCACGCAGCCGCGGGTGACGGTGCCGTTCAGCCCGTTCTTCCTCAACGAGTTGAACGTCGGTCACGTCAAGTCGATCACGACCAAGGGCGACACGATCGACGGGACGTTCACGGAGAAGCTGCGGTACCCGTCGACCTCGAAGACGGCGACGCCGACCACGCTGTTCTCGACCCAGATCCCCAGCTTCTGGCCAGGAGGCCAGCTCGCGGCGGAGCTCAAGGGCGTCCAGGTCAACGCCAAATCGCCGACGAGCGGCACCTCGCTCCTCGCTGACCTGATCCTCGGGTTCGGCCCGACGCTGCTGTTGGTCGGGCTGTTCTACTGGTTGATGCGCCGATCGGCGGCAAGTGGCGGCGGCGGCCTGGGCGGGCTCGGGAACTTCGGCCGCTCGCAGGCGCGGCGCGTCGACCCGGCCGAGATCCGTGTGACGTTCGACGACGTCGCCGGGATCGACGAGGCCAAGCAGGAGCTGACCGAGATCGTTGACTTCCTCAAGAACCCCGAGCGCTACCAGCGGCTCGGCGGCCGGATGCCTCACGGCGTGCTCCTGTACGGCCCACCGGGGACGGGCAAGACGCTGCTTGCCCGCGCCGTCGCGGGCGAGGCACACGCCGCGTTCTTCTCGATCGCCGCCTCCGAGTTCATCGAGGCGATCGTCGGCGTCGGCGCCGCCCGCGTCCGCGACCTGTTCGCGAAGGCCAAGGAGGCGGCGCCGTCGATCATCTTCATCGACGAGCTCGACGCGATCGGGCGCTCACGCCAGGGCTCGGCGGGGATCACCGGCGCCAACGACGAGCGCGAGCAGACGCTCGACCAGATCCTCACCGAGCTGGACGGCTTCTCGTCCAACGACGCCGTCGTCGTGATCGGCGCGACCAACCGCGCCGAGATCCTCGACCCCGCGCTGCTGCGCGCCGGCCGCTTCGACCGTCGGGTCGCCGTGCAGCCGCCCGACAAGGCCGGGCGCGTCAAGATCCTCCAGGTGCACTCGCGCTCGATGCCGCTGGCACACGACGTCGACCTCGAGGCGCTCGGCGCCTCGACACCCGGGATGGTCGGCGCCGACCTCGCCAACCTCTGCAACGAGGCGGCGCTGCTCGCCGCCCGTCGCAACCACCACACGGTGCAGATGGCCGACTTCACCGACTCGCTCGAGAAGATCATGCTCGGCGCGGCGCGCGGGATCATGCTGCTCCCGGCGGATCGCGAGCGCACCGCCTACCACGAGTCCGGGCACGCGCTGGTGGGGATGCTCACGCCTGGCGCCGACCCGGTCCGCAAGATCTCGATCATCCCGCGCGGCCAGGCGCTCGGCGTGACTCTGTCGACGCCCGACACCGACCGTGTGAGCTACTCGAGCGACGATCTCGAGGCGAAGATCATGGTCGCGCTCGGTGGCCGTGGCGCCGAGGAGGTCGTCTACGGCAAGATCACGACCGGCGCCGAGTCGGACCTCCAGCAGCTGACCCAGATCGCGCGCGGAATGGTCGGCCGCTGGGGGATGAGCGACAAGCTCGGGCCGGTGACGCTGCTGCCGAGCGAGGGTGCGGGCGGCTACCTGCTGCCCGGCGCGTCCGAGGTCTCGCCACAGACCGAGTACGAGCTCGACGAGGAGGTGCGCCGGATCGTCGACGAGGCGCACACCGAGGTCATCCACCTGCTGTCCGAGCACCGCGACCAGCTCGAGTCGCTCGCCAAGGCCCTGCTCGCGGCCGAGACGCTCGACGCACCAGATGCGTACGCCGCCGCCGGCGTGCCGATGCCGAAGCCGGAGGCCCAGCCGGTGGCGTCGGCCGCAGCGGCTGAAACATGAGCGAACCCGTGCGGTTCGTGATTCTCGGCGCGGGTGCGATCGGTGGCGTCGTCGGCGCGCGGCTCCACGAATCCGGCCACGACGTGATGCTGATCGCCCGCGGCGCCCACGGCGACGCGATCGCGGCACGCGGGCTGCGTCTCGAAACCCCGCGCGAGCGATTGACCCTGGAGATCCCGGTCGCGCCGACCCCCGCGCAGGCGGGCATCCGGGCGGGCGACGTCGTGCTGCTGTGCACCAAGAGCCAGGACACGTGGGGCGCGTTGTGCGCCGTCCGCGATGCGGCCCTCTCGGCGGGCATCCGTGTGCCGGTCGCCTGCCTGCAGAACGGGATCGACAACGAACGGATGGCCTTGCGGCTGTTCAACGAGGTGCTCGGCGCCGTCGTGATGGTCCCGGCCGCGCACCTCGAGCCGGGCGTCGTGCTCGCGTACGGCGGCAACCTGGCCGGATCGATCGACGTCGGCAGCTTCCCGTCCGGCACCGGAGCGCTGTGCGAGCAGGTGTCTGCAGCACTCGCGTCCTCGCGCTTCGACTCGACGCCGCGCGCGGACATCATGCGCTTCAAGAATGCCAAGCTGGTCAACAATCTCGGGAACGCGGTGCAGGCCGTATGCGGCGCCGGCGACGACACCGAGGAGCTCGCCCGGCGGCTGCAGGAGGAAGGACGAGCGGTGCTGCACGCGGCGGGACTCGAGTGCGAGGCCGGCGACGTCTCCGACGTGCGAGGGCGCTGGGAGCGCTGGGGCGTCGGCGAGATCGCCGGACGGCCGCGGGGCGGCGGCTCCACCTGGCAGAGCGTCGCCCGTGGCGCGGGCAGCGTCGAGACCGACTTCCTCAACGGCGAGATCGTCCTGCGGGCCCGCCTGCACGGGATGCCGGCCCCGCTCAACCGGCTCTTGCAGGAGCTCGCCACCGAGACGGTGCGCGACGGCCACCCGCCGGGCTGGCTGCCGGCCGCTGACGTGCTGGCGCGAGCGGAGAGGAGTTGAGGCATCGCAGCGTGGCCGTGGTGGCGCCGGGGGTTGGGGCGCTGGCGGCGGCTGCGCTCGCGGCGCTCGCGGCGATCGTGCCGGCGGTCGCCGCCGCGCAGGCGCCGCCGCCCCCGGCGATCAGCGCATCGGTCGCGATCGGCGGTCCCGATCCTGTCGCGCCGATCCCGAATGGCTTCCTCGGGCTCTCGATCGAGTATCAGTCGATCGCCGCGATCGCCGGGCCACCGACCGACCAGAACACGGTCTTCGACCAGCTGGTGCGCAACCTCGCGCCATCCCAGCAGCCCGTCCTGCGAATCGGTGGCGACAGCACCGATCACGCGTGGGTGCCCGAGCCCGGGCTGCCGGGGTCGCCATCGCTGTTCTGGTGGCTTACGCCGCAATGGATGTCGCGCGTCGCCGCGCTCACCTCGACCCTCAACGCGCAGCTGATCCTCGGCATCAACCTCGAGATCGATCGCCCGCGGATCGCCGGCACCGAGGCGCAGGCGATGCTGAACGCGTTCGGCGCCGACCACATCGCGGCGTTCGAGATCGGCAACGAGCCCGACCTGTACGCGGCGCTGACGTGGTACACAGCCGGCGGCGGTCGCCAGGTCCTCGGACGCCCGCCGAGCTACGGCTTCTACGACTACGCGCAGGAGCTCGAGCGCTCGGCCTCGGTGCTGCCACCGCTGTCGCTCGCCGGGCCGGCGCTCGGCCAGACGGAATGGATGCCCGCGCTGGGCTGGCTGCTGGACATGTTCCCGGCGATGCAGATCGTCACCTACCACCTGTATCCGCTCAATCGCTGCTTCACGAGCCCGGGGATGAGCACGTACCCGACGATCTCGAACCTGCTGAGCACCGCCTCGACGGACAATCTCGCCGCGGTGATCGAGCCGTTCGCCGCCACCGCACACGCCGCCGGGCGCAAGTTCCGCGTCGACGAGTTGAACTCGGTCGCGTGCGCGGGGCAGCTCGGCGTCAGCAACACGTTCGCCTCCGCGCTGTGGGTGCTCGACACGCTGTTCGCACTGGTCCGCGATGGCGCCGACGGCGTCAACGTCCACACCTTCCAGGGCGCCGCGTACAGCCTGTTCAGCTTCGCCAACGCGCACGGACGGTGGTCTGGGACCGTCAATCCCGAGTACTACGGGATGCTGGCGTTCGCGCAGGCGGCGCCTCCGGGAGCCCGGCTGCTCAGAGTCGTGGCCCGGGAGAACCGGCAGCTCCGGGTGTGGGCGACGCGGACGCCCGCGGGCGACACCAACGTCGTGCTGATCAACGACGACCCGGCTCAGGCCGTGAACGCGATGGTCCGGGCACCGTCCGCCGTCGCGACCGCGCAGGTCGAGCTGCTACGGGCGCCGAGCGTGGCGGCCACCGCAGGCGTGACGCTCGGCGGCGCCGCCTTCGCGTCGCCGACGACGACCGGCGAACTGGCCCGCACACCCCAGCCGGAACGCGTCTCGCCGACGAACGGGGCGTACGCGGTTACGGTCCCGGCCGCGAGCGCCGCCCTGCTCACAGTACCGCCGGCGGGAACCGCGACGGACCAGCTGGCAGGACTGCCTCGCTGACCATAACCCGCCCGGCGCTCGGCGGATCGACTGAGCGTCAGTGGTCAGAGCTCGCTGAGCCGCGCCAGCAGCGGGACGGCCTGCTCGAGCACCCGCCGCTCCTCGTCGGTCAGCGACGCCGCAATCGCGCCGGCCAGCCAGCCATCCCGCCGTGCGCGGTCCTCGCGCAGCGCGGCGAGGCCCCGCTCGGTCAGCTCGATCATCGTGCGGCGCCCGTCGCGCTCGTCGGGCCGGCGGGCGATCAGTCCGCAGGACTCGAGCTCGGCGAGCGTCTGGCTCATCGACTGGGGGCGGACCCGTTCGGCTCCCGCGAGGTCGCTGATCGACTGGCTGCCGTCGCGGTCGAGCCGTCCGAGCACTGCTGCCTGGGTGAGCGGGAAGCCGTGCTCGATCCGCAGCCGCCTCATGAGGCGTCCGAGCACGATGCGCAACTCGCTGGGGAGCGGGGCACTGTCGATGCCTGAAATGTACAGGTAGCCTGTGTATCCTTTGTCACCGGTGCGCGCGGCGAGCTCGGACAACTACAAATGGATCGCGCTCTCGAACACGACCCTCGCCGTCCTCCTGGCGACGCTCGACGCGTCGATCACGATCATCGCGATGCCGGACATCTTCCGCGGCATCAAGCTCGACCCGCTTGCCCCGGGCAACTCCTTCTACCTGCTGTGGATGGTGCTCGGCTACCTGATCGTGTCGAGCGTCCTGATCGTCAGCCTCGGCCGTCTCGGCGACATGTTCGGACGGGTCCGGATCTACAACCTCGGGTTCGTTGTCTACACGGCCGCCTCGCTGGCGCTGACGATCGACTGGCTGACCGGCAGCGCGGGCGCGCTCTACCTGATCCTGTTCCGCCTCGTGCAGGGGGTCGGCGGCGCCTTCCTGATGGCCAACTCGGCACCGATCCTGGCTGACGCGTTCCCCGCCAATCAGCGCGGGATGGCGCTGGGGATCAACAACATCGTCGGCGTCAGCGGGATGTTCGTCGGGCTCGTGCTCGGCGGTCTGCTTGCCCCGATCGACTGGCGCCTGGTGTTCCTGATCTCGGTGCCGGTCGGGCTGTTCGGCACAGTCTGGGCATACCTCAAGCTGCGCGAACTGAGCACCCCCCACCGCGCGCAGATCGACTGGCTGGGAAACGTCACGTTCGCGCTCGGGCTGGTGCTGATCATGGTTTCGATCACCTACGGGATCCGACCGTACGGCTCGAGCCCCACCGGCTGGGGCAGCCCGCGCGTGCTCGCGCTCCTGTCCGGAGGCGTCGTGTCGCTGATCGTCTTCGCATTGGCCGAACGCCGCGCGCCGGACCCGATGTTCAAGCTGTCGCTGCTCCGAATTCGCGCGTTCGTGTTCGGGACGCTTGCGACCTTCCTGTCAGCCATCGCCCGCGGCGGGCTGATGTTCATGCTGATCATCTGGCTGCAGGGGATCTGGCTGCCCCAGCACGGCGTCAACTTCACCCAGACGCCGCTGCGCGCCGGGCTGTACATGGTGCCGCTATCGGTGGGGATGCTGCTCGCCGGCCCGACGTTCGGCTACCTGTCGGACCGCTTCGGTGCGCGCGGCTTCGCGACCGGCGGCATGGTCGGCTCGGCGATCAGTTTCATGCTGCTGTGGTTGCTGCCGACCAACTTCTCCTTTCCCGTGTTCGGGCTCGTGCTGCTGCTGATGGGGATCGCGATGGGCATGTTCGCCTCCCCCAACCGCGCGGCCGTGATGAACAGCCTGCCGCCAGAGGACCGCGGCGCCGGCAGCGGCATGAACCAGACCTTCCAGAACTCCGCGCAGGTGCTGTCGGTCGGCATCTTCTTCTCGCTGATGATCCTCGGCCTGGCGAGCACGCTGCCGCACACCCTGGCCGCCGGGCTCGAGGCCCACGGCGTCGCGGGCAACACGGCCCAAGCGGTCGGCCGTACGCCGCCGGTATCGGTCCTGTTCGCCGCCTTCCTCGGCTACAACCCGATCCAACACCTGACGGGCGCGCACGTGCTCGCAACGCTGTCGGCGCACAACAGAGCCGTACTGACGGGACGGACGTTCTTCCCGAGGCTGATTTCGGGCCCGTTCCGCTCGGGGCTGCACGCGGCCTTCGCGTTCGCGATCGCCGCGTGCGCGATCGCCGCCGTCGCGTCGCTGATGCGCGGCGGCATCTACCGCCACGGAGAGATTCAGCCGGCCGATGCCTCGGACCGCGCGCGCCGGCCCGAGCCGGCTGGCGTTCGCTAACGCCGGTCGCTAGCGTATGCTTCACCGATCTTGAGCAGGGTGAGGCTATGCATCGGGGTCGTGGTCACGCTCGCACTGGCTTTCGCCGGACCGCTGAGCCAGGCGGCGCTCGCCAAAGGGGGCAGCAAGATCGAGCCGGGGTCGCTCGCCTTCACCGGGATCAACACCGACGTGATCGTGCTCCTCGGCGCCGGCCTGATCGCGGGCGGGCTGCTGATGCGCCGCCGAACGGCGCACCCGCGGCGGCGCTGACCACGGACCGACTCAGCCGCTCGGTTCCGCTGAGAGCCGGAGGTATCGTCCGCGGTCAATGACGGTGCTCTGCCCGCACTGCTCGAGCGAGCAGCCCGACGGGATGCGCTTCTGCGGCGCGTGCGGCGGGCGGATCGCGCGACGCTGCAGCGCCTGCGGCACGCCGGCGACCCAGCAGGACCAGCGTTTCTGCGGCGGCTGCGGCGCGCCGCTGCCGCGTGAGCACGAATCGCCCCGCGAGCGCCGGCTCGTGTCGGTCCTGTTCTGCGACCTGGTCGGTTTCACGACGTTCAGCGAGAGCCACGACGCGGAGGACGTGAGCGAGGTGCTGGAGCGCTATTTCGCGGCCGCTCGGCACGTCGTCGAGGCCTACGGCGGCACGATCGAGAAGTTCATCGGCGACGCGGTGATGGCTGTCTGGGGGACGCCGATCGCCCGCGAGGACGATGCCGAGCGCGCGGTCCGGGCGGGGCTCGAGATCGCCGGCGCGCTCGCCGAGCGCTCGGAGCGGGTCGAGATCCTGGAGCTGGCGCTGCGGGTTGGGATCCTGACTGGCGAGGCGGCGGTAAACCTGTCGAGCGTGATGCAGGGGATGGTGGTCGGCGACGCCGTCAACACCGCGGCGCGGATCCAGTCGGTCGCGCCGCCCGGGCAGGTGTACGTGGACGACCTCACCCGCCGCGCGACCGAACGCTCGATCGTCTACGAGCCGGGCGGCACTCACGAGTTGAAGGGCAAGCGCGAACCGGTCCGCCTGTGGCAGGCCGTGCGGGTCGTGTCGCTCCGCGGCGGAAGCGGCCGCTTCGGTTCGGTGGAACCGGCACTGGTCGGGCGCGACAGCGAGCTGGCCAAGCTGAAGACGGCACTCGGCGAGCTCCTCGAGCGCCGGTCCGGCGCCCGCACGATCACGATCACGGGCGAGGCCGGGCTCGGCAAGTCGCGGCTCGCCTGGGAGCTGCAGAAGTACGCCGACGGTCTGGCGACGCCGGTTCGCTGGCTCCAGGGGCGAGCGCTCGGCTTCGGCGAGGGGGTGGGCTTGAGCCCGCTCGCCGAGATGCTGCGCGGCGCGATCGGGATCCGCACGGCCGACTCGGCCGACGCCGAGCGCGTCCAGGCACGCGAGTGGATCGATCAGCTGTGGCCTGAGCTCTCTCCTGAACGCGAGCGCGCGCACGAGGCCGTCTGCCGGCTGCTGGCGCTCGACGACACGCCCGCGCCGATCGAGCAGGGCGTGCTGTTCTCGGCGTGGCGGGCCGTGCTCGAGCGTGAGGCGGCGCGGGTCCCGCTGGTGCTCTGCTTCGAGGAGCTGCAGCGGGCCGAGGATGCGCTCGTCGCCTTCATCGCCAACCTGCTCGACTGGGCGGAGGCGCCGATCCTGATCCTGCTGCTGGGACGGCCGGACGATCGCCTCGATCCGCTCGCCCGGCATGGCGAGCGGATCGTCCTGACGCCGCTCGGCGACGGCCCGATGGACGCGCTCGTGGCGAGCGTCGTCGCCGACCCGCCCGAGCAGCTGCTGCGTACCGTCCGCAACGACGGGGGCGGCGTGCCGCTGTTCGCCGTCGAGACCCTCCTGGCGCTCGCCGACGCCGGCCTGCTGGTGCTAAAGGATGGGCGCTACCTCGTTCGCCAGGCGGTCAGCGAGGTGGACGTGCCGCCGACGATTCGCGCGCTCGTCGCCTCCCGGCTCGATCGCCTCGGCCAGCTCGAGCGACGCACGCTGTCGGGCGGCGCGATCCTCGGCGAGAGCTTCTCGGCCCGCGGCGCGGCGGCGCTCGCGGGCCTCGAGCAGCCCGACGCGACGGCGCTGCTCGAGGGCCTCGTCGCCAAGGCGATCCTGCGTCCGCACGCGCGCGCCGACGGCTCGCCCGACGCAGGCTTCGAGTTCCTCCAGGGGGTCGTGCGCCGCGTCCTGATCGCCTCGCTCGCGCGCCGCGAACGGCGCCGGCTGCACCTGGCGGCGATCGAGCATCTGACGAGCGTGCCGCCGTCGCCGGATCTGTCGGCGCAGCTCGCGAGCCACCTGCTCGCGGCGGACGCCGCCGACCCTGACGCCGATGACGCCGCTGAGCTGCGCCGCCGTGCCGGCATGATGCTGCGCGATGCCGCCGACCGGGCTGCCAGCGTCGGCTCGCTCGAGGAGGCGGTGGCGCTGCTCGACCGCGCCGCCGAGCTGACCGAGGAGGAGCGCACGCGCGCGCTCGTGCTCGAGCGCGCCGGGCAGGTGGCCCAGCAGGCCGCCAACGGCGAGCTGGCGGCCGAGCGCTACCGGGCGGCGGGGGCGTTGCACGCGGCCGCCGGCCGCGAGCGCGAGCGGCTCACCGCCCGCGCGCACGAGCTGCGCGCGCTGCGCTACCAGCGCGATCTGGGCGGCATCCTCGACGAGCTGCGAGCGCTCGATGCGGCGCTCGCCGGCGAGCGCGACGCGGCCGGCGCGCTCGCGGGAGCCGTGCTGGCGTTCACGCTGTACCAGTGCGGACTCTCAGAGGAGGCGGTGCCGGTCGCGGCGCGCGCCGCCGAGATCGCCGAGGGCGTGCATGCCGCCGCCGAGCTGATCATGGCGCTTAGCGCCCAGGCCTCGGCGCTGTCGGAGCTCGAGCGGCCCGAGCAGGCGCTCGAGATCTACCGCCGCGCGCTGGCGCTCGCCCAGGCTCGCGACGAGCGTCGCGCAGCGGCGCTCGCCGGCAGCATCTCGGTCGTGCTCGGCTCGCTCGGCCGCTTCGACGAGGCGGTCACGACCGCGCGCGAGGCCCAGCTCGCGGCGCGGCGCGCGTCCGATCGGATGGTGCTGCGGTGGGCGCGGGTGGCGGGCGCGCGCTGCCTGTGCTCGCTCGGCGAGTGGGACGAGGCCGAGCTCGAGATCGAGGCGGTCAAGGACGACCTGCCGACGTTCCAATTGAGCATGGCGAGCGCGCCGCTTGCGGCGATCGCGCTCGGGCGCGGCCAGTTCGACCGCCTGGCGTCGGTCGTCGCCGACTACGACCGGCGCTGCAGCGAGGCGGGCGCGAGCCTGTACGAGCCCGACTTCCGCGTGATGCGCGCGCTCGCGCTCGCCGTCCTCGCCGACGACGAGCAGTGGATCGCCCGGCTGATCCCCGGATCGGAGCCCGGCGACTACGCCGAGTGGACGGGGTGGCTGTCGGCGACCGTCGACCAGCTCGTCGCCGACGGCACCGACGAGGCGCTGGCGGCCGCGCTCGAGACGTTGCGCCGGGACGGCCGGATGAAGCGCGTGCCGCAGGTGCAGGCGCAGGCCGAGCGGCTGCAGGCGCATCTGCTGCTGCGCGGCAGTGACTCGGCGGGCGCGCTCGCGGCATTCGATCGCGCCGACCGGCTCGCCGGCGGCTGTGGACTGCGGTTCGAGGCGGCGGTGATCGCGTTCGAGCGCGCGCAGGCTCGCGGCGCCGGCACCGGCGATCCCGAGCTCGGCGAGGCAGTTGCGGTGTTCAACGTGCTGCGCGCCAAGCCGTGGTTGCGGCGCTCGTCGGAATTCGCCGCCCGAGCCTCGGCGTAGAGCCACCTCAGACCCTCTAGTAGGCGGGCGAGAGGTTCAGTGAACCGTTTTTCGGTGCACGTCCTGTCCAACTGCATCCGCCACACCTGCTCCACGTGTATGGCGTGGCAGCGCGCCGCGAGGAATAGAGTCTGCCGGAATCTATGCCTCTAGGAGGAGGAAAAGTGACCAAATATCTGCGGCCGGCGATTGCCGGCCTGATCGCAGTCGTGGGCGTGCTCGCGATCGTGATCGGCTCGTCGACGGCCTCAGGCTCGTCCCGGACCGCCAAGGCGGCGGCAACCGGACTGGTCCAGATGGTCGAGGGCACGTTCCCGCAGTCCCTCGATCCCGGCCTCGACTACACGACGCAGGGCTCGGAGGTCAACTGGCTCGTGTACACGGGCCTGACGACCTACGCCCACGCGAACGGCACGGCCGGTGCGAAGTTGATCCCCGGCCTGTGCACGGCCCTCCCCGTCATCTCGGACAGCGGCAAGACCTATACCTGCTCGCTGCGCAAGGGCCTGGTCTTCTCCAACGGCGCGCCCGTCGTCGCGAGTGACTTCACCTACACGGTCGAGCGTTCGCTCAAGATCCCGTGGGGCGGCGCCAGCACCTTCGAGGAGCCGGTGATCGTGGGCGCCACCGCTTACGCCACCGGCAAGGCAAAGACGATCAGCGGCATCGTCACCAACGACGCGACCGGAAAGATCGTGATCCATCTGACCGCGGCGTACGGGCCGTTCGACAACGTGCTTGCGTTCCCGTCGGTCGGTCTGATCCCGGCGGGCTTCCCGATGACGGTGCAGCCGACTTCGCCGCCCCCCGGCGTCGGGCCCTACAAGGTGGAGAAGATCGTCGCCAACACCTCGTTCGAGGTCGTCCAGAACCCGTACTGGTCGAAGATGATGATCCCTGGGATCCCGGCCGGCCACGAGAACGTCGAGATCAAGACCGACTCGAACGTGACCGCCAACGCCCTGTCGGTCCTGAACAACTCGGCCGACATCTTCGACTGGGCGGACACGATCCCGGGCAGCCTGCTCCCTCAGATCCAGTCGAAGGCGAAGGGGCGCTTCAGGATGGTCGACCTCGGCGGCTCGACCTACTACATCTTCCTGAACATGCAGGAGGCGCCGTTCAACAACCAGCTCGCCCGCGAAGCGGTCGTCACCGGCCTCAACGAGCCGGCGTTGTCGCGACTCGGCGCGGGCACGCTCGTGCCGGCGTGCTTCTTCCTGCCGCCGGACGTGCCCGGCCACCCGAACCTGCCTAACTCGAAGTGCCCGTACGGCAACCCTGCGAGCGGCGGCAACATCGCCAAGGCGCAGGCGCTGTTGAAGCAGTCGGGCGAGGAAGGCGCTTCGGTGACCGTGTGGAGCGAGGAGCGGGCTCCGCGCGAGCAGTGGATGACGTACTACACGAGCCTGCTCAATCAGATCGGCTTCAAGGCCACGCAGAAGCTGATCTCCGACTCGACGTACTTCACGACGATCGGTGAGGCGAAGAGCCTGCACCCCCAGACGGGATTCGCCGACTGGAACCAGGACTTCCCGAACCCGGTCGACTTCTACGGAGTACTGCTCGACGGCCACTCGATCACGCCGACTGACAACGAGAACTTCGGCGAGACGAACGACCCGCACATCAACGCCGAAGTCGCGAAGCTCGGTGCCACGCCCACGACCGACCTCAGCTCCGTCGCCGCGCAGTGGCAGGCGCTCGACGAGTACGTCGCCAAGAAGGCATACGTGGCCGTCATGGGCTACCAGCAGTTCCCCGAATTCGCATCCGACCGGCTCAACTACGGAGCGCTGGTGTTCCAGCCGATCTACGGCTGGGATCTGACCTCGTTCGAGTTGAAGTAGTGCTCGCCGGGCATCTCTTCTGAGAGGCCCGGCTCCGGAGCCCCGTCGGTCCACTAGATTGCGGACCGACGGGCCGCTCCGGCGCCATCCTTCCCCCACCAACCCCGGACATCGAAGTGGCGATCACCGGACCCAACCCCGCCTCGGAGGGGACCTCGTACGTAGGGCTCCCGCCCGAGCTGCTGCACGAGGCGGCCGAGCTGCCGCCGGGCATCGGGCCGTGGGCGCTCGCGTGGCGGCGCCTGCGCCGCAACCGCATCGCGCTCGCGTTCGGCGGCCTGTTCCTCGTGATCGTCGTGCTGTGCCTGCTGGCGCCCGTCTACTCGCAGGACGTCGCCCACGTCGGGCCGAACACGGAGAACATCACCGGGCAGATCACGGTCGGCGGCAAGACGGAGTACGTCGTCAGCCTGACCGACATCCCGATCGGCCCTACCTGGAACATCCACCACTACTTTCTCGGCGCGGACGAGCTCGGTCGCGACGTCGCCGTGCGGCTGCTCTACGGCGGCCGCACATCGCTCGAGGTCGGCACCGTCGCGACCCTGATCACGATGATCCTGGGCGTGATGCTGGCGGTGATGGCGGGTTACTACCGCGGCTGGCTCGACCAGGTTCTCAACCGGATCATGGACCTGATCTGGTCCTATCCGGTCGTGCTGCTCGGGATCACGCTCGGCACGATCATCGCCGTGCGCGGGCTTGGGCCGTTCAAGTCGACGACGCCGCTGTCGACCGCGCTCGTCGTCGGCTTCGTCTACATCCCCTATGTGTTCAGGCCGGTTCGCGGCCAGGTGTTCGGCCTGCGCGAGCGCGAGTTCGTCGATGCCGCCCGCCAGCAGGGCCTCAGCACATGGCGGATCATGTGGAGCGAGATCCTCCCGAACCTGTCCTCGACGATCGTCGTGTTCATCCCGCTGATCCTCGCCAACGCGATCCTGCTCGAGGCAGGGCTCACCTTCCTCGGCGCCGGGATCAACCCGCCCAACGCCTCCTGGGGCACGATGATCACCTCCGGCATCGACGAGATCCCGGCCGCGTTCCACAACGTGCTCGTCCCCGGGATCATGCTCGTGCTGACCGTGATGTCGGTCAACATCTTCGGCGACGGCCTGCGCGACGCGCTTGATCCGCGCGCTCGCGTACGTATCGCGATCTCCAGCACCTCGCAGGGCGAGCACTAGTGGCCCGCTTCCTCGTCCGCCGCCTGCTGACGATGATCGCGTTGCTGATCGCGATCTCGCTGATCACGTTCCTGCTGTTCATCGTCGTGCTCCCAGGCGGCAACCCGGCGGCGCTGATCGCCGGCCGGCTCGCGACCCCCGCCGAGGTCCACCTGATCAGCGTCCGCTACGGCTTCGACAAGCCCATCTACATCCAGTACGTGAGGACGATGGAGAACATCTTCACGGGCAAGGCGTACTCCTACCAGCAGGGCTTCAACGTGCTCCAGCAGTTGAAGGCAGGCTTCCCGTGCACCGCCTCGCTGGCGATCGGCGCCGGGATCATCTGGCTGCTGACGTCGATCGCCTTCGGCACGCTGGCGGCGATCAAGGCCGGGCGCTATGCCGATCGCATACTGACGGTGCTGTCGATGATCGGCGTCTCGATGCCGCCGTTCTTCCTCGGCGCGATGATCATCTACTTCCTCGGCTACCAAGCCGGGATCGTCCCGATCGGCAGCTACGTGCCGTTGACGCAGAACCCGACCCAGTGGCTCTACCACCTGCTCGCGCCGTGGTTCACGCTGTCGGTGCTGTTCGTCGGCTTCTACTCGCGCGTGCTGCGCTCGACGATCCTCGAGACGATGAACGAGGACTACGTCCGCACGGCGCGGGCGAAGGGACTGTCGGGACGCCGCGTCCTGATCCACCACGTCCTGCGCAACAGCCTGCTGCCGATCATCTCGCTATGGGGCCTCGACTTCGCGCAGGTGATCGGCGGTGGCGCGATTCTGACTGAGACGATCTACAACCTGCACGGCATCGGCTACCTCGCGTTCCAGTCGGTCTCGCACCTCGACACCGTGACGCTGCTCTCGATCGTGATGCTGACCGCGTTCTTCGTGGTCTTTCTGGGAGCGTGCGTGGACGTGATCTACGCGCTGTTCGACCCGAGGATCCAGCTGGCATGAGCGACCGTGAGCCGCTGCTGCGGGTCGACGGCATGCGCGTCGGGTTCGCGACCGAGGACGGCTTTCTCCAAGCCGTCGACGGCGTCTCGTACGAGATCGGCCGCGGCGAGGTGGTGGCGATCGTCGGCGAGTCGGGCTCTGGCAAATCGGTCAGCGCGATGACGCTGATGGGGCTGACCCGCGGACCCAACGCACGGATCGAGGGGAGCGCGAAGCTCGAGGGCACAGAGCTCCTGACCGCCTCCGAGGCCGAGCTCCGACGGATCCGCGGCGCGGAGATCGCGATGATCTTCCAGGACCCGATCAGCTCGCTCAACCCGGTCCAGCGGATCGGCAACCAGATCATCGAGCAGATCCACGCCCACCGGCCGCAGATGAGCAAAGACGAGACGACGCAACTCACGATCGAGCTGCTCGAGCGCGTCGGGATCCCGCGCGCGGCCGACCGCCTGCGCTCCTACCCGCACGAGTTCTCCGGCGGCATGCGCCAGCGGGTGATGATCGCGATGGCGCTCTCGTGCAACCCCAAGCTGCTGATCGCCGACGAGCCGACGACCGCGCTCGACGTCACGATCCAGGCCCAGATCCTCGACGAGTTGCGCCAGCTGCGCGAGCAGAGTCAGGCTGGGATCATCCTCGTCACCCACGATCTGGCGGTGGTCGCCGACATCGCCGACCGCGTGATCGTCATGTACAGCGGGCGGGTGGTGGAGCAGGGGACGCTGGACGAGCTGTTCTACGACCCGCAGCATCCGTACACGTGGGGCCTGCTGGGGTCGATCACGCGGGTCGACCGCGACCGCTCGCAGCGGTTGCCCGCGATCCCTGGTTTGCCCCCGTCGCTCCTGCACCCACCGACCGGCTGCCATTTCCGGCCCCGCTGCCCGCACGCGTTCAGCCCCTGCACCGAGGTGCCCGACCTGATCTCGCGGGTGGTCGGCTCCCCGGAGCACCTCGACCGCTGCTGGCTGACGGTCGACCAGAAGCGCGCGCTGCGCCAGATCGGCGACCAGATCGGACTTGCCGCTCCCGATCCGGTGCGCGCGTGAGCGCCTCAGCGAACGGCTCGGCCCTGATGCAGGTGGCGCACCTGCAGGTCCTGTTCCCGGTCAAGTCCGGGCTGATCATCGACCGCACGGTCGGCCACGTGCACGCGGTCGACGACGTCACCTTCGTGCTGCGTGAGGGCGAGACGCTCGGGATCGTGGGCGAGTCCGGCTGCGGCAAGACGACGCTGATCCGCGCGCTGGTGCGGCTGCTGGACAGCACCGGTGGGTCGATCACGTTCCGCGGCGAGGAGATCACCAATCGCTCGCGACACGCGCTCGCGCCGATCCGCCGCCAGATGCAGATGGTCTTCCAGGACCCGCAGGCGTCGCTCAACCCGCGCAAGCGCGTCTCGCAGATCCTCGCCACGCCGTTGCGGCTGCGGGGCGTGCCGTCGGGGGAGATCGATGCCGAGAGCCGCAAGCTGCTCGAACTGGTCGGGCTGCGCAGCGAGCACCTCGGCCGCTTCCCGCACGAGTTCTCGGGCGGCCAGCGCCAGCGGATCGGGATCGCGCGCGCGCTCGCGTTGGGTCCCCAGCTGATCCTGCTCGACGAGCCGGTGTCGGCGCTCGACGTCTCGATCCAGGCGCAGGTGATCAACCTGCTCGACGATCTGCAGGAGGAGCTCCATCTGTCCTACGTGTTCGTCGCCCACGACCTCAGCGTCGTCCGGCACGTGTCAGATCGGATCGTCGTCATGTACCTCGGCAAGCTGATGGAGCTCTCCCCCGCTCAGGAGCTCTACGACAAGCCGATCCATCCCTACACCTCCTTCCTGCTGAACGCGATCCCGATCCCCGACCCCGCGGAGAACCGCGCCCGCACGCGCCAGGTCGTCAGCGGAGAGGTCCCGAGCCCGATCAACCCGCCGTCCGGCTGCCGCTTCAATACGCGCTGCCCCCGCGCGACCGACGTCTGCCGCGCGGTTGAGCCCCAGCTGACCGAGTACGCCGGCGGTCACCTGGCCGCCTGCCATCACCCGCAGAACGTCGACGCCACCGAGCTCGCGACCGCTCGCCGGTCGGACTCGAGCCCGCTGGCGGCCGGCGACGAGCAGCCGACGCTCGTCACATAGTGCGGTTAGGCTGATATTCGATGTCGGAGCTGATCTCTCTCGATGCGGAGGGCTATGCCCTTGCCCACACCTCCGCGCTGACCGGACCACTCGCCGGCGCTGCCGACTGGACACTCTCGAACACACCTTGGCCGGGGATGATGAGCGGCCTGGCAGAGTTGAGGTTGCTACAGGCGTTGATCGTTGCCGGCGGCGCCCGGCGCGTGCTGGAGATCGGCACGTTCACGGGCGTCGGGACGGTCGGGATGGCGGCCGCGCTGCCCGAGGGCGGCCGCGTGATCACGCTGGAGTTCGACGAGGCTCACGCCGAGATCGCGCACCGTCACATCGACGCAAGCGGCCTGGGGGATCGGATCGAGCTGATCGTCGGCGACGCGCTCGAGACGCTGCGGCGGCTCGATGGGCCCTTCGATCTCGTCTACGTCGACGCCGCGAAGGAGGACTACCCCGGCTACTACGAGGCGGTCGTGCCCAAGCTGGCGCCCCGCGGCGTGATCGTCGCCGACAACCTGTTCCGCGCCGGCGCCGTGCTCGACGACACGGCCCGCGACCTGGGCACGCGGCGGATGCGCGAGTTCACCGACCTGGTCCAAGCGGACGACCGCACCGACAACGTACTGCTGACGGTCGGCGATGGGCTGATGCTCGCCTGGCGCAAGCCGGCAGCCGGCTAAGAGCCGGCGCCCAAGCTCGCACGTCGCGTAAGGCCACCTGCACGCGCGGTAAGGCAACCGACCGACGGATCGGCTGCGAACTGCCGATGACAGGTGTCCGCTCTTAGTCGAGTCTCCCAGTCGATGCAGGAGACCAACCGAAGGAGCCGGACGCAATGCACCCCGCAATCACCCAGCTCGTCATTGATTCACGCACCAAGGAGCTCCGCGCCCTCGCTCGCCAGGCCCGCGGCGACACCCCGCACCGCTCGTCCGTCGCAGGAGGCGCCGCCGGCTGGCGGCGATACTTGGGGCATGAGCGGAAGGCTGACCAGTCGCCGGTTTGTTGGGCGGGCGAGGGAGTTGGCCGAGCTCGAACTGGCCTTTCGTGACGCGAGCGGCGGCCACCCGCGGGTGATCCTGCTCGGCGGCGAGTCAGGCCTGGGCAAGACGCGCCTGCTCGCGGAGCTCGAGCGGTCGATGGACGGGGCGCTCACGCTCCGTGGCGAGTGCCTGGAGCACGGCGACCGAGAGCTCCCGTACGCGTCGCTGCTCGCGGCGCTCCGACCGCTGGTTCGCACGCGTGACCCGGTCCTCGCCGGACTCTCCCCCGCCAGCCGCGCTTACCTGGCCGAGCTGCTGCCGGGCCTCGGCGAGCCCCACAGCGCGAGCGGGCGCGGCGACGACGAGGCGCTCGGGCAGATGCGGCTGTTCGAGTCGCTGCTGGAGTTGCTCGACGTCCTGTCGGCACGTGCGCCCGTGGCCCTGATCCTCGAGGACGTGCACTGGGCCGATAGCTCGACCCGGGCGTTCGCCGGGTTCCTCGCGCACAGCCTGCGGGCGGAGCGGTTGATGGTGGTGCTGACCTTCCGCAGCGACGAGCTGCGCCGCCGGCACCCGGTGCGGCCGCTGCTGGCCGAGCTCGACCGGCTCGAGTGCTCCGAGCGGATCGAGCTAGCGCCGTTCGATCGCGCCGAGCTGACCGAGGCGCTCGGCGACATCCTCGGCCGTGAGCCCGAGCCGGCACTGGTCGAGCGCCTGCTCGAGCGCAGCGAGGGTAACCCGTTGTACGTCGAGGAGTTGCTCGCCGCCGGGCTCGATGGCCGCGGCGCCGCGCCGCAGAGCCTGCGCGACGCGTTCCTGCTGCGAATCGAGCGCCTATCTCCCGCGGCCCAGGCCGCCACGCGAGCGGTCGCCGTCGGGCAGCGGCTCGACGAGACGATCATCGCCGCGCTCACGGGGATCGATGGCGAGCGCCTGCACGAGGCGCTGCGCGAGGCCGTCGCCGAGCACGTGCTCGAGGCGCGTGCCGACGGCCAGCTCGCCTTCCGGCACGCCCTCCTGCGCGAGACTCTGTACGACGACCTGCTTCCCGGCGAGCGGGGCGAGCTGCACCTGGCGCTCGCGCGCGCACTCGAGCAGCTGTGCCTGGCCGCGCCCGACGACGAGGTCGAACGGGTCGCGGCCGTCGCGACCCATTACGCCGCCGCCGGCGAGCAGGCCGCAGCGCTGCGGGCGACCGTCGCCGCCGCGCTGGTCGCCGAGCGCGTCCACGCCTGGGGTGAGGCCGCCGAAGCCGCCGAGCGCGCGCTCGAGCTGTGGCCGCGGGTCCCCGATCAGTCTCGCGCGGTCGAGCTCGACCGGGTCGACCTGCTCGTCCTCGCCGGCCGGGCGCACGGCTTCGGCGGCGACCGGGCGCGCGCAGCGGTGCTGCTCGACCGCGCGCTCGCCGAACTCGACCCCGAGCGTGAGCCCGCTCGCGCCGGAGCCGTGCTCGCACTGCTGGCGAGGATCCAGTGGTGGCTCAACCACGGTCGCGTGGCGCTCGAACTGGCCGAGCGCGCGGAGGCCCTCCTGTCCCGCGCCGGCGCGAGCGCCGACCACCTGGCGCTGCTGTCGTGGCTGGCGCGAACGCGCGTTCTGCGCGGCCGCTTCCGCGACGCGATCGCCGATGGCGAGGCGGCGCTCGCCGCGGCGGTCGCCGCCGGGGATCCGCGCGTGGAGGGCGAGGTGCTGAACACGCTCGGGATGGCTCGCATCGCGCTCGGTGACGTCGCCGCCGGCGAAGCGCAGCTGCGGCGCGCGATCGAGCTGGCCCATGCGCACGACGACCTCGACGGGATCGGGACGGCGTACTCGAACCTGGCGGACCTGCTCAGCCTGGCGGGACGCACGACCGAGGCGCTGCAGGTCGCGAGTGAGGGGCTCGAGGCCACCCCACAGCGTGTCAGCCGCATGCGCGACTGGGCGCGGCTGACGGTCTCGATGCTCGCCTTCGAGGCGGGCAACTGGGCGCTCGCGCGGGCGCACCTGAATCCCGCGCCATCGCAACTGGCCGGCGTGATGCTGATCTTCCGAGAGCTGTGCGAGGCCGAGCTGGCGCTGGGCGAGGGCGAGGAGGCGCTGGCCGAGCGCTGTCTGGACGCTGTGCAGTCGCTCGTACGGACGACGAGCGAGGCGCAGTGGCACGGCGCCTTCGGGTCGTTGCTCGCGGAGCTTCGCCGCCGGCAGGGCGACCTGATTCGCGCCCGCGCCGCGGTCGGTAGCGCGCTCGACGAGCTCGAGGTGTGCACCGATGACGTGATGCGGATCGCGCGCGTGACGGCCGTCGGGCTGGGCGTCGAGGCCGACGTGGCGCTGCGCGCGCGGGACCTCCGCGACGCCGCCGCCGGGCGTGACGCCCGCGCCCGCGCCCGGATCCACGTCCAGCGCCTGCGCGCGGCAGCGTCGGAGGGCGGTCCGGTCGAGCGAGCGTGGCTGCAGGTTGGACTTGCCGAGGCGGCCCGCGGGCGCGGCCGCGACGATCCGGCGCTGTGGGCGAAGGCGGCGGACGCTTGGGAGGCGCTCGCGCGTCCCTACCCGGCGCTGACCGCGCGCTGGCGGCAGGTGGCGGCGCTGCTCGAGCGCGGCGAACGCGACGCCGCCGCCGGGATCGCGGCGACCACGCTCGAAGGCGCTCGCAGCCTCGGCGCCGGGTGGCTGGCGGCCGAGCTCGAGGGGCTGATCGCCCGCGGCCGACTCGCACGGGCGGCCGCAGTCGATCCGGGCGCCCCGGACGGTGCCGAGCAGGAGGCCCCGTTCGGTCTGACGCCCCGCGAGCTCCAGGTGCTCGCGCTGGTCGCGGCCGGTGCCACCAACCGCCAGATCGGAGCGTCGCTGTACATGGCCGAGAAGACGGCGAGCGTCCACGTTTCGCGGATCCTCAGCAAGCTCGGCGTTGCCTCGCGCGCCCAGGCCGCCGCCCTCGCCCACAGGCAGCATCTCGCCTAGGGAGCGTCCCTGAGGGTCCCTAACCGCGTACCCTGGCGCCGTGCGTTTTCCGGCCGAGTGGGAGCGACACGAGCGGACCCTGATGGGCTGGCCCTGCCGACGCGAGCTGTGGGGCAAGACGCTCGCCCAGGCGCGAGCCGACTACGCGACCGTCGCCTCGGCAATCGCCGAGTTCGAGCCGGTCACGATGATCGCCAACCACGGCGAGGAGGCGGAGCAGGCCAGGCAGGCCTGCTCCGCTGCAGTTGAGGTCGTCGAGCTGCCGATCGACGACTCGTGGCTGCGGGACTCGGGCCCGATCTACGTGTGGGATGGCGACGGCGCGCAGCGACGGGTGGCCGTCCACTTCCGCTTCAATGCGTGGGGCGGGAAGTTCTCGCCATGGGACCGCGATGCGGCGATCGGCCGGCTGATCGCAGAGCGACTGGGCGACGAGGTCCGCGAGGTGTCGTTGGTGCTCGAAGGCGGCTCGGTGCTGTCCGACGGCGCCGGCACGATCCTGACGACCGAGCAATGCCTGCTGCACCCGTCGCGCAACCCGGAGCGCTCGCGTGAGCAGATCGAGCAGGCGCTGTTCGACAACCTCGGCGCCGAGCGCGTGGTGTGGCTCGGCAAGGGGCTGCTCGAGGACCGGGACACCGACGGCCACGTCGACCTGATCGCGGTGATCGTGGCGCCAGGACGCGTGCTGCTGCAGACGGTCCCGCCCGCGAACCCGAACCACGACCACTGCGAGGAGAACCGCCAGCGGCTCGAGGCGGCGGGGATCGAGGTGACCGAAGTGCCGCACCTCCCGTACGTCGAGGTGGCGGGCGAGCGCGTCGCCGCCAGCTATCTGAACCTGTACATCTGCAACCGGGCGGTGGTCGTGCCGGTCACGGGCGGGCCGAGCGACGGGGACGCGCTGTCGATCATCGGGCACGCCTTTCCCGACCGCGAGCTAGTCGCGGTACCTGGCGCCGTGATCGCCTACGGCGGCGGCGGCCCGCACTGCATCACCCAGCAGGTGCCCGCGTGACCGACACCCAACGGCTGCTGAGCGCATTGGGGCCGCCACCGTCGCCGGCGCGCACGCGTGCGCCCGAGCGCCCGCCATTTCGGATCGGCCTCGTGCAGGAGCGCTGGCACCCCGACCACGACGAGCACGAGGCGGCGCTCGCCGCCGGGATCGCCGCAGCCGCGCACGCGGGCGCTGAGCTCGTCTGCCTCCAGGAGCTGACGCTGTCGCCGTACTTCGCGGTCACGCCTGAGGGCCCCGCGGCCCTCGGGGTCGAGCCGGAGGCGCTCGAGACCGGCCCGACCGTCTCGTTCGCCCGCCGCTGCGCTGCCGCCAGCGGCGTGCACGTGCATGCGTCGCTGTTCGAGCGCGCCGATGGAAGTGATGGTCTGGGGTTCAACACCGCGGTGCTGGTCGCCCCCGACGGCCGCCTGGAGACCCGCACCCGCAAGCTCCACATCCCGGTCACCGCCGGGTACTACGAGGATCGCTACTTCCGCCCCGGCCCGGCCGGCGCTGACGCGTTTCACGTGGTCGGGCTGGGCGAGGTTCAGCTCGGCCTGCCGACCTGCTGGGACCAGTGGTTCCCCGAGCTCGCGCGGGCCTATTCGCTGGCGGGGGCCGACGTCCTGATCTTCCCGACGGCGATCGGCTCCGAGCCAGACCACCCCGGATTCGACACCCAGCCGCTGTGGCAGCAGGTGATCGTTGGCAACGGGATCGCGAACGGCACCTTCATGGTCGCCGTCAACCGGATCGGGACCGAGCCACCCCTGACCTTCTATGGGTCGAGCTTCATCTCCGATCCGTACGGGCGGATCCTCGTGCAGGCGCCGCGCGACGAGCCCGCCGTGCTCGTCGCCGACCTCGACCTCGACCAGCGCCGCGACTGGCTCGAGCTGTTCCCGTTTCTGGCGACCCGGCGCCCGGACGCCTACGGTCCACTGGTCGAAACCTGACCGGTCGACCCGCCGGAATCGATCCCGGGGGCGGGGGTAGTCAGCGGCTCAGCTTCTTGCCCGGGTTGAGAAGGCCCTTCGGGTCGAACACGCGCTTGATCTGGTCGTGCAGGTCGAGCGCCGCGGGAGGCCATTGCAGGGCGAGCGCCCCGCGCTTGACGAGGCCGAGTCCGTGTTCGCCGGAGACCGACCCGCCGAGGCGGGCGGCGAGCTCGAACAGCTCGCGTGCGGCCTGCTCCGCGCGCCCGACCTCAGCGCGGTCCTCGCGATCGATCAGGAACGTCGCATGGACGTTACCGTCGCCGGCGTGCCCCCAGCTACAGGCCTCGAGGCAGTGGCGGGCGCCGATCTCGAGCGTCGCCTCGATCGCCTCACCCAGCCGTTCGACGGGCACGACGATGTCCTCGCTGAGCTTGCCGCCCCGGCGGGCGGTGACGGCGAGCGAGACACCGTCGCGCCAGCGCCAGAGCGCGGCGATCTCGCCGAGCGCCGTCGGCGCGTAGATCGCGAGCGCCTCGCCCGCCATCGCCTCGCGCAGCTCGCGGCGGGTGGCGCCGGCCTGCTCGAGCGTGCCGTCGGCCTCGGCCATCAGCATCAGGCGAGTCGCGCTCGCGACGTCGGCCGGCAGCCCCTCGGCGTCCCGTACGAGTCCGGGGAGCGAGGCGGCGAGCGCCCCCGCGTCGAGGAACTCGAGCGCGCTCGGCACCTCGCCGGAGGCGAACACCGCGGCGAGCGCGGCGGCTCCGGCCTCGATCGACGGGTACAGCCCGACCACCGGCAGCGCCGCATCAGGCGCAGGAGTCAGCCGCAGCCAGGCGGCGGTGACGATTCCGAGCGTTCCCTCCGAGCCGACCAGCAGGGAACGCAGGTCGTAGCCGGCCACATCCTTGCGGACCTGACCGCCGAGCTCGACGAGCTCCCCCGGTGCGAGCGCCACCTCGAGTCCGGTAACCCAGCTCCCGGTGACGCCGTACTTGAATGTGTGCGGCCCGCCGGCGTTGGTCGCGATGTTCCCGCCGAGCATCGAGGATTCCGCCGCGCCGGGATCCGGCGGGTAGAGGAGGCCCTCCTCCCGGCAGCGCCGTCGCAGCACGGCCGTGCGGACTCCCGCCTGCACGCGTGCACGCCACTGACCCGGCTCGATCCGCGGCGGCCCCGCGAGCCGCTCCATGCTGACGACGACCGCGCCTTCGAGTGGGACGGCACCACCGGCGAAGCCGGTCCCGCCGCCGCGGGGCACGATCGGCACGTCGTGCTCGTAGCACCAACGCAGCGTGGCGGCCACCTCCGACGCCGTGCCCGGCAGGGCGACAGCGTCGGTCCGACCGCGGATCGCGCGACTCTCGGTCGCGTCGGTCAGGTACTGCCGCGCCGCCGCGACATCTCCCGGGATCACCGCCGCCGGCCCCAGCACGCCGGCCAGCTCCGCGGCGACGCTCACCGCCCGCTCGCGAACGGCAGCGCGTAGAAGGCGGCCGTGGCGCCGCAGATCGCGACCGTCGCGTACGCGGAGAACGGTGCGACCGCCACCGCGAGGACGTACGGGAGCACACCGCTCATGGCCCGGAGGAACACGCGGCGGCGCTCCGCATCAGGCATCGGCGGTCCGAGTAGCTGGGGCCGCCGCAGCAGGATGTTGTAGTTCAGCAGCGCGAACGCGAGCCCCATCACCAGAAACGAGCCGGCGTACACGCCGGCGGCGAAGTTCTCGCCGCGCCTCAACTTGAGGTAGGTCGCCATCAGGTTCGTGGTGAAAGGGAGGAACACGATCGTCATCAGCAGCAGCAGGTTGGCGATCAGGATCACGTGATCGCCTCGCGCGAGTCGGGAGATCATCGAATGGTGGTTGATCCAGATGATCCCGATCGTCACGAACGAGACGATGTAGGCGACGAACTCCGGCCAGTGCCCGCCCAGATAGCTTTGCAGGCTTTGGCCGGGTGGAGCCGGGAGTCCCGGAAGGTTGAGCACGAGCAGCGTGATCGCAACCGCGATCACCCCGTCTGAGAATGCCTCGAGCCGGCTCGTGCTCACGCTGCTTGGTTCGCCGCGCGGCCCGCAGCTCCTCGGCGAGCAGCTCGCTCGACGCTCCGCTTGACCCGGGTCAGGGCCCTGTTAGCCGGTTCTTCGCCTCTTCCTACGAGGCTCTTCGGCGATCTCGAGCACGTTCTTACAGCCGGTGCTCAACGTAATCGGCATGAACCCGAAAACCTTTCTAC
>Ga0302235_10000393_pt1 | contig 35463 bp, 39 predicted proteins | sample II_Palsa_N3_3_FD_193577 | JGI IMG/M metagenome (GOLD analysis project Ga0302235, IMG submission 193577) | Peat permafrost microbial communities from Stordalen Mire near Abisko, Sweden - II_Palsa_N3_3 | ecosystem: Environmental > Terrestrial > Soil > Palsa > Peat permafrost | place: Sweden...
CGGGTAACCAGCGCTGCGCTGCGCCGCCGCGTCGGGGATCGCACCAGCGGTGCGATCTTGGGTCCGGACGCAGCCTGCTGGCGCGCTGACATGCCACACTGTGGGTTCTTCAGCCCGCCGTCGATTGGAGCCGTCGGACACGTGTTGGTTTTCACCTTCCCCGGACAGGGATCACAGCGCGCCGGAATGGGTGAACCATGGGTCGATCACCCCTCGTGGGAAGTCGTGGAGGAAGCATCGGCCGCCGCCGACCGCGACCTGGCCCACCTGCTCCTGGACGCGCCGATTGAAGAGCTCACCCGGACCGAGAATGCCCAGCTGGCCACCACCGTTCTCAGCCTGGTCGTGCTCGACGCCGTCGAGCGCATCGGACTGACGCCGGCGGCCTGCGCCGGCCACAGCCTGGGCGAATATACGGCGCTGGTCGCCAGCGGCTCCCTCGGCTTTGACCACGGGATCCAGCTCGTCGTCGCCCGAGGCGAGGCCATGGCGCGTGCCGGCGACGAGGCGCCGGGGACCATGGCCGCCCTGCTGGGCATCGCCGACGACGACGCCGAGGCCGCCTGCATGCGCGCCGAAGGCGACGTCTGGATCGCCAACTACAACGCGCCGGGCCAGGTCGTCATCGCCGGCACGGCCGAAGCGGTCGCCAGAGCCGGCGAATTGGCCAAGGGCCTCGGCGCCAAGCGCGTCATGCCGATCCCGGTTTCTGGCGCCTTCCACACGCCGCTGATGCAGGGCGCACGCGCCGACCTCCGCAAGGCGCTGGCCGAGGTGACCTTCCTGACACCCGAGGTGCCTGTGGTCGCCAACGTCGATGCGCACGTCCACGACGACCCGGCCGATTGGCCGGGCTTGCTCTCGGCCCAGCTCTGTAGCCCGGTGCGCTGGCGTCAGACGCTCGAGACATTTGCCGGCCTCGGACTGACCTCGCTGGTGGAGCTCGGCCCCGGCGGGGTGTTGAGCGGGCTGGCCAAGCGCAGCCTGCCCGAGATCCAGTCCCTGGCCGTCTCCAAGCCCGAGGACCTTGACACCTTGATGGACCAGATCGGCGCCGCTGGGACCTGGCGGGCCGAACCGGCCCTGCACCAGGGCGAGCATCTCTACATGTCCGAGCGGGTGGTCGTGAGTCCCTCGAGCGGCATCTTCAGTCCTGAAGCATCGCTGCAGGCGCCCGGGACCGGATTACTGCCGGGGACCGACGTCGGCTCGGACCAGTCCTCGGCGGTCGACGTCGGAGAGCTCGTCGGCCGCGTGGGCGTCTCCGAGGTGCGGACGCCGTTCGCCGGACAGGTGATCGGTTGGCTGGCGGCTGACGGTGAGCGCGTGCAAGAAGGCCAGCCGCTGGCGTGGCTCAGAGTGCACGACACTCGCTGATGGCCATCGTCCTCGTCACCGGTGGGACCCGCGGTATCGGCGCCGCCTGTGTCGCGTGGTTCCTGGCCAACGGGGACCAGGTGGCCACCACCTACCGCTCGGCCGACCCTCCGGAGCCTCCCGTCGGAGCCGACTCCGAGCGCTTCCTGGCCGTGCGCTGCGACGTGCGCAACTCCGAGGAGGTCGAGTCGGCCTTCGCCGCCATCGAGGAGCGCTGGGGGCCGGTGCAGGTGCTGGTGGCCAACGCTGGCATCACCTTGGACTCGTTGATGCTGCGCATGAGCGATCAGGCCTTTCACGACGTCATCGACGCCAACCTCACGGGCTCCTTCCGCGTGGCTAAGCGCGCCGTGGCGAAGATGCTGCGGCTCCACACCGGTCGCATCGTCTTCGTCTCCTCTGTCGGCGCCTTCGTGGGATTACCGGGCCAGGCGAACTACGCAGCCTCCAAGGCAGGCCTGGTCGGGATGGCCCGGGCCATCGCCCGTGAGGTGGGCAGCCGCCAGATCACGGTGAATGTCGTGGCCCCGGGCCTGATCGACACCGACATGACGGCCGCCCTCGGTGCGGACCGGGTGGCCCTCATGACGGGGCAGGTCCCCCTCGGGCGGCCCGGCAGCCCGGCTGACGTCGCGGCGGTGGTGGGGTTCCTGGCCTCGGATTCCGCCGCCTACGTGACCGGTGCCGTCGTGCCGGTCGACGGCGGCCTGGGTATGGGCCTGTAGCGTTCAGAGGACCGACGACAAAGGAGCAGATTGTGGACAGCGACGCAGCGTTCGAGAAGTTTCGCGAGTGCGCCGTGGAGGTACTGCAGGTGCCGGCAGAGAAGATCACCAAGGAGGCCAAGTTCGCCGACGACCTCGACGCGGACAGTCTCGACCTGGTCGAGCTGGTCATGGCACTCGAAGAGGCGTTCGACGTGACGGTCGAGGAGACCGAGCTCGAGGACATCACGACCATTGGACAGGCGTTCGACCTGATCTCCACCAAGCTCTGATGCAGATAGGCATCGGCACCGAGGGTCCGATCCGGGGCCGACGTGTCGCCGTCACCGGTCTGGGTGCCGTCACGTGCTGCGGTGTCGGCATCGACGCCCTGTGGGACGGGCTTCTCCATCCGAAGGTCGTCGGCGGCGTGGTGCGCGACTACGAGCCGACCGACTGGTTCGGCCCCAAGGAGGTGCGGCAGCTCGACCGCTTCGCCCAACTGTCGATGGTGGCAGCCGACCAGGCCGTTGCCGCGGCGGGCGAACTTGCGGTGGACCCCGCGAAGGCGGGCGTCGTCTTTGCCACTGGCGTGGGCGGGTTCGAGACGTTGGCCACCCAGGTCGGCGTCTACAACGAGAAGGGTGCCGACCGGGTCTCCCCCCGGCTCGTGCCGATGATGATGGCCAACGCCGGCGCGGCGGGCATCTCCATGCGGCACGGATGGCGCGGCCCTTCCGAAGTGATCTGCACGGCTTGCGCGGCGGGCACGCACGCCATCGCCGGCGCGGCGCGCCTCGTGGCCAGCGGCCGCTGCGACGTGGCCATCGGCGGAGGCTCCGAAGCCAGCATGCACCCGGTCGCGCTGGCAGCGTTCTCCAACATGACGGCGTTGTCGTCCTCGGGTCACTCGCGCCCCTTCGACATCCGGCGCGACGGCTTCGTGATGACCGAAGGCGCTGCCGCGCTCGTGCTCGAAGACTGGGACCGCGCCGTCACCCGGGGGGCGACGATCTATGCCGAGGTGGCCGGGGCGGCCAGCACCGCCGACGCCCACCACATCACGGCACCCGCTCCGGACGGTGCCGGTGCCGTGGCCTGCATGGAGCTGGCCCTGGTCGACGCGGGCATCGGGCCGTCCGACGTCGGGCACATCAACGCCCACGGCACCTCGACGCCTCTCAACGACCTGGCCGAAGCACGTGCCATCGCCAAGGTCTTCGGCGACCCCGGCCCTCTCGTGACCTCGACCAAGGGGGTGACGGGGCACGGCTTGGCCGCGGCCGGCGCCATCGAGGCGGTCGCGGCGGTGCTGACGATCGTCCGCGCCACCATCCCCCCGACCGCCGGCTACGCCGAACCCGACCCTGAGATCACGATTCCGATCGTGCACGGCGAGCCACGCCCGTGGGAACCGGCCGCCGTCCTCTCGAATTCGTTCGGATTCGGCGGCCACAACGGCTGCCTGGTCCTGCTGCCTCCCGGCTGAGACCAGCCGATAAGGTCGCAGCTCCACTGCCGCCCGGCAGTGACTCGTGAGGTCCGTCAATGGGAAGGCTGCAAACCTGGGGGGCCGCGGCGCGCCGCTCCCGCGGCTTCCAGACGGTCGTCGCCGTGGTGGTCCTGGCCCTCATCGCGGTCGGCGTCGTGCTGGCCACCCGAAGCCACACGCCGGCACCGAGGGCGACCCCCTCCCCCACGGCCTCCACGCGAGCCGTCGCCCTCGGCGATTCCGTCCCGTACGGGCACGGGCTGGCCAATCCCTATCTGACGCCGCAGATCGGCCTGCCCGCGGGAGACGTCTCGCAGGGTCCCTCGCTCCAGGCCTACCCGACCCTCGTCGCCAAGGACCTGGGGCTCACGATGACCGTGCGATCGACCAACTGCCACCTCACCAGAGACCAGCTCGCCATCAGCGGCGCCGTCGCCGACGCCGATGACAACACCAGCCGTGACGGCCAGTGCCCGGTGCCACCCCAGCAGGCCCGCAACCTGACGGACGAGCTCGCGGCAACCGACCTGGTGCAGCACCCGGCCCGCCTCGTCCTCCTGCAGGACGGGGCCGACGACATCGACTTCAGTGCCTGCCTGGAATACGAGCTGGCCCGCGTGCTTGGGCTCGGCCTCGGACTCGGAGACTCCTGCGTCGCCAACGGATCGGTCACCCCGAAGATCGCGACGGACCTGGCCAACGTCCGCACGAGTCTGGCGCAGGCCATTGAGACGCTGGCGCCGCATGCTGCCACCGTCGCCGTTCTCGACTACTACCAGCCGATTCCGGAACCGTCGCAGGTGGCCAAGGGCACGGCGACATCGGGCGACCACACGAACCTGGTGTGCAGCGGCCTGAAGCCCAATGCGGGAAGCACGTTCACTGCGGCACAGATCGTCCTGACCGCGCTCAACCACGCCGTCGCCGGCGCGGTGGCCGATGCCCGGGCCCACCACGTGCGCAACGTGTCGCTGGTCGACCTCTCGGGCGCCTTCGACGGGCACGGGATCTGCACGGCGCAACCCTGGGTCTTCTCGGGCGAGCCCGTGCCGGACGTCACCCTCGCCGCCGACGCGGAGCGCATTCTGGCCGCCAAGGCCTGCTCCGGAACCGATGTGCTGCACCGGTCGACGAGCTGTGCCGGCTTGGCCGCCTCGGCGCTGGCGGCCGAGAACAGCCTGGAGGACTACGTCTGGCGCACCGCGCATCCGACGGCAGCAGGCCAACGCGCCATCGCCGCAGTCGTGGAGCGTCGGCTCGACGGGCGCGTCTAGTCGATCGCGTCGCGGAACGACCCGATGAACGCGGCCGCACCTTCGGGTCCCTCGTCCTGCAGGAGGCGCCGGACCAGCGCCGAGCCCACCACCACGCCGTCCGCCACCTCGCAGACCTGCGCCGCCTGATCCGGCGTCGAGACGCCCACGCCCACACAGACCGGCATGTCGGTGCAGGCCCGGATGCGCTCCACGACCTTCGCCACGTCGGAACCGAGGTCCACGCGCTCGCCGGTGACTCCCATGCGGGCGACGGCATAGACGAAGCCGCGCGCCCTGGCGCAGATGCGCGCCACGCGATCGGGCGGGGAGGATGGTGCCACCAAGAGCACCGTGTCGATCCCCGCCGCGTCGGCCTCGACGGCCCACGGGTCGATCTCCTCAATGGGAAGGTCGGGAAGGATGGCACCGCTGACGCCGGCCGCCGCCAACGACCGGGCCATGCGCTTGTGGCCGGCCCGGAAGACCAGGTTGTAATACGTCATCACCGCGATCGGCACAGGCGCCTCCGCCCGGGCGATGCCATCGATGACCTGATCCGGCACGGTGCCCCGTGTGAGCGCCCGCAGCGCCGCCTCCTGAATGACCGGCCCGTCCATCATCGGATCCGAGAAGGGGATGCCGACCTCGACCGCGTCCGCGCCGGCCGCGATCACCGCGGCCAGGGACTGCGTCCAGTCGTCGCTCATGCCCCCCATGAGATAGGGGATCAGCAGCTTGCGCCCGCGGTCGCGCCGGCCCAGCAGCTCCTTCTCGAGCTCAGGCATCGCGCTGGCGGCCGAAGATCTCGCGCACCTGGGCCACATCCTTGTCGCCGCGTCCGGAAAGCGTCACGAGCACCGTCGACCCTGCGGGCAGCGCCTCTGTGCCGGCGCTCCGGGCCACCCAGGCCACGGCATGGGCCGACTCCAGCGCGGGAATGATGCCCTCGGTGTGGCTGAGCAGCCGGAAGGCGTCGAGCACCTCGTCGTCCGCTGCCGTGGAGTATTCGGCCCGGCCCGTCGCGGCCAGGTGGGCGTGCTCGGGGCCGAGGCCCGGATAGTCCAGGCCCGCCGAGATCGACTCGGCCTCCTCGATCTGCCCGGCCTCGTCCTGCAGAAGTCGCGAATGCATTCCGTGGAGGATCCCCGGGATGCCGTTGGTGATCGCGGCACCGCCCGCCGCTTCCACGCCGACCAGACGGGCCGACGTGTCGACGAAGCCGGCGAACGTCCCTGCCGCGTTGGAGCCGCCGCCGACGCACGCGACGACCACATCGGGTGCCGCGCCGCCGAGCAGGTCGCTGCACTGGGCCCGCGCCTCGTCGCCCACGACGCGCTGCAGCTGACGCACCATGTACGGGAAGGGATGCGGCCCCATGACCGAACCGAGGCAGTAGTGGGTGGTGTCCACCGAGGCCACCCACTCCCGCATGGCCTCGTTGACCGCATCCTTGAGCGTCCGGCTGCCCGACGTCACCGTCCGCACCTCCGCTCCCAGCAACTCCATGCGGAAGACGTTGAGCTCCTGGCGCTGCGTGTCCACCTCGCCCATGAAGACGGTGCACTCGAGACCGAAGAGTGCCGCCGCCGTGGCCGAGGCCACACCGTGCTGGCCCGCACCGGTCTCGGCGATCATGCGGGACTTGCCCATCCGCTTGGTCAGGAGCGCCTGTCCCACCACGTTGTTGAGCTTGTGCGAGCCCGTGTGCGCCAGGTCCTCCCGCTTGAGGAGGACCCGCACACCCAGCCGTTCGGACAAACGCGCGCATTCGGTCACGGGCGTGGGCCGGCCTCCGTAGTGGCGCAGCAGCCCGTCCAGTTCGGCCCGGAAGTCCGGATCGGCCCAGGCGTCGTCGAACCACTTCTCCAGCTCGAGGCAGGCCGGCATCAGGGACTCGGGGACGAAGCGGCCGCCGAATTCGCCGAAGCGCCCGTCGGCGCCCGGCTTGCCCATGAGGCTCGCTGTCTCGTCGCTCACGAGTCCCTCCAGTCGTAGGGCTCCTCGACGGCGGCGTGCTCCAGCGGATCGCGTGTCGCGAGGGCCGCGTGGGCCTGGCGCGCGTTGGCGATGAACTGACGGAGCAGCAACGGGTCCTTGCGCCCCGGGGCCGTCTCGACCCCGGTCGACACGTCGACGCCGCCCGGGCGGAGATGCGTGACGGCCTCGCCCACATTGTCCGGGCGCAGGCCACCCGAGACGATGAGCCGATGATGGTTGGACACCCCTTCGGCCAGGCGCCAGTCGAAGACCTGGCCCGAGCCGGGGTTCGGCCCGTCGACGAGCAGGTAGTCGGCTCCGAAGTCCTCGAAGCGCTGAATGGTCGGGTCGCCCGCCGGGAAGGCCTTGATCACCGTGTGCACCCGGGCCCGGACCCACTTGGTCTCCTCAGCCGTCTCGTGCCCGTGCATCTGCGCCGCGCCGAGTCCGGCGACCCGGACCGCCTCGACGATGCGCTGGGGGGCCTCGTCCCGGAACACGCCCACCGTCAGGACGTGTTCGGGCAGGCGCTTGGCGATGTCGCCCGCCAGGTGCACCGAGACCTGCCGGGGGGACGGCGCGAACATGAAGCCCACCGCCGAGGCCCCGAGACTCACCGAGAGCAGGGCGTCGGCTTCGGAGGTGATGCCGCAGATCTTGACGAACAGGCCTTCGGTCATCGCGTCCCGACGGGGTGCCCGACCAGCTCACGGAGTTGGGCGGGTCGGTCGGCTGCCCGCATGAGCGTCTCCCCGACCAGGATGGCGTCGTAGCCCGCCTCGGCCAGGCGCCGGGCGTCGGCCGCGTCGCGGATGCCCGACTCGGCCACGGCCACCACCCCCGGCGGAATGCGTGCCGCCAGCGCGCAGGCGCGCTCGTGATCGACCTGGAACGTGCGGAGGTCGCGCTGGTTGACCCCGATCAGACCCGCGCCGGTGCCGAGCGCACGGGCCAGCTCTTCCTCGTCGTGCACCTCGATCAACGCGGCCAGACCGAGCTCGTCGGCGCGTGCCATGCAGACCTGCAATTCTTCATCCGACAGCGCGGCGGCGATCAACAACACTGCGTCCGCCCCCATGAGGCGCGCGTCGACCACGTCGGCCTCCTGGACCGTGAAGTCCTTGCGCAGCACGGGCAGTCCCGACGCCTCGCGGGCGGCTGCGAGGTCGGCGGTCGACCCGCCGAAGAAGTCGACGTCCGTGAGAACAGACAGGCAGGCAGCGCCACCGGTGACGTAGTCCTTGGCCACGAGATCGGCCTGGAGGCCGGGGTCCAGATCCCCCTTGGACGGGGAACGACGCTTGATCTCCGCGATGCACGAGAGGCCGTCGACCCTCAGCGCTCCCGTGAAGTCCCGGGGGGGCGGCGTGCCTGCCGCCTGTTCGACCAGGTCCGGCAGCGCGCGGCCATCAGCCTCGGCGCGGGCCCGGTGAGCAGCGACAATGTCCGCCAGATAGGTGGGCATGACGCTTCAGCGTAGCGGCGTGCCCTTTCGGCCCCGGTCCGGATCAGTCGCGGATGCGGCTGAGGACCCTCTGGCGGCGCTGACGCGCCTGATGTGTCAGCTCACGAGACGGCTCCGCTACCGGCGGCTGGATCGCCGCCGCCTCGCGCATCCTCTCGGTCAGACCCGAATAGATGACCTCGATGGTGAAGTCGTCGAAGTCCACCGTGGCGATCTCGGTCCCGTCGTCGGCGAAATGGGTGACGCGTATCATCAGTCCCCCAGAATCCGTGCTTGGCAATCCGCCTCGTCGACTTCGTCGCCCTGGCGCGCAATCGCCACACAGTCGCCGTCGAGGAAGATCCAGCCCGCCTGGTTCCACGGCTTGATGTCCGGCAACGCCGAGGTGACGTCGTCGGCCACCGTCGCCGGTGCCGTCATCGTCGCCGTGTCGCCGGCGATGCCCCTGTCGCCCCAGTTGGCCTGCATGCAGACAGGTTGCGCCACCGTTGTCTCAGGTCCGTTGACGTCCGGTTGCAGTCGCGGTGCCGGACGGCGGCACGGCGCCGGGGCGTCGCTCCGTCGACCCGATCAGCGCGCGAACAGGTGCCAGCCCATCCAGCCCCAGGCCAGGACCAGCGCGATGCGGAGGATCGGTCCAGTGGCCAGACGCTCCAGCACCACACCTGGGCGGGCCAGCGAGGATCCGGGGATCGAGGAACGCAACCAGACGCCGAGGAGGGCCAGGCCGAGGAGGGCCCACACCGCGTAGGAGAGCGCTGAAGTCATCGGGCCTCGCTCCTGCTCCTGGCTCGTCTCTGCTGGCGCCCTCCTCGACGCACGATGGCGGCGCCGAGGTACAGCCAGAGAAAGAACACGATCACCTTGAGGCCGTAGAAGCGATTCACTGCATCGAGCATCGAACTCAGCGTCGGGTGATCCGCCCGGCTGCCCCGGGCGGCGTATTCGAACAGCTCCCACGCGACGACCGCGCAGAAGACGCCTACCCAGGCACGCCAGGGATGGCCGGCGTCCGGCCCCAGCTTGAGGGGTCGGGCCCGCAGGGGCCAGCGCACGACCACCAGGGCCACGACGACGACGATGGGCACCGCCGTCGCGATATTGGCGGAGCGGGTGAAGGCCGTGGTGCTCGCGGCAAACAGGGCATACGCCACCATCACCACCACCAGCACCAGCCCGGTCCGCTGGCGGAGCGGGTTTCGGTCTTGCTGCGGCTCGTGGCCGGCCGGGTCCTCCGCTGCGGGCACCGGCGCGGCCGTTCCTCTCAGCCTGGGGCGGTGGCGCCCGTGGGCGGCGGGGTCGGGGGCGGCATCATGGGCAGCAACTCCACCCGGGCCCGGTGCGAGCCGCCCACGCCGTCGCCCGAGCGCACCCGGACGGGGCCGGGCGCCTCCACACTGCGGTGCAGGTAGCCGAGGGCGACCCAGGTCCCGAGCTCGGCACTCCAGGCCGCAGAGGTGATCGTCCCCACCACCTTGTCCTCGGCGGGCGAGTCGCCGGCCGGCGCCTCCCCGGCGTGCAGGGTCATGCCCCGGGTCAACGTCAACGGGGCCTCCCCGCCGGCCGAGGCCGAGGCCGAGGCCGAGGCAGGCGCTACCACGCCGACGAGGCGCCGCGGCACGTTCGTGCCCCGCGAGTCGAGGCGCGCCACCAGCTCCTGGCCCGTGTAGCAGCCCTTGGTGAAGCTCACCGTGCGCTCCACCAGACCGGCCTCCGCCGCAATGGTCTTGCCCGTGAGCTCCGTGCCCATGGCGGGTATGCCCGAGGCGATCCGGCACGCCTCCACCGCGTCGGGCCCACACGCCGTGACTCCGTCCGGGAGCGCCGCATCGCCCAGCCCGAGCACTACGTCCTCGGGGCCGAGCAGATCGATTCCGGTCCAGCCGTTCCAGTCGAAGGGCAGGGCGAGCACGCCCCGCTCGGCCAGCACCGTCAGCAGCCCCTGCGCCGCCTCGGCGACCCCCGCACCCCGAAGGGAAAGGTCGCGCCAGGGCAGGTGCTCCAGCTCCACCTTCGAGCGCAGCAGGAAGCGGCGCAGGCGGGTCAACACGGCGTCGCCGTAACCCCGGTCGACATCGAGCACGAACCCTTGGCCGTCCGTGCGGGTCACCCGCAGGAGAGCCGACAACTTGCCGTCGGGCTCCAGGAGCAGGGTGTCCGCCGACGCGCCCACGGCCAGCGCCAGCACGTCCTGGCTCAGCTGGCCCTGCAGGTAGCTCTCGGCGTCCGGTCCCCGCACCGCCAGCACGTCACGCCCGGCGCGGAAGGCCCCGGCACCGTGGCGCAACGCCTCGGTCTCGGCTCGGATCTCGAGCGAATGCGGGGCCGCCGTCACGACGCGTCCGAGCCCCGACCGGTGCGAGCCGCGGTCATGCGCCGCGCCGCCGTGACCGCCACCAGCAGCGCGCCCGCCTTGTGCGCGCACTCCTCGTCCTCGCTCTGCGGGTCGCTGTCCGCCACGATGCCCGCCCCCGCCTGCACGCTTGCCTTCCCGCCGGGCGTCACCACCATGGTGCGGATCGCGATGGCGGTGTCGACGTTGCCCGAGAAGTCGATGTAGCCCACGACGCCCCCGTAGACGCCGCGCTTGGTGCGTTCGAGCTCGTCGATGATCTCCATGGCACGGACCTTGGGCGCGCCCGACAGCGTCCCGGCAGGGAGCGTCGCCCGCAGGACGTCGATGGGGCCCTTGCCCTCGGCCAGCTCCCCCGACACCTGTGACGTGATGTGCATGATGTGGCTGTAACGCTCGATCGTCATCAGCTCGTCGACCTTCTCGGTCCCGAAGCGGACGACGCGCCCCACGTCGTTGCGGGCCAGGTCCACGAGCATGATGTGCTCGGCCAGCTCCTTGGGGTCCTCCGCCAGCTCGCCCTCGAGCAGGCGGTCGTGGTGCTCGCTCTCGCCGCGCGGGCGCGAACCCGCGATGGGCCGCGAAATGACCACGCCGTCGCGCAACCGCACCATCGGTTCGGGCGAGGCGCCGACGACGGTGACCTCCGGGAAGCGCAGGAAGTACATGTAGGGGCTCGGGTTCAGCAGACGCAGCGCCCGGTAGACGTCGTAGGGGTCGGCGTCCAGCTCCAGATCGAAGCGCTGCGACAACACGACCTGGAAGATGTCACCGGCCCGGATGTACTCCTTGGCCGCGCCGATGGCGGCCTTGTAGTCCTCCGAGCTGACCGTCCGCTGCGCCTCGGCCTTCCGGAGCCCGGGAGGCGGCGCCGCCACCATCGGCCGGGCCGCGGAGCCGTCGGCCGGCCGGGCGCAGTCGGCCGCCAGCTCGACGAGACGCGCACAGGCGGCCTCGTAGGCGGCGCGTACGGCCCCGGCGGGGTCGGCCTCGGCGTCGGGACCGTCGGAGAGGACGGGCACGACCACGTTGTCGACGAGGACGATGCGCTGGCGCCAGTGGTCGAAGGCGCAGAATTGTCCGATGACGACGAGCGCGGCGTCAGGATGGCCGAGGTCGTCGTCGGGCACGTCGGGGAGGCGCTCGACCTCGCGCACCACGTCGTAGCCGAGATACCCGACCAGCCCACCATGCAGTGGCGGCAGCCCGGGCAGCGCCGGCGACTGAAAGCGCGCCACCAGTTCCTCCACTGCGGCCAGGATGCCCACGTCGGAGCTCTGCAACCCCAGGCGCCCGGCCGCCTCGACGCGCTGGCCGCGCGCCGTGAGCGTGGCCAGCGGCCGGCGACCCACGAAGGAGTAGCGACCCCACCGCTCACCGCCCTCGACGGATTCGAAGAGGAAGCCGTCCCCCTCCCCCACCACGTTGGCGAAGCAGGTGACGGGCGTCAGGGTGTCGGCGACCACCTCGCAGGAGACGGGCACGATCGAATGGGCCTTGGCCAGGGCGGCGAACTCGGCGAGGTCGGGGTGGAAGTCCAGGGCACCCGACGACGGCTGGTGGCCCCGGGCACCTCCGGCGGTCACGGCGCGGGCACTCCCGGACCGGTGCCGATGGTCCGGAAGAAGCACGTCCGCTCCCCGGTGTGACAGGCGCCGCGACCGTGCTGGTCGACGAGGACGACGAGGGCGTCGCCGTCACAGTCCATGCGCACCTCGCGCACGTACTGGCGGTCCCCCGAGGTCTCGCCCTTCTGCCAGTACTCCTGACGGCTGCGGCTGTAGAACCAGCTGCGGCCGGTCTCGAGGGTGCGGCGGAGGGCCTCGGGATCCATGTAGGCCACGGTGAGCACGGTGCCGTCGGTGGCGTCCTGCACGATGGCCGGCACCAGGCCACCCTCCTTGTCGAAGTCGACCAGCCGCGCCAGCGCATCGTCGAACGTCAACGGCACGCCCTCGGGCGCCGCGGCAGCAACGGCCTCGGCAGCCACGGCTTCGGCCTCAGGCGCGCTCACAGGTAGAGCCCCGTCCCGCTGTCGTTGCGGGGCGAGGCGATGGCGTGGATGTCGCGCTCGCGCAGAATGACGTACTCCTCGCCGTGCACCTCGACCTCGAAGCGGTCCTCAGGGTTGAACAGCACGGTGTCCCCGACCTTGATGGTGCGCACGTGCGGGCCGACCGCCACCGCCTCCGCCCAGGTCAGGCGCCGGCTGATCTGGGCCGTGGCCGGAATGAGGATCCCGGCGCGCGAGCGCCGCTCACCGTCGGTCTGCGAGATCTGCACCATGACCCGGTCGAAGAGCACCGAGATGGGCTGCTTGTCCTCACTCACCCCTTGGTTCTGGGTCCTGGCGCGGTCGGACACGTCCTTCGTCGTCGACGTGGGCACCTAGGCACGGTACCGCACGAGGGCGCCCTCCCAGGTCAGGGCACGCCTCACGCCGGCCGGACGCTGACTCCGTGCGCCGCCATGTAGGCCTTGGCCTCGCCGATGGTGAACTCGCGGCGGTGGAAGATCGACGCCGCCAGGACGGCATCGGCTCCCCCGTCGAGCGCGCCGTCGACCAGGTCCTGCAGCACGCCCACGCCACCCGAGGCCACCACGGGGATGTCCACGGCATCGACGACGGCGCGCGTCAGCGCCAGGTCGAACCCGTCCCGCGTGCCGTCGCGATCCATGGACGTCAGCAGGATTTCGCCGGCGCCGTTGGCCGCGCACTCCACCGCCCACGCCACGACGTCCCGACCCACCGGTGTGCGTCCGCCGTGCGTGTGCACCTCCCACCCGCCCGATCCGTCCCTGCGGGCCCGGGCATCGATGGCGACGACGGCGCACTGGCCGCCGAACTCGTCCGCGATGTCACGCACCAGCGCGGGTCGTTCCACCGCGGCGGTGTTCACCGCGACCTTGTCCGCCCCGGCCCGGAGGAGGCGGCGTGCATCCTCCGCCGCCCGGACCCCACCGCCGACCGTCAAGGGGATGAAGACTTCCTCGGCCGTGCGCGCGACGACGTCGACCATCGTGTCGCGCTCGTCCGACGAGGCGGTGATGTCGAGGAACGTCACCTCGTCGGCGCCCTCGGCGTCGTAGCGCGCGGCCAGCTCCACCGGGTCACCCTCGTCGGTCAGGTCGACGAATTGCACGCCCTTGACCACACGGCCCCCGGTGACGTCGAGACAGGGGATCAGGCGGACGCTGCGCACGCGGCGATCCCTTCTTCCACACGCAGCCGGCCCTCTACGATCGCCTTGCCCACGATGGCGCCGGCAAGACGGCGACCGGACACCTCCAGGCCCGCCAGAGCGAGGAGGTCAGCGACACCGGCCACGCCGCCCGAGGCCACCACCGGCAAAGACGTGGCCGCCAGCAGCGCCCCCAGCCCGGCCAGGTCGGGACCCGACAGCATGCCGTCGCGCGCCACCGACGTCGCCACGACGGCACCGATGGGCTCCTTCTCCCACAGGTCGAGGAGCTCGGTCACCGCGAGACCCGAACCGGCCAGCCACCCCTGCGCCTGGGCTTCGGCCACACCGTCGGCGCCGACCCGGTAGTCGAGCCCGACGGCGATCCGTCCCGGCCAGCGACGAGCGCAGCGGCCCGCCAGCGCAGGCTCCTCCAACGCCGCCGTGCCGAGCACGACTCTGGCCACCCCGGACTCGAGCACGTCTGCGGCATCGTCCTCGGACCGGATGCCGCCGCCGAACTCCACGCTGACGTCCGCGGCACGGGTCAGATCGAGGATCCGGTGCAGCACATCGCGCTGGTGCGCCACTCCGGTGCGGGCGCCATCGAGGTCGACGATGTGGATCCAGCGCGCGCCACCGGCGATGTAGCCCGCGGCGAGCGCGGTGGGGTCGCCGTAGCGCTCCTCGCGGCCGAAGTCGCCCTGGGCGAGCCGCACGGCGCTGCCGGCGCGCAAGTCGATGGCCGGCAACAGCTCCATCACGCCGCCTGCTCGGCCAGGCGCACGAAATTGGCCAGGAGTGTCAGGCCCGTGGCGCCCGACTTCTCCGGGTGGAACTGCGCACCCCAGAGGGTGCCGCGCGTGGCCAGTGCCGCCACTGCGCCGCCGTAGTCGCACACCGCGGTGGTCTCGGGCCCCACCGGCGGTGCGAACGAGTGCACGAAGTAGACCCAGGGCCGCGGACCTAGCCCGCGCAACGGCTCGGGCTCCTTCACCGCACCCCGTACCTCGAGGGTGTTCCACTGCATCTGCGGGTGCTTCACGTCCGGCGGCAACGGCGCCACCTCGCCGGGAAAAATCCCGAGGCCCAGCGCCCCCGGGCTCTCCACGGAACGCTCGTAGAGCAGCTGGAACCCGACGCACACGCCGAAGAAGGGCACGCCGTCGGCCACGGCGGCGCGGGCCGCGTCTTCCAACCCGCTGTCGTGCAGCGCCCGCGCGCAGGCGCCGAACGCGCCCACACCGGGGAGCACGACCGCATCAGCCGCCGCCACGCTCGCCGCGTCGTCGACCAAGCGCGCCGCCGCACCGACGTACTGCAGCGCCTTCTCGGCCGAGCGCAGGTTCCCGATGCCGTAGTCCAGCACGGCGATGCGCGGCCCTGCCGTCACAAGCTGCCCTTGGTGGAGGGGATGCCACCCCCCTCGACACGCACGGCGTCGCGCAGGCAACGGGCCACCCCCTTGAAGCTGGCCTCCAGCATGTGGTGCGTGTTCTTTCCGGCCAGGCGGCGGATGTGCAGCGTCAGGTTGGCCGCGGTGGCGAAGGCGCGCCAGAACTCCTCGGCCAGCTGCGGGTCGAAGGGAGGCGCGCCGAGCCCGGGCGTGTCCGGCGCGAACTCGAGCGAGTAGGCCAGGTAGGGGCGGCCCGACAGGTCCAGCGCCACCTCAATCAGGGCCTCGTCCAGGGGCAGCAGCATGGAGGCGAACCGCCGCACGCCAGCCTTGTCGCCGAGCGCCTCGGCGAGCAGGGCGCCGACGACGATGCCGACGTCTTCCACGGTGTGGTGCGCGTCCACCTGCAGGTCGCCTGTGGCGTGCACGCGGAGGTCGAACCCGGCGTGCTTCCCGAGCTGCTCCACCATGTGGTCGAAGAACGGCAAGCCGGTCGAGACCTCGGTGCGACCCGTACCGTCCAGCAGCAGCTCGGCCTCAATCGTCGTCTCCTTGGTGGCGCGCGCCTTGGTGGCGCGGCGGGCATCGGTGGTCACAAGCTCTCCTTCAATGCGTACAGGAAGCGGTCGTTTTCCTCGGCTGTGCCGATCGTGACACGCAGGCAGTCACGGAGGCCGTCCCAGCTGGCGCAGTTGCGGATCAGGACCGAGTGATCGAGGAGGCTGCCCCACACGTCGTTGGCGTCGCGGTTCCGCGGCCGGAACAGAATGAAATTGGCGTCGGAGGGCCAGCTGTCCACCGGCAGGTCGGCCAGTGCGGCCGCCACCCTGCCTCGCTCCTCGGAGATCCGGGCCACCCTCGCCTCCATCTCGGGCACGTGCCGCAGCGCCAACAGGCCGGCCGCCTGCGTCTGCGCCGACAAATGGTACGGAAGCACGACGGACTCGCAGGCCAGGACGACGGCCGGATCCCCCACCAAGTAACCCAGGCGAGCCCCGGCCATCGCCCACGTCTTGGAGAAGGTGCGGGTCACGACCAGGCCGGGGTGGGCCGGGCCGCGTAATGCCAAAGCCGACCAGGGGGCGAACTGCCCGTAGGCCTCATCCACGATCACCAGGCCGGGAGCGGCGCCGGTCACGGTGGCCACGGTCTCGGGCGGCTCGGCGCGACCGGTCGGGTTGTTGGGCGAGCAGAGGAAGGTGACGTCGGGGCGCTCCGTCATCAGCAGTTCCAAGGCGTGGCGGGGGTCGATCCGGAAGTCGTCGTCGCGCCTGCCCTCGACGACCTCGGTACCGGTGATCCGGGCGATGTGGGAGTGCAGCGCGTACGTCGGTTCGAACACCAGGGCGCGGCGACCGGGGCCCCCGAAGGCCAGGAGCAGGCTCTGCAGCACCTCGTTCGAGCCGTTGGCACAGAACACCTCGGCGGGGGTGACGCCGTGCAGGTCGGCCACGGCCTGTCGGAGCTCGGAGGCCGGCCGGTCGGGGTAACGGTGGAAGGAGATCTCGGCCAATTCGGCCAACAGCTCCTCCCGCCAGGCGGCAGGCGGCCCGAAGGGTGACTCGTTGGTGTTGAGGCGCACCTCGGCGTCGACCTGCGGCGAGTGGTAGCCCTCGGTCAGCTGCAGGTCGGGACGCACCGGCGGGACGGCACTCATGTCGGACCCTCTGCGTCGAGCGCGTCGAGCACGTCCAGCGCGTCCAGGACTTCGAGGCGCCGCCGCACCGAGTCGGCGTGGGCCGGCAGTCCCTCGGTCTCGGCGAGCGTGACGACCAGCGGGCCCAGCGCGCCCAGTGCGTCTGGTGTAACGCGCACGGCGTGCACGTGCTTGCGGAAGTCGTCCGCCCGCAGCGCGGAGGCAAAACGCGCCGTGCGGTTCGTCGGCAGGACGTGGTTGGGCCCCGCGATGTAGTCCCCCATGCTGGCCGGTGACCACGGCCCGATGAAGACGGCTCCGGCGTTCTGCACGAGCGCCAGCAGGGCCACTCCCTCAACGTCGGGCACCATCAGCTGCAGGTGCTCGGGCGCAATGGCGTTGGCCACGGCCAGCGCCTGCACGGGACCGTCGACCAGGCAGACGATCCCCGCCGTGGCCAATGTCGCCTCCAGATCGGCGCGCCGGCTCGACGCCGCGACGATGCGGTCCACCTCCTCGGAGATGGCGGCGGCCTGCCCGAGGTCCCAGGTCACCAGCCAGGCGAGCCCGTCGGGCCCGTGTTCGGCCTGCACGACCAGATCGACGGCGGCGAATTCGGCCGGCGCGTCGGGGCCGGCGACGACGACGATCTCCGAGGGTCCGGCGAAGGCCGACGCGACGCCGACGACACCGGACAACTGGCGCTTGGCCTCGGCCACGTACGCGTTGCCCGGCCCTGCGATCACGTCGACGGCGGGCACGCTCTCCGTCCCGTACGCCATGGCCGCGATGGCCTGCGCCCCACCGATCCGGTACACCTCGTCTATCCCGGCGATGGCGGCGGCGCAGAGCGTCGCTGCGTCGATATGCCCGTCGGCGGCCGGGGGAACGCACAGTGCGATGCTCCCCACCCCGGCGACGCGGGCGGGCGCGGCCGTCATGAGAACGGTGGAGGGATAGCGGGCGCGTCCACCGGGCGCGTACAGACCCGCCCGTTCCACCGCACGCGTCAGGTGGCTGACGGTGATGCCGCCCTCGACCAAGTCCCCGGGGGGCGTCCCCTCGTGGGCGTGGTACGTCAAGATGCGGGCGAACGCCACCTCGAGGGCCCGCCAGAGGTCGGGATCGGCGTCGGAGCAGGCCTTCTCGATCTCGTCCGGCGGGACCCGCAGACCGTCGGACACGTCGACCCGGTCCAGCTCTGCGGTGTAGCGCACCACCGCGGCGTCGCCCTCGGCGCGCACCTGGCGCAGAATCTGGGCTACCACATCGTGGACATCGGAACCTGGAGCCGGCGGGCGCGGCAGGGCCCCTTCGTAGGGCGGGGGCGTGCCGCGCAGGTCCAGGGTGCGGAGGGACATGAGGTCACAAGGCTACCGGGGGGCATCGGGGGCCTTTCCCGCTGTGCTGCCTCGGACCCACGAGGAGGGCCCGAGGACCGGAGCGCCCGGCCGCCGTCGGGTGGGCGATCATGGTGGGATGACTTCCGCCGCCGAGATCTCCTCGCTGTCCTCCACTCTGTCCGAGTTGCACGACCGGGTCACCGCTATGGCGGAGGGGGCGCTGGCCACCGGTGACGAGGACATGGCGCACGAGCTGATCGCGGTCGAGCGCGCCCTGGGTGGCGCGCTGCGCCGGTTGCGTCGATTCGGACAGGGCCAGGGTCAGGGCACACAGCGCTGAGCGCCCGCGCTGTCAGCTCGCGGTCACACTGCGTAAAGGACGAGCTCGTGACCGAGGAGCGAAGCGGCCGTCCGCAGCACCGTTTGGCGCTGCGCCACCACGGCGCAGTTCCGCCGCTCGGCCACCTCGACCACCGCCACGACGCTCAGGTCCGACGTGTCGCAGCGGGCCGCGATCTCACCAGAACGGCGCGCCGCCTCGCCGCTGAACGGCTCGATCTCGGTGCCGGCGAGCAGCTCACCGATGCGGTCGCTGCGCGCCTCGGTCCGGTAGCCCTCGGCCACGGTCACGGCGGGGATCACCGGCACGATGCCGTTGGACAGCGCGGCGCGATGCAGGGCCCACATCATGTGGTCGCCCCGGGCCGCCGCGTGGAGCGCACCCAGCCCGTAGACCAGACCCTCGCGGCGCACCGTGCTCACCGGCGCCGGACGCGCGACGCGACCCCGGACACGCCAGAGCGCAGGCGGGCGAGGAGAGCCTCACCGGCCGCCAATTCCTCGGCGCTGAGGGACCCTGTTTCGCCCTCCCAGGCCGCCACGCCCCGCAGTCCCTGGCGTACTCTCAGCTGCTTCTCAGCCGCCGAAGAGAGCCAGGCGCTGAACGAGACCCCGTCTTGCTTGGCGGCTTCTTCCACCGACGATGCCACCTCGTCATCGAGCGATACCGAGCGCTTGGTGACCACATCCCAAGGGTAGCACCTGGAGTAGTACCACCGACCGCCACCCCCTCCCACCTGCCCCGGAAACACCAATGCCGGCCCGAAGGCCGGCATTGGGCGAGTCGGCCGGGAGGCGGATCCCAGCAACGACTCTTTCGGAACCAGGTGGCGGGAACCGGTTCCGGCGACAATGGTAGCGCCTGGATTTTCCGATTTCACCTTGACTACTACGAATTGCCCAAAAAGGGGGTGAATGCCCCCGCCTACGCCGATAACCGGACCGAGGGGCAGAAATCGGCCAGAGAGCATGCGTCGCATCGGGGCTTCCGGGCAACGCACGTGTTGCGGCCGTGGAGAATGACCCGAAGGCTGAAGGCGCCCCGCTCAGCGGCCGGGATGAAGGCATTCAGCTCGTGCTCGACCTTGACGGCGTCGCGCCGGGCCGGGCCGGGGAGGGCCTCGGTGAGGTGGAGGCGCTCGCTGACCCGCAGCACATGGGTGTCGACGGGCAATCCCGGCAGCCCGAAGGCCACGCTGCGCACGACGTTGCCTGTCTTGCGGCCGACGCCGGGAATGGTCACCAGATCGTCGAGGTCGCTCGGCACGACGCCACCGAACCGTTCGGCCACTGCGCTCGCCATGCCGATGAGGCTCCTCGTCTTGGCGCGGAAGAATCCGGTGGAGCGCACGAGCTCCTCCACGTGCTCGGGGTTGGCGGACGCGAGGGACTCGGCGTCGGGATAGGCGGCGAACAGCGCGGGCGTCACCATGTTGACCCGGGCGTCGGTGCTCTGAGCCGACAGGATGGTGGCGGCCAGCAACTGGAACGGGTCCTTGAAATCCAATGCACACAGCTCGACTGCCGTGCCGGGATAGACCTCGGCCAGACGTGCTGCCGCGAGGACCGCCCGACCTTTCGCTGTCCTCGGCTTCGCCACCGGATCACGGTACCGGGTTACGTTGGCCGCAATGCACGCTCTGGACACTCCGGACACTCCGGACATGACGGTGGTCGACTTGCGGGAGCTGTCCCCTTCCGATCAGGTGTCGCTCCACGAATTGCTCCGCCGGGCCGAGGCGGCGCACGAGGACCCGCCGCTCCCTGAGCCGCAGCAGCTGGCTGTCGCCCGTGTCGACGCAGCGCCGGAGGGCGAGCGCATCGTGCTCGCCCGGCAGGGGGCCCGGCTGGCCGGGTTCGCCCTCGTCTCCCCCGCCCGCGACGGATCGACGGTCGTGCACGAGGTGATCGACCCGGCAGCGCCGGCCGGGTCGGCGCCTGCCCTCCGGCAGGCCCTCCTGCAGCGGGCTGTCCACGAGTCTCCCGCGGCGTCGCCGATCCACTTCTGGGCCATGCAGGCAACCGAGGTGGACGACGAGAGCGCCGGCGCGGCGGGCTTCGCGCCGGAGCGCGACCTCTTGCAGATGCGTGTCGCTCTTCCGTTGCCCGATGCCGTGGTGGCGGCGACCCGGCCGCTGGCGACGCGGGCCTTTGTCGTGGGCCGCGACGAGGGGCCGTGGCTCGAGGCGAACAACCGGGCCTTCGCCGGCCACCCCGAGCAGGGCGCCTGGACCGTCGGCGAGTTGCAGGAGCGCATGGCCGCGGACTGGGTCGAGCTCGACGGCTTCCTGATTGCCGACGACCCGGACGGGCCCGGCCTCATCGGAGCCTGCTGGACCAAGATCCACCGCGACCGGGACCCGGTCCTGGGCGAGATCTATGTGATCGACGTCGACCCCCGCCATCACGGACAGGGCTGGGGCCGCTCTCTCACCGTGGCCGGACTGACCCATTTGGCTCAGCGCGGTATCACGGTCGGGATGCTCTATACGGACGCCACCAACGAGGCGGCCGTGGCGCTGTATCGCTCGCTCGGCTTCACGGTCGACCACGTCGACCGGTCCTACCGGCGCGACCCGACCGCGTGACGCAGAGCGCCGGTCAGTTGACGCCGGTGCCGATGGCCTTGCCCACCCCGAAGGTGACGCCGGCGGCGACGACCGTCACCGCCAATTGCCGCAGGGCGGACACCACGACCGGTCGTTCGGTGAAACGGGCCAGCACGATGCCGACGGCCAGCGAGGCGGCCGCGGCCAGGACGATGGACAACACGATGGCCGCCGTCCCGGACGTGAAGAGCCACGGCGCCAACGGGATGAAGGCCCCGAGGGCGAACGTGACGAAGGAGGCGGCGGCGGCCTGCCAGGCCGAACCCAGGCTCTGCGGGGTGATGCCGAGCTCCTCGCGAGCGTGCGTCTCGAGCGCGAGGTCGGGATCCTGCATCACCTCGTTCACCATCTCCGAGGCCACCGTTGGATCGATGCCACGCCGCACATAGATGCCGCGCAGTTCGGTCGCCTCGCCTTCGGGGCTGTGACTGAGCGAGCGGCGCTCCACCTCGAGCTCGCGCTCCATCAGTTCGCGCTGGGCGGTCATGGACAGGTATTCGCCGGCCGCCATGGAGAAGGAGCCGGCGATGAGGCCGGCCACCCCGGCCAGGCGCACGAAGGAGGCCCCCGGGTTGGCCCCGGCGATGCCCAGGACCAGGGAGACGTTGGTCACCAGGCCGTCGCTCACGCCGAAGACGGCCGCCCGGGCCCCCCCACCGCGGAAATCCCGGTGGTGGTGCGGTGGCATCGCATCGTGCTCGGGCGGGGAGCTCACCCGCGTCAGCGTAGTGAGGCACTCCCACGCGGGTAGCGTCCTGCAGCGGAATCAGACCCTGACCAGCGAGGAGCGCATCATGACCACCATCGTCGACGGCGTCGACGCCTTCCACGAGCTTGTCGGCAAGGAGCTCGGCCATTCGGAATGGCAGGTGATCACCCAGGAGCGGGTGAACCTCTTCGCCGACGCGACCGACGATCATCAGTGGATCCATGTCGACCCCGGGCGGGCCAAGGACGGACCCTTCGGCGTCGCCATCGCCCACGGCTATCTGACCCTCTCCCTGGCGCCCGTCCTGCTGAACAAGGTCCTGCGGGTGGACAAGATGAAGTTCGGCGTCAACTACGGCTGCAACAAGGTGCGTTTCCCCTCGCCCGTCCCGGTGGATTCCGAGCTTCGCATGGGAGTGACCGTCGCCGCCGTCGACGAGACCGAAGGCGGCGTGCAGGTCACCTACGACCTCGTGATGGAGGTCAAGGACGCGCCCAAGCCCGCCTGCGTGGCCCAAGTCGTCTACCGCTACTACCGCTGACACCGACCGACGCCATGGCGCGCCGACGGGCTGGCTCCGGGCACCTGCCGCCGCCGCTGCCCACCGGGGAAGAGAAGACGGCGCGCGTGCGCGCCATGTTCGACACCATCGCGCCGCGCTACGACCTCATCAACCGCATCATGACGTTCGGGCTCGACCAGGCCTGGCGACGGAACACGGTGGCCGCGCTGGCGCTGCCCGCCGAGGCCCGGGTCCTCGACCTCGCCTGCGGCACCGGCGATCTCTCGCGGCTCGCGCTGCGCCGCGGCTACCGGGTCGTGGGCACCGACCTGAGCGCCGGCATGCTCAAGGCCAACGGTGCCGCCACCCCGCTGGTCGAGGCGGACGGCAGCCACCTCCCGTTCGGCGACGGCTCCTTCGACGGATTGGTGTGCGGCTACGCCCTGCGCAACTTCACCGACTTGGCGGCCACGCTGGCCGAGTCGGCGCGGGTCCTGCGCCCCGGCGGGCGGCTGGCCGTGCTCGAGGTGGACACGCCCACCGCACCGCTCTGGCGCGCCGGCTACGAGTTGTGGTTCACGAAGGCCGTCCCCGCGCTCGGTGCTGCGCTCTCCGACAGGGAGGCCTATCGCTACCTGCCGCAGTCGGTCGCCTATCTGCCTCCGACGCCGGTCCTGCGCACCATGCTCCGTGACGCGGGCTTCTCCGCGGTGGGGATCCGGCCGCTGGCCGGCGGCCTGAGCCAGATGGTGGTGGCCACCCGCTCAGGCTCGCAGTGACGACGGCGAACACGCGCACGCCGCTCCACGCGCGCACCGTACCCCTCGACTACGGCCCCGACGCGCTCGAGTTCGACGGCAGCCCCACTGTCCTCTTCGACAGGCCCGGGTTGACGCTGGTCGGCTGGGGGACGGCGTTGCTCGTGCCCGCGACCGAAGCGGCGGCCGCCCTGGCCGCCATCCCGTGCGACGACGCCGTGGCTGTCCTCGGCTCCGGCCCCGTCGCCCTGGGCGCGCTCCCGTTCACCGACGCCATGCGCGGCCTGCTCGTCGTACCCCGCTTCACCATGGGGACCTCGCGCGATGCCGACGGGGTCACCCGGCGCTGGGCCACCGCGGTCGGGCCCGCCGAGGTCGCGTTGCCCGAGACCGGCGAGCTCTTCGACGCCGTCATCTGGCAGTACGGCACCACGCCGGCACAGCCCGCCGGCGTCGGCGACGCCCGTGTCGCCGACGTGACCTCTGCCATGACCTCCGCCGGCTACGCCGCCATGGTCGCCGACGCCATCACGGCCATGACCGAACCCGGAACCGCCTTGCGCAAGGTGGTGCTGTCCCGTCCCGTGGAGGTCAGCCTGAGCGGGGCGCTCTCCCTCTCCGCCGCGCTGCGCCGGCTGCGGGCCGGGGAGCCGAACTGCACGATCTTCTCCATGCCGGTGCCCGACGGTTCCTTCTTCGGCGCCAGCCCCGAGCTCTTGGTGGCGCGCCACGGGACCCGGGTGTCGAGTCATCCCCTGGCCGGCACGGTCCCCCGGGGCGGCACGGCCCGGAGCGACGCCGACGCCCAACGCGACCTGGCCGGCTCGGCCAAGAACCGGGCGGAACATCGCTACGTCGTCGATGCCATCGCTGACGTCCTGAGGCCGTACTGCCAGGACCTGTCAGTCCCGACCGAGCCCTCCGTGGTCGCCTTTCGCTCGGTGGCCCACCTGGGGACGCGGGTGGAGGGACGGTTGGCCGGGCCACGACCCGCCGGCGTCCTCGAGCTGCTCGCACAGCTCCATCCCACACCGGCCGTGGGTGGCACACCACGCGCCGAGGCCCTGGCCTTCATCGACACCCACGAAGCGGGTGGGCGGGGCCACTGGGCCGGCCCGGTGGGTTGGGTCGGCGCCGAGGGCGACGGGGAGTGGATGATCGGCATTCGCAGCGCCCAGCTCGACGCGGACGGGACGACCCTCAGGCTGCGCGCCGGTGGGGGGATCGTGGCCGACTCGGATCCCGACGCGGAGGCCGCCGAGGCCGACGTCAAGCTGGCCACCGTGCTCGACGCCGTGGTGCCCGGGGCCTCAGTGCAACTGCGGTGAGCGCACGGCCGACCGGGCGTCTGCCTTGGCGGCGACATGGGTGGCGGCCAGCGGGATCTTGACCAGCATGGTCGCCCCGCCCTGGGGCGACGTGGCCACCGCGGCGGTCCCGTGCAGGGCCTCGGCGATCGCCCGGACGATGGCGAGCCCGAGACCGGTCCCCACCGCGGAACGAGAAGGGTCGCCCTGGTAGAAGCGGTCGAACACCCGCGCCGCCTTCCCCGCGGGAATCCCGGGCCCGTTGTCGGCCACCTGGATGAAGCCCATGTCCAGGCTCACGCCGGTCGACACCCTGACCTCCGTGCCCGGGGGCGTGTGCGCCAGGGCGTTGCGCACCAGGTTGTGCGCCACCTGGGCCAGGCGTTCGCCGTCGCCCACCACCACAACCGGCGGCCCCGGCTCCAAGGTGAGCTGGTGGTTGTGCGGCAGAGCGTTGGAGTCGCCGACGGCGTCGGCGGAAACCCGTTGCAGGTCGACCGGCTCCGCCCGCAGCGGCCGGCCCCGGTCCAGCTCCGCGAGCAGGAGGAGGTCCTCGACCAGGCCACCCATCCGGGTCGCCTCCTCCTCAATGCGCTTGAGCGCCTTCTGCCGGCCGGCCTCGTCGGAGAAGCCGCCCCGGCCCAGCAGCTCGGCGTAGCCCCGGATGGAGGTCAGAGGCGTCCGCAGCTCGTGGGAGGCGTCGGCCACGAACTGGCGCAGGCGCTCCTCGGAGGCCGACTTCTCGGCGAAGGCTCCCTCGATCTGGGCCAGCATCTCGTTCAGCGCCGAGCCCAGGCGGCCGACCTCGGTGCTGGGGTTCCCCTCCGGGACCCGGCGGGTCAGGTCGCCCGAGGCGATGGCATCGGCCGTGCCCGCCATCTGGCGGAGGGGCCGCAGTCCGCGGCGCACGACCAGGAAGACCAGCAGGCCCATGGCCAGCAGCACGGCCAGGCTGGCGCTCAGCTCCACGCCACGCAGGGAGGCCAGCGTGTCATTGGTGGGGTTGAGCGAAATGGAGGTGACCAGGGTCCCCTGGGGCACCGACACGGCGACGGTGCGGTAGCGGCCGTCGGGGTCGCCTGTGCTCCCCAGCACGACGGCGTCGGGGTCGGGGCGGAACGTGCCTGCGTAGCGGCCGACCCGCACCCGGCTGTCGATGTCCGGCACCTGCTGCACGGGGATGTCCTTGGTCAGGATCGGCGCCGGGTCAGGTCGGGCCGGCGGCCCCGAGGGCCGCGTCACGACGACCTTCCCCGAGTGGTCCAACAGCTGGACGTAGACGTCGGACGAGATGCGGCGCGACAGGTCGGCCTTGGTCACCGGAATGCCGCGGTCGGCCGCGTAGATCAGGTACTGGAAGCCGACGGACTCGTTCTGGGCCAAGGTGCTGTCGGCCTGGCCGTAAAGGAAGGACCGGACCTCCGCGTAGGTGACGAGATCGGCGACCAGGAGGCCGACCACGAGCAGCAGCGCCACGACGGCGACGAGCCGCTTCTGGAGGCTCATCCGTCCCGGGGCAGCCGAAGGGTGTAGCCGACGCGTCGGATCGTGTGGATGAGCGCCGGTTCGCGGTCGTCGATCTTCTTGCGCAGGTAGCTGACGTAAGTCTCCACGATGTTGGGGTCGCCGCGAAAGTCGTAGCCCCACACGTTGTCCAGGAGTTCGGACTTGGAGATCACACGGCGGGCGTTCTCGAGCAGGTAGTGCAGGAGGTTGAACTCTGTCGCCGTGAGCTCGATCGCCACCTCGTCGCGCCACACCTCGTGGGTGTCGACGTTCATCGTCAGATCGGCGAACTGCAGGATGGAGGTGTCGGCGGCAACCATCTCGCCGGCGCGCCGCAGAATTGCCCCGACGCGCGCCATGAGCTCTTCGATGCTGAAGGGCTTGGTGACGTAGTCGTCGCCCATGCTGAGGCCTTCGACCTTGTCCTGGGTGGTGTCGCGCGCCGTCAGGAAGACGATCGGCATCTGCTCGCCCTGGTAGCGCAGCCGACGGCAGACCTCGTTGCCGTCGAGGTCGGGCAGCATGACGTCGAGCATGACGAGGTGGGGCCGGAAGCTGCGCACCTGCTCGAGGGCCTCGGCCCCGGTGGCGGCCACGCCCACTTGATAGCCCTCGAACGTGAGCGCGGCGGACAAGAGCTCGGCGATATTCGGCTCGTCGTCGACCACGAGGATGCGCGACTGGGGCGCTTCGAGCGTCACGCCGGTTGGTCCGAGCTCATGCCGACCGGATCGGGTCTTCGGTGTCGGTGGCGTTCTGGGTCTGGCCGTTGGCGGCGTTGCCCGAGTGACCCGACTGGCCCGGCTGGCCCGACTGGCCCGGCTGGCCCGGCTGGTGTGTGCCGGTGCCCGTGCCACCCCGACCCGCCTTGCCCCGGCCGCCCGTTGCCACCCGACGCACCCCGTGCACGATGCGGCCCAGGCCCCACCACGTCACCAGGCCCAGCGCCTCGATGACGATGAACGACGACATCTTGGACTCGCCGGCCTCCCGATCGACGAACTTGATCGGAACCTCGGCGATGGCGGCGCCGCGTTGGCGCGCCCGGTAGGTCATCTCGATCTGGAAGCCGTAGCCCTCGGCCCGGATGTGGCTGAGGTCGAGCCGGCGCAAGATCCCGGCCGAATACGCCCGGTACCCCGCAGTGGAGTCGACCACACCGAGACCGAGCACCGCCGAGGCGTACGCGTTGCCGCCACGCGACAGCAAGTGGCGGTGCCAGGCCCAGTTGGGGATGGAACCACCCTCGACGTAGCGCGAGCCGATCGCAACGTCGAAGCCCTCCTCGAGCGGCGCCACCAACGTCGGTAGCGCGGCGGGGTCGTGCGAGAAGTCGGCGTCGATCTCGATGCAGGCGTCGTAGCCGCGCTCGAGTCCCCAGGCGAAACCGGCGCGGTAGGCGCTGCCGAGCCCCGACTTCGCTGCCCGCGACAGGAGGTGCACGTCCGCCAACTCCGCCGCCACGCCCTTGACCAGGTCGGCCGTGCCGTCGGGACTGCCGTCGTCGACCACCAGCACGCCGGCGCCGGGCAGGCACTCGTGGATGCGGTGCAGCATCCGCTCGATGTTCTCCGACTCGTTGTAGGTCGGAATGACGACCAGCGGGCGCATACATACATTCTAGGTGAGGTTGCCGAGCCAGGCCTTTCGGCGCCGAGGCGGCGGCAGGCCCGCCACGGGGCGACCAGATGCCGCTCAGACGTCGGCGGGCTCCGCATCCGGCCCCTGCGGCTCCTGCAGGACTTCGTCCTCGGGCACCTCGGGCCCACGGCGCAACTCCCGCACAATCACCTGAATGGCACCGCCGACAGGGATGCCCACCAGAGCGCCCACGAAGGTGCCGAGCCCGCCGGCCACCCGGCCGCCGAGCGTGGCCCCGACGAGCACGGCGACCAACACCCAGAACGGGTTGAGCTGCACGGTGCGGCTCATGATCACCGGGTTGAGGACGTGGTTCTCCACCTGCTGGTAGACGAGAAAGACGATCAGCATCGTGATGCCGGCCGGGACGGAGTGGATGGCGGCGATGATGACGACCGGCACGCCGGCCAGCAGTCCGCCCACCAGAGGCAGCAGGTCGACCAGGGCCACGAAGACACCGAGCAGGAGGGCGAAGGGGACGCCGAAGATCTCGAGCGTCACGCCAACGATGATGCCGGCGATCACCGAGGTGGCCGCGTTGCCCAACATGTAGCCCGTCACCGAGCGGATCGAGAGGTCGACGACACGGTGGAGGCGTTGCGCCGTCGAGGGCTGGAACAGGCTGAGGAAGCCTCGCCACATGCGGGGGGCCTCCAGCATGGTGAAGAAGGTCAGGATGCCGATCGTCACCAGGGCGACGACGGTCGAGGCGGCGGCGGCGCCCACCGACAGTGCCGTAGCCGGCTTCAGCACCTTGGTGATCTGCGAGGTGAGCTTGCTCGAATCCTCCGACAGGTACTTCTGCAGGTGCAGCCGGTAGACCAGACGCCCGATCGGGCCGCGGCCCTTCTTGGTCTGGGTGACCAGATGCGGCACCTGTTTGCCGAAGTTGATCGCCGCCGTGACAAGGGGCTCGGCGAAGAGGTAGATGAGGCCGCCGAGGACCAGGACGCCGAGCACGAAGACCAGGAGGGTCGCGCCGCCGTGACTGAGCCCTCGCCGTTTCAGGAAGCGTGTGGCCGGGGTCAGCAGGAGCGTGACGAAAAAGGCGATGACCACGTAGACCAGGATCGTGCGGAGGACCCAGAGCCCGAGGATGAGCGCGGCGTTGAGGTCCAGCAGCAAAATGATGGTGCCGACCGAGACCACGATGGTGCCGAGCGGGATGCCGCGTCGGTCCGCGCTCCCCGAGAATTTCGCGCGCCAGGTCTCCCGGGGCTCGGCCGGCTCGGAGGGCATGGGGCCCAGCTTGGCAGCTGCGGGCTCCCAAAAGGCGCTTCCAAAGGCAGCCCACGTGCAAGCATGACCAGGATGGGCAGTGAGGCACAGGCGGTACCAGCGGAGGAGCAGCCGCCGCAGCCGCCGCTCACCACTGCGCCGGAGCCGCCCGAACCGCCGCCCCAAAAGGAGACGGCCGTCCCGCAACCCCGGGTACGGCGCCATTTCCTCCCGCGCAACGTGAAGATCACCCTGATGGTGCTCTTCCTCTTCTTCGTCGGTGAGTACATCCTGCTCCCCGAGCTCGCCAGCGCCCGCCGCGAGGCACACCAGCTGTCCCACATCAACTTCATTTGGCTGATCCTCGGCGCCCTGCTCGAGGTGGCTGCGCTGGTCGCCTACGCCGAGCTGACCCACACGGTCCTCTCCCCCGGTGCGCCCGACCGCTGGCGCATCTTTCGCATCAACATGTGGGCGTTGGCGATCAGCCACACGCTGCCCGGCGGCCAGGTGCCCGGAACGGCCGCCAGCTACAAGCTGCTGACGGACGCCGACGTCCCGGGCAGCACCGCCGCCTTCGGCCTGGCGACCCAGGGAATCGGTTCGGCCGTCGTGCTCAACGTGATTTTCTGGCTTTCCCTGCTCATCTCCATCCCGCTACAGGGGTACAACCCGCTCTACGGCTTCGCCGCCATTCTGGGCGTGCTCCTGCTGGCGATCTTCGCGGCCGTGATCTTCTTCCTCACGCGGGGCGAGAAGCATGCCAGCGTCTTCTTGAAGAAGGTGGCGGACCGGCTGCCCTTCGTGCGGGCCGAGACAGTGACCTCGCTGGTGCAGAAGGTGGCCGATCGCATGAAGATCCTCTTCTCGAGCTCGGATCTGCTGAGGAAGGCGGGCGGCTGGGCCGCGGCCAACTGGCTGCTCGACTGCGGGTCGCTCTACGTTTTCCTGCTCGCCTTCGGCGCGCACGTCTCGCCGATCGACGTCCTGGTCGCGTACGGGCTGGCCAACATCCTGGCTGTCATCCCGATCACGCCGAGTGGGCTGGGCGTGATCGAGCTCACCGTCATCGCCATCCTCAAGGGCTTCGGCGTGCCCGGTGATGTGGCGGCGGCCGGCGTCCTGAGCTGGCGCCTGGTGAACTTCTGGCTGCCCATCCCCTTCGGCGGGGCCGCCTACCTGTCGCTGCGGTTCGGGCATCCGAGAACGGCGACGGCCAAGGCGATCACCTCCTGAACACCGCACCAGCGATGCGCGACGGCGGCGGCAATGGAGGCGGAGTCGGGTACGGACACGCCTCGCTCGGCGCGCGCTGGGTGGCCGCACAGTGGCTGCGCCTCGAGCGCACGCGACCGTCCACGCCCGGGGGCGACGTCGACGCGGAACGGCGCCTCTACCGCGCCGTCGCCGGCAAGGTGAGCGTCCCGATCACACGGTCGTCGGCCTTGGCGCAGTGCACCCAGGTGATCGACGCCGAGGTGGCACGCGCCATCGGCCGTGGCACCAACCAGATCGTGCTGCTCGGAGCGGGCCTCGACGGCCGCGCCCTGCGCTTCGGCGGAGGCGCTGTGCGCTGGTTCGAGGTCGACCGCCCGGCTGCGCAGGCGGACAAGCGCAACCGCCTCCGCGCGTTGGACATCGCCACAACGGGCATCACGTTCATCGCGGCCGATCTGCTGGCCGATGACGTGGAGCCCGCGCTCCACGCGGCGGGGCACGATGCCGGCGCCCCGTCGCTGTTCGTGGCCGAAGGGCTCTTCGACACGTTGACGTTGGAAGCGACGGCGTCTCTCTGCGCCGCGTTGCGGGCCCGAGCGGCTCCGGGCAGCGTGCTGGTGGCCACCTTCTCGGTGACGCCCGAAGGCGGTGAGCTGGTTCGGGCACTGCGCTCCGCCACCGGGCTGCTGCGCCGCGTGACCGACGAGCCGCGGCGCAACGAGTTCCGCCCCGGCGACCCGCAGAAGCTCATGGTGGTCACCGGCTGGCGAGTCACCCACGCCGAGTCGTCTCCTGCGCGGCGGCTCGACCCGGGCGCCGACGCCCTCATCCTGGTCTGCGAGCCCGACCCGGCTCGCGGCGGCTGATCGGCCGGGCCTCAGGAACCGGCGCCCGTCGGCGCCATCGCCCGTCGGCCCAGGCGCGAGCGCATGCGCACGCGCACGCGCAGGGGATGGCCCTGCCTCGTGCGCACGACGCGCACCGCCGCCCCGAGCAGCAGCACGATGAAGAGCAGCACATAGGCGTTGCCCACCGGCAACAGCCAGCCCCGGCCGGCAAAGCGCACCGAGGGCCCGTGGGGCACCCACCAGTACGGTGCGGCCCACATCAGGATCGCCACGGCCAGCGCCCACCATTCGCCCCGCCGGGGCCGATCCGGGGCCAGCGCCAACCAGGCCACCAGGAGGACCATCCAGATGAAGTGGTGCGACCAGGAGACCGGGCTGGCCAGCGACTCCGTCGCCTCGACCACGAGCAATCCCAGGACCGGCGACGACCGGCGGTAGGCGCCGGCGGCGATCAGGAGGCCCACCACGCCCACCGTGACCACGATCACGAAGGTGGTCGGCGTCGTCACGGTGTGACCGAGTAGGCGCTCGGTGGCGCCGAGGATCCCCTGGTTGCCGATCCACGACAGCATGCCGGCACGCTGAGGGTCACGGATGTAGTGCGTCCAGTAGGACCACGAGGTCGACGCGTTGAAGGCCACCGCCAGCAGCGCGGCCGCCACGAACGAGGCGGAGGCCCGGATGCCGGCGCGGCCCTGCCGGGTGAGGAAGAGGTACGGGATCAGGATGAGGGGCGTCACCTTGATGGCCCCGGCCAACCCCACCAGGATCCCCCGGGGCAGCGGCAGGTCCATCGTCAGGTCGGCCACGATCATGAGGGCCAGGATGATGTTGACCTGACCGAGCAGGAAGGTCTGCCGCACCGGGTCGAAGAGCAGCACCGGCAGCACCAGGGCGAGGGCCCACCAGAGCACGGTGCGCTTGTCGAGCGCGCGGCACACGGCGCGCAGACTGACGGCGATCATCCCGAAGAGTGCGGCGAGGTTGACCCAGGAGAACGCCACCTCACAGACCCGCAGCGGGAGGTGGGCGAACGGTGCGAAGAGGAGGGCGGAGAACGGCGGGTAGGTGAAGCCCAGGTGGTCGGTCGGGTAGGTGACGGTGAAGAGGTTGTTCGACGAGGCATGTGCCCCGCCCAGCAGGTAGGTGCTCAGATCGAGCTGCTGGTGGAAGTAGGCCAGAAGGGTGGCGCCCACGAACGCCACCGCGGCGGCGAGGACGGGCCAGCCCCAGCCACGGCCGGACGCGATCGCAGCCATGCGCAGCGCCAATGCACCGCCAGCGTGTCCCGTCGAGCCGCGACGGTGCTGCATCTCGGCCTCGCTACGCGGGCGGCCTGGCCTCGTCACCCTCTCCGACGCGGAGATCCGTGTCGAGTCGCCGGCGGGCCCGCTCCCGCGCCAACTCCTTGAGGCGTTCCTGCGAGCTCACCCCATGGCGGTTCGGCACCCGGCGCCAGCGCCGGTCCGAACCGAGCTCCCATGCATTGGTCTCGTCGGCGAAGACGAGGTCCAGTATCTCGAAGAGCCGTGACTGCAGCTCGGGGTCGTGCACCGGGACGACCACTTCGACGCGGCGGTCGAGGTTACGGCCCATCAGGTCGGCCGAACCGATGAAGATCTTCAGCGGCAGACCCGGTCCGGCCGCCGGATCGACGGGGATGCCGCCGAAGCGGTAGATCCGCGAATGCTCGAGGAAGCTGCCCACGATCGATCGCACGCGGATGCGCTCGGAGAGCTCCGGGATGCCCGGCCGCAGCCGGCACAGTCCGCGCACGGCGAGATCGATCTCGACGCCGGCGCCCGACGCCCGGTAGAGCGCGTCGATCATGGCGGCATCGGTCAGGCCGTTGAGCTTCAGCACGATGCGGCCGGCCGGTCCCGCCTCGGCCTGCTCCTCGATCATGGCCATGATGCGCTTGCGCACCGTGACCGGCGACACGAGGATCTGGCGGTAGTCGGCGTGGCGCGAGAACCCGGTCAGGTAATTGAAGAGCTCGCCGACGTCGGCGCCGATCTCGGGGTCCGAGGTCAGCAGCCCGAGGTCCTCGTAGATGCGGGCGGTCTTGGAGTTGTAGTTGCCCGTGCCGACATGGCAGTACGGGCGCACGCCCTCGTCCTCGCGCCGGAGCACCAGGGCCGTCTTGGAGTGCGTCTTGAGGCCGACGATCCCGTAGACGACGTGGACGCCCACTTCTTCGAGCGCGCGGGCCCAGCCGATGTTGGCTTCCTCGTCGAAGCGCGCCTTGAGCTCGACGATGGCCGCCACCTGCTTGCCGTTCTCGGCGGCCCGGATCAGGGCCGCCACGATCGGACTGTCGCCACCGGTGCGGTAGAGCGTCTGCTTGATCCCCAGCACGGCCGGGTCCTCCGCGGCCATGGCGACAAAAGCCTCCACCGAGGTGGCGAACGAGTCGTAGGGGTGGTGGACCAGCACGTCGCGCTCGCGCAACATGGCGAAGAACTCGTTCGGATCGTGCGCCGCCTGGGCCAGGCGCGGCGGCGTCATCGGCGTCCAGGTCTCGCCGTGCAGGTCGGGACGGTCGAGCGCGTAGACGCCCCACAGTCCGCTCAGGTCCAGCGGCGCCCCGACGCGGAACACGCCGTCGGGACCGACTTCGAGCTCGGTGGCCAAGAAGTCGGCCAGGTCCTGGCCCATGTCGGCCTCGACCTCGAGCCGTAGGGCCTTGCCGAAGCGGCGACGGCGCAGCTCCATCTCAATGGCGACCAGCAGGTCGTCGGCCTCGTCCTCCTCGAGCGCCAGGTCGGCGTTGCGGGTGACCCGGAAGGCGTGGTGGTGGCCGATGGTCATGCCCGGGAACAGCGAGTCGAGGTGGGCGGCGATGACCTGTTCCAGCGGGACGAAGCGTTCGCCGTCGGGCATCACGATGAACCGCGGCAGCGCCGGGGGGACCTTGACCCGGGCGATGCGGCCCTCGCCCGACGCGGGGTCCTGCACCTCGACGACCAGGTTGAGCGAGAGGTTCGAGATGTACGGGAAGGGATGTCCCGGATCGACCGCCAGCGGGGTCAGCACGGGGTAGATCTGGCGCTGGAACACCTCGACCAGGTGCCGGCGATCCTCGTCGTTCAGCGAGGACCAGCTGGCGAAGCGGACGCCCGCCTCGGCCAGGCCCGGCACGATCAGATCCAAGAAGATGTGGTCCTGGCGCCGGACCAGCTCCTCGACCCGGGCCCTGATCATGGTCAGCTGCTCGCCGGGGCGCAGCCCGTCGACGGAGCGGGTGCGCACGCCGGCCGCCACCTGGTCCTCGAGCGCGGCGACCCGTATTTGGTAGAACTCGTCGAGGAGCTCGGAGAAGATGGCGAGGAACTTGACCCGCTCCAGCAGCGGGACGCCGTCGTCCTCGGCCAGGTCGAGCAGGCGGGCGCCAAAATCGAGCCGCGACTGCTCACGGTTGGTGAAGCGCTGGTACCCGAACGCCTCGATCTGCTGATACGTCGGCGTGGTGGGCCGCTCGATCTCGACGGACCGGTCGATCGGCTGCTCAGCGGTGGCTCCGGTCGATCCGGTCGATCCCGTCGGTCCGTCCCCCGTGACCTGGGGCTCCGGCTGCGCCTGGGGTTGGTGCTGAGGCTGGGTCTGGGTCATGGGTGGGGGTGCACCACGGCGCGCCTGACGCGCAGTGTCACTCTGAATCCTACCCGCCACCACTACGATTCGCCCGGTGCCGTCCGTTGCCCGCCGCGCCCGCCGCACCCCCTTTCCGCGTTACGTCTTCGGCCCCAAGCCGAAGCGGCGGACGGAGCTGGGCCTGCTCCTCTTCGGCGCGCTGCTGATCGTCGCGCTCTACGTGATTGCGGTCCTGGGGCAGAAGTCGAAGATCCCGGACAACATCGGCGCCTTCCTCGGGATCGTGCTCGGGCTGGCCCTGGCGGCGCACCTGGCCAACCGCTGGCTGGCCCCCAATGCCAACGCGGTCATCCTCCCGCTCGCCGTGCTGCTCAACGGGATCGGCTACGTGGTCATCGCCCGCTGGGACCCCGGGCAGGCCCAGGGCCAGGCGGCCTGGGCCGCACTGGGCGTGCTCCTCTACGTCGTCACGCTCCTCGTGGTGCGCTACTCACGCGACTTGGAGCGCTACCGCTATCTGCTGCTGCTCGTGGCCGGCCTCTTCCTGGTGGCGCCGCTGTTCTTCTCGCCCATCTACGGCGCCCGCCTCTGGGTGCACGTCGGCAGCCTGGAGTTCCAGCCGATCGAGTTCTCCAAGATCCTCCTGTGCATCTTCTTCGCCTCCTACTTTGCGGAAAACAAGGAGATGCTGTCGATCCCGACGGCCCAGATCGGCAACCGCCTCTACCTCGACCCACGCCCCTTGATCCCGATCCTGGTCGCCTGGGGCGCCGCCATGGCCATCATCGGCCTCGAGGACGACATCGGCTTCGCCGCACTGCTCTTCGTCCTCTTCATCGGCCTGCTCTGGGTCGCCACCGGACGGGTCGGCTACCTGGTTCTCGGGCTGGTGCTCTTCGGCGTGGGGGCCTATATCGCGGCACGATACTTCGGCCAGGTGCATCTGCGCGTCGAGCAGTGGCAGAACCCATGGCCGACGACGAAGAACCCGGGCAACACCCAACTGAGCGAAGCCTGGTTCAGCCTCGGGGAC
>Ga0302235_10000396_pt1 | contig 35238 bp, 30 predicted proteins | sample II_Palsa_N3_3_FD_193577 | JGI IMG/M metagenome (GOLD analysis project Ga0302235, IMG submission 193577) | Peat permafrost microbial communities from Stordalen Mire near Abisko, Sweden - II_Palsa_N3_3 | ecosystem: Environmental > Terrestrial > Soil > Palsa > Peat permafrost | place: Sweden...
CTGCTGCGCGCGTTCGAGCAACGGCGCCTCCGCCGCGCAGGGGTCACACCACGACGCGAACACGTTGACCAGCAGGACCTTGCCGCGGAGGTCGCCGAGGCTCTCGCGCGCGGTCTTGGAGCTCAGGAGCGGCAGCGCGAGGTTGTAGCGCGGCGCCCGCGGGAAGTCCCCACGGGCGACCTCGGCGGGGATCGAGCTGCTCGTTCCCTGGCTCGAGATCCCGATCGCGAGGACCGCAAGCAGCCCGACCGCGACGGCCGTGATCACCCCGGGAATCAGGAACCTGCGCATCCGGCGACCAACGTTACGATCGGACGGCTCTGGCGGCTGACTCTCGAGACAAGCACATGCGGCGACCAACTTTAGTGGTGTCGACTCGCCCGCGCCGCGCACGGGAACAGCTTAGAATCGCCGCGAGCGCGGCGGTAGCTCAGTCGGTAGAGCGCAAGCTTCCCAAGCTTGAGGTCGCGGGTTCGAAGCCCGTCCGCCGCTTCGGACAGGCCCTCTGCGTCGCGACCTTTCGGACTCTGTCGATGTTTCGGTCGTTCAACAGCGCTAACGTCGACAGAGTCGGCGGGAAGCACTCGCGACTCTGTGCCTGCGAGGCAGAGCTTCTGCAAGAATCGCAAGTACCTTGTCATAGGCACCAGGAGAGGGGCCCAGCTTGACCACTGAGACAGCAACGACCCCGGTCGCCCGCCCGGCGATCGACACCACGCCGCGCCAGCTGTTCATCGCAGGCGAGTGGGTCCCGGCGGCGGACGGGCAGACCGACGCCGTCGTGGACCCATCGAACGGAGCGACGTTCACCACCCAGGCCCGCGCCGCTGCGGCCGACGCCGCTGCCGCGGTAGCCGCCGCCCGCCGCGCGTTCGACGCGGGCGACTGGGCCGCGATGACGCCACGCGCCCGCGGCCGGATCCTGATCCGCGCGGCCGAGCTGATCCGCGCCGCCAACGACGAGCTGGCCGCGCTCGAGTCGCTCGACGCCGGCAAGCCGTTCGGGTTCACACGGATGATCGACATCCCGACCGCCGCCGATACGTTCGAGTACTACGGGTGCCTCGCCGCGGGGATCGAGGGCGCAGCTCGCCCGACGGGCGCCGACGTCGTCTCATACACGCGCCGCGAGCCGATCGGCGTCGTCGTCGCCATCACACCGTTCAACTTCCCGATGATCCTCACCTCGACCAAGCTCGCGCCCGCGCTCGCGGCGGGCAACACGGTCGTGCACAAGCCCGCCGAGGAGACGCCCCTGACCGCGCTGCGCCTCGCTGAGCTCCTGACCGAAGCCGGGGTGCCAGCCGGCGTGCTCAATGTGATCACGGGCGGCGCCGCCACCGGTGAGGCGCTCGTCCGTGATCCGCGGGTCGACAAGATCGCCTTCACCGGCTCGACGACTGTCGGTCGGCGGATCGCCTCGCTCGCCGGCGAGACGCTCAAGCGCGTGACCGTCGAGGCCGGCGGCAAGGGTGCCAACATCGTGTTTGCCGACGCCGACCTGGACGCCGCGATCCAGACGGCGATCCAGGCATTCGTGTTCAACACCGGCCAGTTCTGCATGGCGGGCAGCCGGCTGCTCGTGGAGCAGCCTGTCTACGACGACGTGGTTGCGGGCGTCACGGGCGCCCTACCTCACGTCCCGGTCGGCGACCCGTTCTCGCCTGACACCGTGATCGGACCGATGGCCGGGCCCAAGCATCTCGCAAAGGTGCACGGGTTCCTCGATGCGGCCCTCGAAGACGGTGCCGCGGTGGCCGGCGGGCGCGAGGTTCCGCCGGGCGGTCTGTACGTCGCGCCGGTCGCGCTCACGGGAGTCGGGCAGGACTCGAGGGTCGTTCAGGAGGAGATCTTCGGGCCGGTCGTGACGATCCAGCCGTTCGCCGACGAGGCCGACGCGATCGCACTCGCCAACGGCACCTGCTACGGCCTGGCCGCCGGACTGCAGACGCGCGACCTGGGCCGCGCCCACCGCGTTGCAGCGGCGCTCAAGGCCGGCATCGTGTGGGTCAACGGCTGGGCGAAGCTCGACCCGGCGATGCCGTTCGGCGGCTACAACCAGTCGGGCTACGGCCGCGAGAACGGCCCCGAGGGACTCGACGAGTACCTCGAGACCAAGTCGGTCGTCGTCACGCTCACGTAACCCTCGCCACGGCGGCGACGCTGACTTATGATCCGCACCGTGTGGAGGCTGCGGACCGCTGTCGCGTCGTTCGTCGCCGCGTTCGTGATCGCGGCCGCCGCGGCCGAGCCGGCGCTCGCCGGCAGCGGCTACACGGTCGGCCCGATCTCGGACATCAGCACCGCCTGCCCCGGTGTGAGCGGCGACATCGAGCAGGCGGTCGACCCGAGGGGTGACGACGTGTACGTGGCGTGGGAGGGCTGCTCCGATCAGATCGGCTTTGCGGTCTCGACCGACGGCGGCAGCACGTTCGCGCCGGCGTCGGCAATTCCCGGGTCCTACGGCGCATGGGACCCAATGGTCGCCGTCGGGCCCGGTGGCACGGTCTACGTCCTGTTCATGGTGACGCGCTACACGCGGTCCTTCCCGGTGCTCGCGATCTCGCACGACCACGGCGAGACGTTCTCGCACGAGACTTGGCTGTGGCCGCCGGTGGCGAACAACTGGGGCGATGAGCCGTACATGGCGATCGCGCCCGACGGGAAGATCTACGTCACCTGGGACGAGGGACCGTCGGCATCCGAGGTGACGATTGTCTGCGCCAAGGGCGGCAGCTGCTATTTCACCGCCGGCGATGTCAACGCCGTGATCCAGTCCTCCACCGACGGCGGGCTGACGTTCGGACCGATCTCGTACATCAGCCCGGGCTATCCGGCGAGCGGCGCCGACGCCGCCCCGATCGTCGTCGCCCCAAACGGCACCCTCGACGTCCTCTACCAGGGCTACTCGATCACGAACCCGGCGACGCTCACGTTCGGGCCCGGATACGCGTACTTCACGCGCTCCAGCGACGGCGGCACGACCTGGAGCCCGCCGGTCGCGGTCGATCCGAGCGCCGGCACCGAGACCCCGGACGAGTGGTGGAACGACGGCTCGATCGGCATCGACACCGCCGGCAACCTCTACGCAGTGTGGGACACCCAAACCTCGACGACGGACACGGGCTGGCTGTCGTACTCGACCGATGGCGGCGCCAGCTGGTCGCCCGCGCTGCAGGGCCCGACCGACGACGAGCCGGTCCCGCACAACATGGAGGTCATCGGCGGGCCCGCCGGAACCGCGTACGTCGGCTGGGTGTCCGACGACAACCCCGCCGGCTACGCCGCCTACCTGCGCCTGTTCTCGATCGCTAGCGGCTGGCTGTCGCCGCCGGCGCAGATCTCGACCCAATACGGGGACCCCAGCGTCGCGCCCGGGGACACCTTCGGCCTCTCGGCGCTGTCGCCGACACAGCTCGTGCTCAGCTGGGGCAGCGCGGTGCCGCCCCACCGCTGGTACGAGAGCGTGTTCGCCGCGCCCGTGACCGTCTCGTTCTGATTTACGAAAGTCCGAGCAACTCGCGGATCAGGCGGGTGACCTCGCCGCCCTCCGCGCGGCCCTTCGTCTCGCGCATCACGTAGCCGACGAGCGGGCCGATCGCCTTCATGTTGCCGCCGCGCACCTTGTCGGCGGCGTCGGGATCGGCCGCAAGCGCCTCGGCCACCAGCTCCGCGAGCCCCGAGTCGTCTGACTTGATCGCCTCGAGGCCCTCGCGGTCGACGATGTCCGCCGGGTTACCCCCCTCCTCGACGAGCGTCGTCAGCACCTCGCGCGCGGCGGTCGTGCTGACCGCCTTGGCGCTGACCAGCTTGACGAGGCCGGCGAGGCTCGCAGGGCTGACGAGTGAGTGCGCCGGGTCGGTGTCGGAGCCGATCCGCTCGACCAGCGCCGGAATCCAGTTGGCGAGGGCGACCGGGTCCAGATCGGCGCCGTCGGTCGCCAGCGCCTGCTCGAAGTAGTCAGCGAGCTCGGTCCGGAAGGCGAGCTCGTGCGCGCGGTCGGCCGGCAGTCCCAGGTCGCGCTCGAACCGCTCGGCGCGCGCCGCCGGCAGCTCCGGCAGCGCGGCCCGCGCCGCCTCGAGCATCTCCCGCGTCGGGACGATCGGGACGAGATCGGGCTCGGGGAAGTAGCGATAATCGTGTGCCTCCTCCTTGGACCGCAGCGGCGTCAGCGTCTCGGTTCGCGGATCGAAGTGCAGCGTCTCCTGCGCGACCGGCTCGCCCGCCCGGAGCAGTGCGATCTGCCGCTCGATCTCGGCGCGCACGCCTTGCGCGAGGAAGCGGAACGAGTTCATGTTCTTGAGCTCGGTCTTGGTCCCAAGCTCGGTGCTGCCGACCGGCCGCACGGACACGTTCGCGTCGCACCGCAGTGACCCCTCCTCCATGTTCACGTCGGAGACGCCGAGGACGCGCAGCGTCGAGCGCAGCAGGTTCAGCCAGTCGCGCGCCTGCTCGGCCGAGTGCAGGTCGGGCTCGGTCACGATCTCGACAAGCGGCGTCCCGCCGCGATTGAAGTCGACGACGCTGCGGTCCGAGCCGTGGATCCGACCGCTGGCCCCCAGGTGCACGAGCTTTGCGGCGTCCTCCTCGAGGTGCACGCGGTGGATCCGGATTTCGCCAAGCCGCCCTCCCCGGCACAACGGGATGTCGTATTGCGATATCTGATAGCCCTTAGGGAGATCCGGGTAGAAGTAGTTCTTGCGGTGGAACTGTGATCGTTCCGCGATATCGCATCCGAGGGAGAACCCGATCATCAGTCCGAAGTGGATTGCGCGGGCGTTGAGCACCGGCAGCGTCCCCGGCAGCCCCAGGCACACCGGGCACGTGTGGATGTTCGGCTCATCGCCGAACGACAACTCGCAGCCGCAGAACATCTTCGTCCGCGTCTTCAGCTGGACGTGGATCTCGAGCCCGATGACAGGCTCGTACTCCACCTGCTCGCTCACCGACTCACCTCCGAAGCTGCCCGGGCCGGGCTTGCGTCGAACCCGATCGCCCGCTCGAGCGCGAACGCGGTGTCGAGCAGGCGGTTCTCGCTGAACGCCGGCCCGGCGAGCTGGAAGCCGACGGGCAGCCCGTCGGCCAGGCCGGATGGGATCGAGACTGCGGGGATCCCGGCGAGCGACATCGGTACCGTGCAGAAGTCGTTCAGGTACATCGCGAGCGGATCGTCGGCCTTGGCGCCGAGCTCGAACGCCGTCCACGGGCTGGTCGGCGCGACGACGAAGTCGATTGTCTCGAAGACGGCGCGGAAGTCATCGGCGATCTTCGTCCGCACCCGCTGGGCGCTGCCGTAGTAGGCGTCGTAGTAGCCGCTCGAGAGCGCGTAGGTCCCGAGCATGATCCGCCGTTTGACCTCGGCCCCGAAACCAGCCGAGCGCGTGCGGCTGTACATCGAGATCAGATCGCCGTCGCCGTCGACGCGTAGCCCGTAGCGAACGCCATCGAACCGCGCGAGGTTCGCCGACGCCTCGGCCGGCGCGATCAGGTAGTACGCCGACAGCGCATGTGGCGCGTGCGGCAGCCGGCACGGCTCGACGCTGGCGCCCAGCTGTTCGGCGAGCGCGAGGGTCTGGTCGAAGCTCTTGCGCACCCCCGGCTCAACCCCGCCCTCGGCGCCGATCAGCTCCTCGGGCACGCCGAGCCTGACCCCGCGCAGATCCTCTCGGCTCGGCAGCCGGATCTCCTCCGGGAATTGGAGCGAGGTCGAGTCGCACGGGTCGTGGCCGACCATGTGTCGCAGGAGCAGCGCCGCATCGGTCACGTCCCGGGTCAGCGGCCCGGCCTGGTCGAGCGAGGAGGCGAACGCGATCATCCCGAACCGCGAGCAGGCGCCGTAGGTGGGCTTGAGCCCGACGATCCCGCACATCGCCGCGGGTTGGCGGATCGAGCCGCCGGTGTCGGTGCCAAGCGCCCATGGCGCGCTGCCGGCGGCGACCGCCGCCGCGCTGCCGCCGGAGGAGCCACCGGGGACGCGCGTCTGGTCCCACGGGTTGCGCACCGGGCCAAAGCCCGAGTTCTCGTTCGAGGAACCCATCGCGAACTCGTCCTGGTTGGTCTTGCCGAGCAGCGGCGCACCTGCTTCCGCCAGCTTCCTGACGACGGTCGCCGTGTACGGGGGGCGGTAGCCCTCGAGGATCCGCGAGCCGGCCTGGCTCGGTACGCCCTCCGTGCAGAACAGGTCCTTGACCGCCAGCGGCACACCGCCGAGCGGAGCTGATGAGGCCGCCGGCTCGCTAGCCGGCGGCCCTGTTCCAGGACCGTCCGCGACCCACAGATACGCGTTCAGCGCGTCCGCCGCCGCCCGCGCGCGGTATGCGTCGAACAGCTCACCGGGGTCGAGCTCGCCCGCGCGGACGGCGGCCGCCGCCTGCGCCGCGGTCAGCTCGAACAGCTCGCCGCTCATTCCGAGGCGCCCGGACTCGGGACGCCAAACCCGCCGTCGACCGGCTCCGGCGCCTGCGCGAGTGCGACCTCGCGCCGCAGCGAGGGCCAGGGCTCGTCGGCACGGAGCGCGTTGACCACGTCGACCACGTGCGAGGTCGGCTCGACGCCCTCGAGGTCGAGCTCGCGGATCCGGTCGATGTGGTCGAGCACGTTCGACAGCTCCACGGCCATCCGCTCGGCCTCCTCGTCGCTCAGTTCGAGGCGCGCGAGCCTGGCGACGTGGTCCACCTCTGCCCGGGTCAGCATGCCGTCGATTTTAGGGTTCGGCGCCCGGCGACCCGACCCTGGCGAGGTCGGCGAGCCTGACCACCTCGATCTCCTCTGACCCGTCCTCCGGCGCGATCCCATCCGTTCGCAGCGACCCGTAGCAACCGACCAGCACCGCCACCGCGAGCCCAAGCCCAAGATAGGCGCCGTAACGGGCGTCGATCGCGCCTCCAGGATGGGCGATCAGCACCCGGACGACCAAGGCGATCGACAGCAGCAACGAGAACAGCAGCTCGAACGCGGTCGCCGAGACGGGTAGCGCCGGCGCGCGTCGCGTGGCCTGCAACAACGGGACCGCGACTCCGAGCACGCCCACGAGCAACGCGAACGGCCCCAGGATCGCGAGGGCCTGCCAGCCACTCTCGTAAACGCGGTGGTCGTAGCCGTACCACGGCGTCGCGAACAGCACGACGAGCATCGCCGCCGACGCAACGCCGATCACCCACTCGGGGGCTCTCACACGCGAGAGCTTCGGTCGCACCCTGCTTCCTCAGGCGAGCTGCGCCTCGGCCGCACCGGCCTGCAGCGCGGCGGCCGTCAGCGTGTTGCGCAGCAGCATCGCGATCGTCATCGGCCCAACGCCGCCCGGGACCGGGGTGAGGAGGCCGGCGACCAGTTCGACTGCGTCGAAGTCGACATCGCCGACGAGGCCTGACTCGGTCCGGTTGATGCCGACGTCGATCACCGCCGCGCCCGGCTTGACATGGTCGGGCCCGATCATCCGCGCCCGCCCGACGGCGGCGATCAGGACGTCGGCTCGGCGGCAGACCGCTTGAAGGTCGCGCGTGCGCGAGTGGCAGATCGTGACGGTCGCGTTGCGCCCGAGCAGCAACTGGGCGACGGGCTTGCCGACGAGGTCCGAGCGACCGACGACAACCGCCTCGGCGCCCTCGAGCGCGACCCGGTGGTGGTCGAGCAGCTCGATCACGCCAAGTGGCGTGCAGGGCCGCAGCCCGGGCGTCCCCTGGGCGAGCCGGCCGGCGCTGATCGGCGTGAGTCCGTCGACGTCCTTCTCCGGAAGGATCAGCTCGGTCAGCGCCTTGCCATCGAGCGGCTCCGGCACCGGCAGCTGCAAGAGGATGCCGCTGACCGTCGAGTCGGCGTTCAGCTCCTCGATCAGCTCTGCCACCTCGAGCTGGGAGGTGTCCGGCGGGAGGTGGCGGTGCCGATCGGCGATCCCTGTCTCGAGACACGATTTGCGCTTGCTGGCGATGTACACGGCGGACGCGGGATCGTCGCCGACGAGGATCGTCGCCAGGCCCGGTTGCAGCCCGGTCCGCTCGCGCCACGCGGCGGCGTCGCGCGCGACCGCCTCGCGGACGCTCCGTGCCACCGCCTTGCCATCGATGATCGTCGCCGACACGCCTGCTGACGGTAGCCGATCGCCGGAGCTCGATGGTACGAATCGGGCCACTTAGCGCTTGGTGATCGGCGCCAGCTCGGCGACGAGCTTGCGTTCCGACGCGTCCCGGCTGAAGCGGATCACGACGATCCCGCCGGGCTCGAGGCCGGTCACGACGCCCTCGCCGAACGACGGGTGGGCGACGTCCTCGCCGAGCCGGTACGCGACCGGCGCGGGAGCCTCGGCCACGGGCGTCCGGGACCATGACGTGAGTCGCTCGCGGAAGCCTGCCAGGCCGGGCGGCCGGACCTCGTCCTGGTCTGTCAGGCTCGCCGGGATCTCGGCCAGGAAGCGGCTCGGGATGCCGTACGTGCGAGCGCCGAACACGGTGCGCTGTCGCGCGTGAGTCAGGTACAGGTCGCGCTGCGCGCGCGTGATGCCGACGTAGCAGAGCCGGCGCTCCTCCTCGACCGACCCCTCCTCGAGCGCCCGCGAGTGGGGGAACACCCCATCCTCGCAGCCGATGATGAACACGATCGGGTACTCGAGGCCCTTGGCGTTGTGGATCGTCATCAGCGTGACGAGGCCGTCTTCGTCGGTCCGTTCGTCGGCGTCGGCGACGAGCGCGACCTGCTGCAGGAACTCGGCGAGCGACGGTTCCGCGGAGCCGGAGGCGTCGTACTCGGCGGCGACGTTGATGAGCTCGTCGAGATTCTCGAGCCGCCCCTGCGCCTCGATCGTCCGCTCGGCGCGCAATGCCTCGAGGTAGCCGGTCTCCTCGAGCAGCTCGCCGAGCAGCCTCGCGACCGACGCGCCCGACTCGATCCGCTCCTTGAGCACGTGCATCGTCGCCATGAAGCGCCCGATCGACTTGACGGCGGCGGCCCCGAGGCCGGGTACCTGAGCAGGGTCCGACGCGGCGTCCCAGATCGACAGCCCGATCGTGTTCGCGAACGCGAGCAGCTTCGACACCGATGTGTTGCCGATCCCGCGCCGCGGCGAGTTGACGATCCGCGTGAACGCGCCCGCGTCCTGCGGGTTGACGAGCGCGGTCAGGTACGCGATCGCATCCTTGATCTCGGCACGGTCGTAGAACTTGGTGCCGCCGATCACCTGGTAGCCGAGCTCGGCACGGACGAGCGCATCCTCGAGCACGCGCGACTGGGCGTTGGTCCGATAGAAGACGGCGATCTCGCGCAGCGAGATTCCCTCGTCGGCCATCCGCTGGATCTCGCCGACGACGAACCGGGCCTCCGCGTGCTCGTCGTCGAGCTCACGCATGTGCAGCGGGTCACCCTCCCCGAGCTCGCTCCACAACCGCTTGCCCGAGCGTCCCCGGTTGTTGGCGATCAACGCGTTGGCCGCATCGAGGATCGTCTGCGTGGAGCGGTAGTTCTGCTCGAGCTTGACGACCTTCGCGTCGGGGAAGTTGTCCTCGAAGTCGAGAATGTTGTGGATGTCCGCTCCGCGGAACCCGTAGATCGCCTGATCAGGGTCGCCGACGACCGCGAGGTTGCGACGCTCTGAGGCGAGCAGCTCGAGCCAGCGGTACTGCACTCGGTTGGTGTCCTGGTACTCGTCGACGAGCACGTGATGGAATGTCTCGACGTAGTGCGCGCGCACCTCGGGGAACAGCTCGAGCACGTTGACCGCGCGCAGCAGCAGGTCGTCGAAGTCCATCGCGTTCATCCGGTGCAGCTCGGACTCGTAGCTGCGGTACACGTCGGCGACCGTCTGCTCGAAGAACGAGCCGACGATCTCCGCGTACGCCTCCGCGTCGCGCAGCCGGTTCTTCGCATCGGAGATCTGCGAGTGCACCGCGGCGGGGGTGAAGCGCTTGGGGTCGAAGCCACCGTCCTCGAGGCAGCGCTTGACCAGCCGCCGGGAGTCGGCCTGGTCATAGATCGTGAAGCTGCGGGTGTATCCGAGCTTGTCGGCGTGCGCCCGCAGCATCCGCGCGCAGGCGGCGTGGAAGGTCAGCACCCACATCGCGCGAACCCGCCGGCCGACGAGCAGTTCGGCCCGCTCGCGCATCTCGTTCGCGGCTTTGTTGGTGAACGTGATCGCGAGGATCTCGCTCGGTTTCGCGCCCTCGGTCACGACCAGGTAGGCGATCCGGTGGGTGAGCACCCGCGTCTTCCCCGAGCCGGCGCCGGCGAGGATCAGCAGCGGACCCTCGCCGTGGGTGACGGCGTCGCGCTGCTGCGGATTCAGCCCGCCCAGCAGCTCCTTCAGGGATTCGTCTGTGTCGGGCTTGGTCGCCTGCTCCGCCATCGCTCACGGCCAACGGTAGCGACCGCCCAGGTCGTCCCCGCGCGGGCTCAGCCGCCTACCATCCATCGGCGGTGGAGCTCAGCTCAGGGCAGCAGATCGCACTCGTCACACGCGTCCGGGAGGAGTGCGCCCGGGTCGCCGCAACCGCCCGCCAGGCGCGGATCGAGGAGCGGCGGATCGTGCCGTATGCCGCCTCCCTGCCGGTGCCTCGGCCGGTCCCGACCGCGCTCGTCGACGACGCCGACGAGCGCGAGATCCGCGCGGCGTACTGGCTCACGCTCGACGCGATCAACTTCGGCTCGGGCTGGTTCCCGACGCTGCGCAAGCTGCCCGGGCTCAGCGGCTACGCGACGATCGCCACCGGCGTCCGGCGCCGGTTCGACCTGCGCGGCCCGTGGACCGCCACCGAACTCGGGGCGATCGGTCGCTTCGAGCTCGCGCGCGTCCTCCGGCAGGACCCAGGGCACGAGCTGATCGGGCTGTTCGCCGATTCGCTGCACGATCTCGGCGAGCGGCTGCTGTCCGGCTTCGACGGCTCGTTCACCGCGCTCGTCGACAGCGCCGGCGGCTCGGCGGTGCAGCTCGTCGACACGCTCGCACGGTGGCCGTCGTTCGCCGACAGCTCCCGATACGACGGCCGGTCTGTCCCGTTCCTCAAGCGCGCTCAAATCGCCGCGGCGGACCTGGCGCGGTCGGGCGCCGCGCGCTTCGAAGACGTCGCCGAGCTGACGATGTTCGCCGACAATCTCGTGCCTCACGTCCTCCGGCTCGACGGGATCCTCACCCTCGACCCCGAGCTTGTCGCGCGGATCGAGCGCGAGGAGCTGATCGAGCACGGCTCGCCCGAGGAGGTCGAGATCCGCGCCTGCGCGGTGCACGCGGTCGAGCTGATCGTCGCCGCCTCCCCGACGCCCACCACCGCCGTCGCCGTCGACCAACTCCTGTGGCACCGAGGCCAGGGGCGGATGTACAAGTCCCGTGCCCGGCACCGGTCGCGGTCAAGCGCCTACTGAATGATCTCCAAACGCTTCGCGCAGCCGCGGATCAGCCGTTGGCTTCGGAGCGGGCCTCGGCGATCGCCTGGGCGCCTGCCTCGCCGACTAGCAGCTCGGGACGGAGCGTGCCACTCGCGACGAGGTCGAGCGCCGGAAACCGACCGGTGCTCGTCAGGGTCCGATCGAGCGCGATCACGGTCGTCTCCCCCCCGACCGGCCTGGTGCTCGTCGCGATCACGGTGAGCGAGCCGCCGTCGACGACGTTGCGAGCGCAGGCCATCGCCTTGCGAGCCGTCGGCGGGTGCAGCCCGTCGAGCGTGTCGATCAGCACGACGGCGTTGCCGCCGCGCGCGGCGATCCGGCGCGCCTGCTCGACGACCAGCTCGACGACGTGGTCCTGGGCGTCGATCGAGGCCGCGAAGCTGACGGCGCCGGCCGGCGCGACGGGCGCGGTCGCCCAGTCTGAGATCTCCTCGGGACGGACGCCCGCGAGCGCGACGAACAGGCTGATCTCTTCGCTCGCGAGCGCGTCGGCGAGCAGTCGGAGCGCGTGCGACTTGCCGGCCCAGGGGCCGCCCGAGATCGTCACGCGCGAACCGCGGCCGAACGGGGTGAGCCACTCGATCGCCTTCAGCGTGGGGTCCTCGGAGCCGAGGCGGAGGCGCTCGCTCGGGAACGTCGCCGGCAGATCGTCGAAGCGGACGCCGTCGGCCAGCTCCGACGCCGGCCGGCCGTTGATCGAGTCGATCCGGATCAGCGACGCGAATCGCTCCGAGCGGCGAGGCGCGCGGCGTGGGCCCGAAACGCGGTCGCCGGCGACCAGCTCGCAGCGCTTGACCTGCGCGGCGGAGACGTAGACGTCGTCGTCGCTTGCCTCGGGCGGCGACACGCGCAGAAACCCGGAGCCGTTCGCGAGCAGCTCGACGACACCCTCGACCAGATCGCCGTCCTCCTCGTCGTCCGCATCCTCCTCGGTGACGGCGACGACGGCGGCGGCGGCGCGACCGCCCCGGCGCGGGCGCCGTGCACGAGGCTCGGCTCGCTCGACTTCGGGCTCCGCGTCCTTGGGCTCGGCCACGGCTTCGGTCTCGACGGCCTCGGCCTCCTCGTCCTCGTCCTCGTCCTCGTCGGGCGGCGACCCGTCACCGTTCGCCTCGCGCGCGGTCCCGCGCCCACGGCCGCCCCGACGCCCGCGGCGCCGGCGCGCGCTGGTCGCCGAGCCCTCGGTCGCTTCGGCCGGGTCGGCCGGGTCGGCCGCATCGGCGTCGACCACCAGCTCGGCGCGGTCCTCGTCGTCCGCGACGTCGCCGTCCTGGCGGGCGATGATCGCGTCGATCAGCTCTGGCTTCCGCAGGCGACGGTATCCGTCGATCGAGAGCTCTGACGCGATTGCGTGAAGATCTGCAAGCGGGCTGGCCTCGAGGTAAGCTCGGTCGAGCACTGACATTTGGTCCTCCTTGGGATGATCGGCGGGCTCCAGCCGCGTTGTCGTCAGCGGCCGGCGATGTCCCCGGCGCCAAACGGCCGGGCTGCACGGCGACTGTAGCGCGTCAGGAATCCTGCCGCTCCCACCGCAATTCGTCCTCCACGCGCAGCTCGCGCGGGACCTCGACCGCGCCCGACAGGACGTCGCGCACCGCCAGGAAGTCGCGCGCGGCCGCGACGTCATGGATCCGCGCCATGTGACCGCCGGCCGCGGCGCCGTGCGCGAGCGCGGCGAGCGTGCCGGCAAGCCGCTCGCGCGGCCGCCGCCCGGTAATCGCGCCGATGAAGTCCTTGCGCGAGATCGCCAGCAGCAGCGGCCGCTCGAGCGTGTGCAGCTCTCCGAACGCACGCATCACGTCGATCGTCTGGTACGGGGTCTTCGCGAAGTCCGGCCCGGGATCGAGCATCACCTGCTCGGGCGCGACGCCGTGCTGCACGGCGAGCTGCATCCGCTCGGACAGCAGCTCCTTGACGTCGGCGACGATCCGCTCGTCGAACGAGCTGTCGTGCAGACGCTGTTTGGGCGCGGCGCGCGTGTGCATGATCACCAACGCGGCACCCGTCTCGGCACAGACGTCAGCGAGCTCGGGGTCTCGCAGCGCGCTGACGTCGTTGACGATCGCGGCGCCGGCCGCGATCGCGGCACGCGCCACCGCCGGCTTGTACGTGTCGACTGAGACGACCGCGCCCAGTTCACCGGCGACCCGCTCGATCAGCGGCACGACGCGTTCGATCTCCTCGGCTGCCGCGACCGCCGGCCGGTTCGTGACCCCGGACTCGCCGCCGATGTCGATCACGTCGGCCCCGGCCTCCAGCAGCTCGGCAGCGAGCGCGACCCGCGCCTCGAGCGAGGTGCCAAGCCCCGCGTCTGAGAACGAGTCGGGAGTGGCGTTGACGATCCCCATCAGCCACACGCGACCCCCGAGCTGGAGCTCGCAGCGCGCGGTCCGCAGCAGTCGCGGCGGCGCTCTCATCGGGCGCCCTCCATCGCGGCTCCGGTGCCCGCAATCCCCTCGGCCGCGGCCTCGGCGCGGAACGCGGCCACCTCGTCGTCGACGCGCGCCGGCTCCCAACCGAACTCCCAGCCGAGCACCTCGGCGACTCGGCGGGGCGCCGCGCAGTGTGGATCGCTCAGCTCGGCACCCGCGAGCAGCCCCAGCCGGGTGCGGCGGGCGAGCACATCGAACACCGTCCGGGCCTGCTCGTAGCGCGCCGCATAGACCGCCTCGCCGAGCAGATCCGGAAGCGCCGGGAGGATCGGCGTGGCGAGCTCGGCGCGCTCGGCAACCACTGCGAGCACCTTCTCGGCGTCGTGACCGTAGCGCTGCGCAAGCGCCTCATAAGAGCCCTCCGGCACGCCGAGCACGCGGCTCAGACGGTCGCTCTCGATGATCTGCCCGAGCGGGATCTCGGCGGTCCGGCAGGGCGCATAGCGACCCTCTCGCTCGACCAGCGCGTCGACCGCCATCTTCGCCATCCGCCGCCAGGTCGTGAGCTTGCCGCCGGTGATCGTGATCATGCCGCTGGAGGTCTCGTACAGCTCTGCCTTGCGCGAGATGTCGACCGACTTGCGGCTGTCGCCGGTCGAGATCAGCGGCCTCACGCCGGCGAACGCGCCGGTCAGGTTCCGCACGGTCAGCGTCGACGCGAAGAACGAGTTGACCGCGTCGAGCAGATAGTCGACGTCCTCGGCCGGCGGGCTGACGTGGTCGAGCGGGCCGTCGTAGTTGTTGTCGGTCGTGCCGATCAGGCTCCGGCCCAGCCACGGCAGCGCGAAGATCGTTCGCCCCTCGCCGGCCGGGACGATCGCTCCCGCGACCAGCGGCAGATCGGCGTGCGCGAGCGTGATGTGGGTGCCGCGGCTCGGCCTGATCACCGGCACCTCCGCCTCCGAGTGGAGCTCCTCGGGCCGGATCCGGTCGGCCCACACGCCGGTGGCGTTGACCACGTTCGCGGCGCGGACCGTCAGCTCCTCGCCCCCCTCGCGATCGAGCACGCGGACGCCCGCGGCGCGGCCCTGCTGGTGCGCGAGCTCGTGCACCTCGAGCCGGTTGGCGCAGACTGCGCCAAACCGCTCGGCCTCGGCCAGGACGGTCAGCACGAGCCGCGCGTCGTCGGTCTGGCAGTCGTAGAAGAGGTAGCCGCCTGTCGGGTTGCGCCCGGCCAGCGCGGGCAGCAGCGAGGCCGCCTCCTCGCCCGAGATCACCCGATGCCGCGCCCAGCTCCAGTCTCCCTCCTCGAGCCCGGGCGTCGCGGCGCGCCGCGACGAACGCCGCGCGACCAGGCGAGGCGTGGACATCACGTCGTACATGTTGAGTCCGATCCCGGTGATCAGGTCCGGCCGCGCGCCGCCGAACGCCGGCACCACCAGCTTCAGCGGGCGGACGATGTGCGGGGCGAGCTTGACCAGCAGCTGGCGCTCGAGCAGCGCCTCGCGGACGAGTCCGAGGTCGAAGTTCTGGAGATAGCGAAGCCCGCCGTGGACCAGCTTCGAGGAGCGGCTGCTCGTGCCCGAGGCGAAGTCGGCCTGCTCGACGAGCGCGACGCTGAACCCGCGCGAGGCGGCGTCGAGCGCGACGCCGGCGCCGGTGATGCCACCGCCGATCACGACGACATCGAACGTCTCGTCGACGAGCGCCTGGAGCGCCTCGGCGCGCTTGCGCACCTGCTACTCGATGACGCCGGGGTCGGCGATCCCGTTGCGCCGGCGCTCCTCGATGATGTCCTCGATCCGTGCGATCGTCTGCGGCGACATCCGGCGTACCTCCCAGTGCGTGAGTCGCACCACCATCATCGGGGAGGTCGCGACCACGTCGGCGCTGCGCGGGGCCCGTGACAGCAGGCCCATCTCGCCGATCAACTCGCCCGGCCCGACCGCGGCGATCTTGGCTCCACCCTTGATGACATCAGCGGTCCCCTCTGCGATTGCGATCAGCTCGGTCGAGTAGTCACCCTCCTTCATCAAGATCTGGCCCTCGGCGACGCTCGTCTCGGTCGCAAACGCCGCGAGGCGCTTCGCCTCGGCCTCGGAGAGGTCGGCGAAGATCGGAATCGCCTTCAGCCTGCCTGGATCCATGCTCTCGCTCCCTAAAGCGCCCGCACCTCGGCGGTGAGGTCGGTCACCGACGCCTTCGCGTCGCCGAACAGCATCGAGGTCTTCGGCTCGTAGAAGAGCGGATTGTCGATGCCGGCAAAGCCGGACGCCATCGAGCGCTTCAGGACGACGACCGCCGCGGACTTGTCGACCTCGAGGATCGGCATCCCGTAGATCGGCGAGCCGGGGTCGGTGTTCGCGGCCGGATTCGTGACGTCGTTGGCGCCGATCACGAGCGTCACGTCGGTCCGGCCGAACTCGGGGTTGATGTCGTCCATCTCGCGCAGCAGGTCGTACGGCACGTCGGCCTCGGCCAGCAGCACGTTCATGTGCCCCGGCATCCGGCCGGCGACCGGGTGGATCGCGTACTTGACGACGACGCCCTTCGCCTCCAGCGCCTTCTCGAGCTCGCGCACCGCGTGCTGGGCCTGCGCGACGGCGAGTCCGTAACCGGGGGCGATCACGACCTGGCGCGCATACGCGAGCTGGATCGCGACATCCTGTGCACTCGTCGACCTGACCGTGCCCCCAGCGGCGCCGGCCTGTCCGGCCGGCGCAGCCACGGTCCCCCCGAAGCCGCCCGCGACGATCGCCGGCACCGAGCGGTTCATCGCCTTGGCCATCAGGTTGGTGAGGATCGTGCCGGAGGCGCCGACGATCATCCCGGCGACGATCATCACGGGGTTGTCGAGCGCGACGCCCGTGGCGGCGGCGGACAGACCCGTGAACGCGTTGAGCAGCGAGATCACGACCGGCATGTCGGCGCCTCCGATGGGCAGCACGATCGTGTTGCCGAGGATCGCCGACACGACGAGGATCCCAAGGATGAACAGCGCCTGCGAGTGGGTCCCGGCGGCGAGCGCGACCGCGCTGGCGATCACGATCACGAGTAGCCCGAGATTCAGGACGCTCTGTGACCGGCCCGGAAGCTTGATCGGCCGGCCCGGGAGGATCTCCTGGAGCTTGCCGAACGCGATCCCCGAACCCCAGAACGAGATCGAGCCGACGATCGCGCCGAACAGCTCGAAGATCTCGACCCGAAGGGGCCACGGCGAGGCAGCGCGAAACAGCACCAGGCCGAACGCGCGGCCCGGGATCACGACCGACGTGCCCGCTGAGGCGAAGGCGTGCCGGTACTCGACCCAGGCGATCAACGCGACCGCCCCGCCGCCGACGCCGTTGAACAGCGCCACCATCTGCGGGATCGCGGTCATCTTCACGTTGCGCGCCGCGGGGATGCCGATCGCTGTCCCGATCGCCACGCCGAGAATGATCAGCCAGACCGTGCCGGAACCGTTGAATTCGCCCTTCCGCAGCAGCGTCGCGACGACCGCGATGGCCATGCCGAGGGCGGCGATCTTGTTCCCGCGGACGGCCGTCCGGGGGCCGGTGAGCCCGGTCATCCCGTAGATCAGCAACATGAAGGCGACGATGTACGCCGCGTCGGTGAAGTTCGTCGTCTGGAGGAAGACGGTCCCGAGTGCGGTCACTTCGATTCCTCGGCGCCCTCGCCCTTCGGCGGCTCCTTCGGCTTGAACATCCCGAGCATCCGGTCGGTCACGAGGAAGCCGCCGATCACGTTGATCGTGCCGAACGCGACCGCGATCACGAGCAGCACCTTCTCGAGCCACCCGGAGGATTCAGCCATCAGGATCAAGCCGCCCAGCACGACGACCCCATGGATCGCGTTGGTCCCCGACATCAACGGCGTGTGCAGTGTGTTCGGGACCTTCGAGATGACCGTGTAGCCGACAAACCCCGCGAGCACGAGGATCGCGATGTCGATCACGAGCGGGGTGGGCGAGGCACCGCCGACCAACCGCGCCACATGCGAGAACTGGATGGGTGTCACGACTCCTCCCGGGTGACGGCCACCGCGGCCACAGCCGATCTGGCCGCCTCGTTGACGATCTCCCCGTCGCGGGTGATGCACGCGCCGGCGATCACCTCGTCGCCGAAGTCGAGCGACAGCTGCCCGTCGGCGATCATCAGCTTGAGCAGCGCCTCGATGTTGCGTGAGTAGAGCAGCGACGCGTGCTCGGCGAGCGTCGAGGGCAGGTTCAGCGGCGCGACGATCTTGACGTCGTGCTCGATGACGTTCTCGCCGGGGCGCGACAGCGCGCAGTTGCCGCCCTGCTCGCCGGCCAGGTCGACGATCACCGATCCCGGCTTCATCCGGCGCACGGCGTCCTCGGTCACGAGGATCGGCGCCCGGCGGCCCGGCACGAGCGCGGTCGTGATCACGACGTCGACCTTGCCGATCGCCTCGGCCATCAGCTCCTGCTGGAGCTGCTGCTGCTCCGGCGTCAGCTCGCGCGCATACCCGCCCGCGCCCTCGAGGTCGCCACCGAGGTCGAACTCGAGGAACTTCGCCCCCAGCGACTCGACCTGCTCCTTGACCGCGGCGCGCACGTCGAACCCCTGGACGACCGCGCCGAGGCGGCGCGCCGTCGCGATTGCCTGTAGCCCGGCTACGCCGGCGCCGAGCACGAGCACGGTCGCTGGGCGGACCGTGCCGGCGGCCGTCATCAGCATCGGGAAGAAGCGTCCGAGCTCCTGAGCGCCGATCAGCGCGGCCCGGTAGCCGGCGATGTTCGCCTGGCTCGACAGCGCGTCCATCGACTGAGCGCGGCTGATCCGCGGGACCGACTCGAGCGCGAAGCTGGTGACCCCGGCCCGCGCGAGCGCAGAGACACCGGCCGGATTGGCGAGCGGCGCCAGGAAGCCGATCAGCACCGCTCCGGAGCTCAGTTCCCCGATCTCCTGATCGGACGGCGGCGCGACCTTGATCACGACGTCCGCCCCGAATGCCTCGCCCTGGGCGACCAGGCGGGCTCCCGCCTCGCCGTATGACTCGTCGGGAATCAGCGCGCCGGCGCCCGCGCCACGCTCGACCAGGACTTCGTGCTCCGGAGCGAACCTGCTGGCAACCTCGGGAACCATCGCGACTCGACGTTCCCCGGCGGCGGTCTCCTTCGGGACTCCGATCTTCATCCGGCAAGCCAGCCTACTGCGCCGCCGCCGACCGCGTAGGCCAGACGCCGCCTCGCGTTCGCAGTTTCACGCTAGCGGGCAGGCTCGAGCGGCAACGGCAGATCGTCGCCGTGCACGATCGCGAGTGCGAGGTGGTCGTGCAGCTTGGCCGGCGTCAGCGCCGCGGCCGCGGCGCTGACGCCGGCGACATCGGTGCCGGTGATCAGCCACGCAGGCTCGTTCAGCCCCGGCTGTTCGGTCGCCGCGATCAGACCGGCGCCGCCGCCGACCGTGCGAACGACCTGCCCGAGCGGGTTGTCGAGCGCAAGCATGTTTGCGCCGGAGCCAATGATCTGGGCGAACACCCCGCTTAGCGACGGGCCGCCGGCGAGCAACTCCGTCGCGATCAGCCCGCGCAGGTCGCGCAGGGTCCCGACCACAACGGCGAGCGAGTCCGAGCCGGAGCCGCCGCCGAGCAGCTGGTAGGCGACCTTGACGCCCGCGCGCCTCAACGCGCGGGCGACGGTGTTGCAGGCCGCCTGGACGTCGCTCGCGCAGTCGAGCACGGTCGGAAACCGCCGGCCGCCGATCCCCGTCGTGAACGGCTCCGGATAGGAGCCGACGACCGCCGGGATCAAGGCGGTCGCGACCGCGTCGTGCAGGTCCCACCAGATCCGGTCGCCGCGATTGACGCCCGTCGAGCGGATCGACTTCGCGGGCGCAATCCCGTTGATCCAGTAGCTCCAGCGAAGCCCGCCGGGCGTCGCCGACGCGCCCTGGATCGACTCGACCACGCGGCCCTTGCTTGCGGTCCGCACCTGGAAGCTGCGCTCGAGCAGCCCGGCCACGGTCTCGCCGCTCGGAGGGCTGCGCTGGACCTTCGTCGCGATCGGCTCGGACCCGAATGCGTGGGTGACCTCGATCGTGGCGCCGCCCGTGCCCGCCGTCGACTCCAGGCCGCAACCGGCGACGACCGCCGCGACCGCGAGCGCACACGCGGCGAGCTTGACCAGCGATCCCATGACCTGCCAGACCGTAGCGCCAGTACTAGACTCGACCGGCCGTGACCGTCAACCTGACGCGCATCTACACCAAGCTCGGCGACGGCGGCGAGACGCACCTCGGCGACATGAGCCGGGTGGCCAAGACGCATCCGCGGATCGAGGCGTACGGCACGGTCGACGAGCTCGGCGCCCAGATCGGCGTCGTGCTGACCCTCCCAGACCTGCCCGACGACTATCGGGCCTGGCTCGAGCGCATCCAGAACGACCTGTTCGACGTGGGCGCCGACATCGCCGCGCCCGAAGACCCGGAGGGGCGCGAGCGGCTGCGTGTGGCCGCGGCCCAGACCGAGTGGCTCGAGGCCCGCTGCGACGAGGTCAACGCGAAGCTGGCGCCGCTGCGCTCGTTCGTGCTCGCCGGCGGTACCCCCGCCGCCGCGCATCTGCACGTCGCCCGGACCGTCTGCCGGCGAGCGGAGCGGCGGGTGATCGCGTGCGGGTCGGCTGTCAGCCCTGAGGTCGTGCGCTACCTGAACCGTCTGTCGGACCTCCTCTTCATCCTCAGCCGCGGAGCCAATGCGGGCGATGAGCCGCTCTGGCAGCCGGGCCGCTTCCGCTCCTAACGACCGCCCCCCGGCCCTCGCCCAAACGCTCAGCGGCGCATCGTCAGCATCACGCCGGCCGGCAGCGACAGGGCCGCGGCGGCGAGCGCCGCCGCACCCGCGAGAAACGCGTGGTGGCCGCCGATGTATGCGGCGACCCCCTCCGGGCGCAGCAGCACGATGATCGCCGCGATCAGAACGAAGGCGCCCGCCGCCAGCACGGAGGGCATCAGCGCCCGTCCGACCGCCGGAGCCGGCGTCCGGCGCTCCACGCCGGTGGTTCGGCGTGCATCGAGGATGCTGACGAGCGCGATCCCAAACAGGGTCCAGATGGAGGCGACCAGCAGCCCAGCGAACGCGTCGCTCGGGTAGTGCCATCCCAGGGTCAGGAACGAGTAGCAGACCGCGATCGCGAAGGCAGCGCCGAGCGCGGCCACGTAAGGCCGCCAGCGGCGCGGTGCCGCCAGCACCGCGCACAGCGCGAGCGACATCGATGCGGTCCCATGTCCGCTCGGCCAGGAGCCCGGGAACACTTGCCAGACGGGCAGGCCGTCAGGCCGGACGGCCGCCAGCAGCGGCTTCAGCAGCGCGGTCGACAGGTTCGCGCCGACCAGGATCAGCAGGATCGCGCCCGCCACGAGCGGCCGTCTGCGCAGCAGCGCGACGAGCACGGGCACCGCCGCGAGGAACACGTACGGCACCGGGTTGCACAGGTTCGCAACCCGCAGCGCCACAGCGCTCACGTGCGGCCGCGTTGAGAGCCCGAGGAAGCCGTAGTACGCGGTCGCATCGAGGTGCTCGATCGCCCGTACGTGGAACACCAGGTACCACTCGACGACGAGCAGCACCAGCAACCCCGCGGCGCCGGCGAGCGCTCGTCTGGCAATCGACGGCAGTGGCATTGCTAACTGCATGCCGTAAGGCTACGCACGCCGGATAAGACCCGGCTCAGCTGACCGTATCCGCGGCGTCAGGACGGCTCGGGCTCGCGCGTCAGGCGCGAGACCCTGATCTCGGGTACGGCGCCGGTGCGGCGCACGTGCTCGAAGTGCTCGATGTGCTCCGCCGCGGCGACCTCGACGGCCAGCTCGGGTCCGAGCTGGAAGCGCGTCGCCTCATACACCAGATCCTGATAACGCGGGCCTTCGGGCGCGTGCCCCTCGACGTCCAGTTCGTGCTCGCCACACCGCAGCGCCCAGCGCTCGGGCCGCAGCAGCTTCTCGGCGGTCAAGCGCAGCGCCGGCCCGGCGACGTCGGAACCGTGCCCTCCCGGCTCGTGCTCGCGCCGCTCCCGCGCATGCGCCGACGACAGCGCCCGCGCCAGCCGATCGAGGTTGCGTCCATACGGGGCGGCGACGATCGCGATCGGACCGTCGTGTCCGCCGCCACCGCGGATCGCCCGTGCGACCGGCCCGACCAGCACGTAGTCGACGCGGTTTGCGGCGAGCCAGCGCGTCACCGCAAGCGAGGAGGGAGCGAGGTGCTCGAACCCCGACGCTGGGACCTCGGGGCGGTTGTCGAGTCGTGGAGGGCGATTGCGTAGGAGCATGCCGCAGTGTTCGCGGCGCCGGGGACGAATCCTTCAGCCCCGCGGCGAACCTCCTAACGTGTGTGGCGATCAGCGTGCTTGAACGGATCAATCGCCGGCGGTTCGGAGGCCTGCTCGTAGCGCAGCGGCCCTCGAGTTCGCTGGGGCTGATGATTTCGGTCGGAGCCGTGGCGGTCGCCACGGCGGCGATCTACCCGCTCGAGCAGGTCGCGCCGGCGGTCTCGCTGAGCGTCGTCTACATCCCGGCGGTGCTGCTCGTGTCCGTGGTCTGGGGTCTGTACCTCGGTCTGTGGACCTCGCTGCTCAGTGCCGCCACGTTCAACTTCTTTCACCTCCCGCCAACGGGCAAATTCACCGTCTCGGACCCCCGCAACTGGGTCGCGCTCGCCACCTTCATCGTGATCGCCGTGACGATCAGCGCGATCGCCGACGTCGCTCGCACCAGGTCGATCGAGGCCGACCGGCGCCGTGCCGAGGCCGATCTCGCCGCGGCGCTGGCGCGTGAGCTGATCGCCGACACCGACACGGCCCGGGCGCTCGCGACGGCCTCGCACCGGCTGTCGGCGGCGATGGGACTGAGCTCGGCCGCGATCGAGCTTGGAGTCCAGGAGGGCGACGAGCGCAGGCACGCATACGATCTGCGCGACGCCGATGGGACTCAGATCGCGACGCTGATCGTCCCGCGCGCGATCGCCGCCGAGACCGCCGAGACGCTGCGGGCCCGGATCGCGCCGACCTTGGCCGCGCTCGTCGCGATCGCGCTCCGTCGCGACGCGATCCAGGCCGAGGCGGTCGAGACGGCGGCGCTGCGGCGCTCCGACGACATCAAGACAGCGCTGCTTCGCGCGGTCTCGCACGACCTGCGGACCCCGCTGACCGCGATCGTCGCTGCCGGCCATGCGCTCGGCTCGCCGACGCTGAGCGACGAGGACCGCGCCGAGCTGTCGGGCGGTGTCGTCACCGAGGGCGAGCGCCTCGCGGGCCTCGTCGACAAGCTGCTCGACCTCTCCCGTCTGCAGGGCGGCGGCGCCGCGCCCAAGCGCGAATGGGTGGCGATCGAGGACATCGTGCTCGCTGCGCGCGAGGGACTCGGGTCCCGCGCCGGCGAGGTGCGGCTGAACCTCCCCGGCGATCTCCCCGAGGTGCGAGCCGACGCCGCGCAGCTCGAACGCGCGCTCGCCAACCTGCTCGAGAACGCGAGCCGCTACTCGGGCGGCGCGCCCGTCCACGTCGGCGCCGTCCAGTCCGGCGGGCGGCTCATCGTGAGCGTCGTCGACCAGGGTCCTGGCATCCCGCCGGCCGAGCGCGAGCGGATCTTCGAGCCGTTCTACCGGGGCCGGCACGCGGGTGAGGGCCGCTGGACTGGATCCGGGCTGGGGCTTGCGATCGCGCGCGGCTTCATCGAGGCCGGTGGGGGCTCGATCACGGTCGAGTCGCTGCCCGGGCAGGGAACCAGCTTCCTGATCTCGCTGCCGGCCAACGGCAAGGCGGCGACTGAGGCCCGATCGAACGGTCGGGCGAGTTGAGCGACGCGCCCCGTCCGCGCGTGCTCGTCTGCGACGACGAGCAGCAGATCCTGCGGGCGCTCCGGGTGATCCTGCGCGACGCCGGCTACGAGGCCCTGCCGGCGGCGAGCGTCGAGGAGGCGCTCGATGCGGCCGCCGTGGGGCGGCCCGACGCCGCGATCGTCGACCTCGTGCTGCCCGACGGGGACGGCGTCGAGCTCTGCCGGCGCCTGCGCGAGTGGAGCGAGATTCCGGTGATCGTACTGTCGGCCGTCGGCGACGAGGACGCGAAGGTGAGGGCGCTGGCAGCCGGCGCGGACGACTACGTGACCAAGCCGTTCGGGCCGCGCGAGCTGATCGCGCGGCTACAGGCGAACCTGCGCCGGGTCGCGACCGAGGGCGAGGAGGCGACGATCCAGGCGGGCGCGCTCGAGATCGATCTATCGCGCCGGATCGTGACCGTCGCCGGTGAAGAGGTCCATCTGACGCCGACCGAGTTCGAGCTGCTGCGCCAGCTCTCCCGCAACCGGGGCCGCCTGCTCACGCATCGCGAGCTGCTCGTGTCGGTCTGGGGCGCCGGCTACGGCGAAGACACGCAGGTGCTGCGCGCGCACATGGCCAACCTGCGCCGCAAGATCGAGCCGGGTGACGAGCCGCGGATCATTCGCACCGAGTCTGGTGTTGGATACCGCTTCGTAGCCTGACCAGCTCCCAGCCAGCCACGAACCCGTACGACAGGAGAGGCCCCGGATGAGCCGACACACGCTGACCGTGACCGACAACCGCACAGGCCGTAGCTTCGAGGTTCCGATCGAGCGGGGCTCGATCCGCGCCGCCGACCTGACCGACCCGTTCGACACGCAGCGCGGCCCCGGCGTGGTGATCTATGACCCGGGCTTCACGCACACCGCCTCCTGCGTCTCGTCGATCACCAACATCGACCTCGAGGCGGGCACGCTCGAGCACCGTGGCTACCTGATCGAGGACCTCGTCCGGGACTCGACCTACGTCGAGGTCGCCTACCTCCTGATCTACGGCGAACTGCCGACCGCGGCGCAGCTGGAGCACTGGCTCGCAGAGCTGGCCACCCGCAAGTTCGTGCACGAGAACGTCAAGCGCTTCATCCAGGGCTTCCGCTACGACGCCCATCCGATGGCGATGGTCGGGGCTGCCGTCGGTGCGCTCGGCAGCTTCTACCCCGACGGCGACGACGTGCGCGACGAGGCGGCGCGCGACCTCCAGATCCTGCGGCTGGTCGCGAAGATGCCGACGCTCGTCGCCTATGCGTACCGGCACGGCAGCGGGCGCCCGTTCGTGTACCCCTCGGACGAGCTCAGCTACACGGGCAATCTGCTGTCGATGCTGTTCCGGATGAGCGAGCTGGAGTACGTCCCGAGCCCCCGGACCGAGCGCGCGCTCGACGTGCTGCTGATGGTCCACGCCGACCACGAGCAGAACGCCTCCACGACCGCGGTCCGCGCGGTCGGATCGACCCACGTCAACCCCTACGCGGCGATCGCCGCGGGCGTCGCCGCGCTGTCCGGTCCGGGCCGCGGCTCGGCCGACCTGGCGGTGCTAAGGATGCTCCGGCAGATCGGATCGGTCGAGAACGTGCCCGCCTACCTCGAGCAGGTGAAGGCCGGCAACCACGTGCTGATGGGCTTCGGCCACTGGGTCTACAAGTCGCTCGATCCGCGCGCCCGGATCCTGCGGGAGCAGCTCGATCAGCTCTACGCGGATCGCCCACCGAACCCGTTGCTCGCGGTCGCCGACGCGCTGCACGCCCGCTCGCGCGAGGACGAGTACTTCGTCTCCCGCCGGATCTTCCCGAACGTCGACCTGTACTCGGGCATGCTGTACGAGGCGATCGGGATCCCGCCGGCGATGTTCGGCGTGATGTTCGCGCTGGCACGCAGCGCCGGCTGGATCGCGCAGTGGCGCGAGATGGTCGAGGATCCGGAGCAGGGCTCGGTCCGTCCGCGGCAGGTGTGGGGCGGGTGGGCGGGACCGGGTTCACGCGAGTTCGTGCCACTCGCCCAGCGGGACTGACGCGTCTTCACAGCATCTTTATAAGCGCGCCGCGCTTCTGCATACCGTCTTGACGGGCGGCGGGGCACCATCCCCGGCATGGACATCCTCGCGGTGGTTCTGGGGGTCGCGATGTTCGCGGTCCTGATCGCCCTGATCTACGGGATCGATCGGATATGAGTGCGAGTGACGTCTTTGGGCTCGTCGTGTCGGTGCTGGTCTGCGCCTACCTGCTGTACGCGCTGCTGCGCGGCGAAAAGTTCTAACCCGGCTACACGACACGGTCATGACACTCAGCGGCTGGCTCACGATCTTCCTGTTCGTCACGCTTCTGACGGTGATCGCCATCCCTCTCGGGAACTACATGGCGGCGTTCTACACCGGCGAGCGCACGTTCATGGACCCGCTGATGCGGCGGCCGGAGCAGTTCCTGTACCGGATCATGCGCGTCGACGCGACCAAGGGACAGGACTGGAAGGCGTACGCCAAGAGCCTGATCATCTTCTCGCTCGCCGGCTGGCTGATGCTGTACTTCATCCTGCGCAGCCAGAACCTCTGGAGCTTCACCGGCCTGAACCCGATGGGGTTCCACTCGGCGCCGTGGAACGTCACCTTCAACACCACCTCGTCGTTCATGACGAACACGAACTGGCAGTACTACGGCGGCGAGACGACGATGAGCTACTTCAGCCAGATGGCGGGGCTGACAGTGCAGAACTACTGCTCGGCCGCGGTCGGGATCGTCGTCGCGGTCGCGCTGATCCGCGGGATCGTGTCGCGCAGCGGCAACGCGATCGGCAACTTCTGGCAGGACCTGGTGCGCACGATCCTGTGGCTGCTGATGCCGGCGTCGATCGTGATCTCGGTCGTGCTCGTCTTCCAGGGCTCGATCCAGAACCTCTCGCACTATCTCAGCTTCACCGGCATCACCGGGCTCGGCAATCAGATCGCGATGGGTCCGGTCGCCTCGCAGGAGGCGATCAAGTTGCTCGGGACCAACGGCGGCGGGTTCTTCAACACCAACTCGGCGCACCCGTTCGAGAACCCGACTGCGTTCACCAACTTCTTCGAGCTGCTCGCCGTCCTGAGCATCCCGGCGGCACTCGTCTTCCAGTACGGCAAGATGGCCGGCAACCGCCGGCAGGGTCACTCGATCTACGCGACCATGATGATCATGTTCCTCGGCGCGGTGATCGTCGCCTATGTCGCCGAGGCACACGGCAGCCCGGCGCAGCACGCCGCCGGCCTGCACACGATGGTCCGCGCCGGGTCGACGGGCGGCAACATGGAGGGCAAGGAGCAGCGCTTCGGGATCGCGGGGTCGGCGCTGTTCGACGTCGTCACCACGGTCACCTCGTGCGGCGCGGTGAACAGTTCGATCGAGTCGTTCACCGGCATCGGCGGCGCCGTCCCGTTCGCCAACCTGTCGGCCTCGGAGGTGATCTTCGGCGGCGTCGGCACCGGGCTGTACTCGATCCTCCTGTACGTCCTGCTCGCGGTGTTCCTCGGTGGCCTGATGGTCGGCCGCACGCCTGAGTACCTGGGCAAGAAGGTAGAGGCGCGCGAGATCAAGCTGGTCAGCCTCGGGATCCTGATCACGCCGCTGACTGCGCTGTTCTGCACTGCGCTCGCGACCGCCAGCCGCGCCGGCCGCGCGTCGATCGACACCGCCGTCACCGGCAGCGGTCCACAGGGCTTCTCCGAGACCTTCTACGCGTACCTGAGCCAGGCGAACAACAACGGCTCCGCGTTCGCCGGCTACACGGGCTACGACGGCACGTTCGGCAACGGAGCCGGTTCGCACGGGATCACGTTCGCCGACCTGCTCGGCGGGTTCGACATGACCTTCGCTCGCTATGCGCCGATCCTGTTCGCGCTCGCGGTCGCCGGCGCCATGGCGGGCAAGCGCATCAGTCCACCCGGACTCGGGACGATGCGGACCGACAACGGGACGTTCGTGGTGCTGCTGATCGGCGTGATCATCCTCGTCGGCGCGCTCACCTTCTTCCCGGCCCTCCTGCTCGGCCCGATCGTCCAGGGTCTGACGACGCACCTGTACTCATGAAGAAAGACATCGTCACCAGCGCCATCGGGATTGTCGTGATCACGCTGCTGTGCGGGATCATCTACCCGCTGTTGATCACCGGCGTCAGCCAGGTCGCGTTCCCGGGCAACGCCAACGGCCAGCAACTGTTCGTAGACGGCAAGCTCGTCGGGTCGAAGATCATCGGCCAGAACTTCGCAGACGTCGTCAAGAACCCCAAGACGGGCAAGGTCGAGATGTCCGACGGCAACCCCGTGACAACGCCCGATCCCCGCTACTTCCAGACACGCCCGTCGGGCACCACGCCTGCCGACAACGACGCCGCGACGTCGTTTGCCAACTACGGTCCCAACAGCACGATCACGCTCGCGGCGCTGCAGTCGAACATCTCCACATACCTGCAGCTCAACTGCCCCACCACGCTGACGAAATCGGGAGGCTGCTCGAGCTGGTATGACCCGGCGGTGACGAGCGCCGCGCAGGTTCCCGTCGACGCCGCCGATACGTCCGCATCTGGCGTCGACCCCGAGATCTCGGTCCTGAACGCCCACATCCAGGCGTACAGGATCGCCGCCGTGCGCCACCTGTCACTGGCGACCGTCGACAAGCTGATCAACCAGTACACGTTCGGACGCGGGCTCGGGTTCTCGGGCGAGCCTGGTGTCGACGTGCTCGAGCTCAACCTCGCGCTCAACCGAATCTGAGACTTCGCACCTGACACAGGCACACAGCATGAGCACAACCACACCCACCATCCCGACGCCCGCGGCCCAGCCGCATGAGCGTCGCGCGATCTCGCTGTTCCGCCGCGACATCGTCGTCCGAGCGCTGATCGACAGCCTCAAGAAGCTCGATCCGCGGGTGCAGATCCGCAACCCGGTGATGTTCGTCGTCGAGATCGGCGCCGTGATCACGACGTTCACGTGGCTCAAGCAGGTGTTCGGGGGACAGGCGCTCGGCGGCTACGACCCCGCTTGGTACACGTTCACGATCAGTATCTGGTTGTGGCTCACCGTCGTGTTCGCGAACATGGCCGAGGCGTTCGCCGAGGGCCGTGGCCGGGCGCAGGCGGCGACGCTGCGCTCGATGCGACAGGAGACGATGGCGACCCTGCGCGACGGCACCACCAAGCAGGCCAACGAGCTGACCCGGGGCGACGTGGTCGTCGTCGACGCCGGCGAGCTGATCCCCGGCGACGGGACCGTGATCGAGGGGATCGCGTCGGTCGACGAGTCGGCGATCACCGGCGAGTCGGCGCCCGTGATCCGCGAATCCGGCGGCGACCGCAGCGCCGTCACCGGCGGCACGCGCGTCACCTCCGACCAGTTGATCATCGAGATCACACAGGAGCCCGGGCACTCGTTCCTCGACCGCATGATCGCGCTCGTCGAGGGCGCCGCGCGGCGCAAGACGCCGAACGAGATCGCGCTCAACATCCTGCTCGCCGGGCTGACGCTGATCTTCATGATCGTGGTCGCGACGCTGCGCCCGTTCGGGCTGTTCGCCCACACGACGATCTCCGAGACGACGCTGATCAGCCTGCTGGTCGCGCTGATCCCGACGACGATCGGCGCGCTCCTGTCGGCGATCGGGATCGCCGGCATGGACCGGCTCGTCCGTCGCAACGTGCTGGCGCTGTCCGGTCGTGCGGTCGAGGCGTCGGGCGACGTCGACGTGCTGCTGCTCGACAAGACGGGCACGATCACGATCGGCAACCGGCTCGCCTCGGAGTTCATCCCGATGCCCGGCGTGTCGGAGGCCGAACTGGCCGAGGTGGCGCAGCTGTCCTCGCTCGCCGACGAGACCCCCGAGGGCCGCTCGATCGTGGTGCTCGCCAAGCAGTACGGAATCCGCGAGCACGACATGCACGACCTGCAGGCCGAGTTCGTCCCGTTCACCGCGCAGACGCGGATGAGCGGCGTCGACCTCGACGGCCGCCGCCTGCGCAAGGGCGCCGGCGACGCTGTGATCAAGTTCGCGACCGAGGCCGGTGGGCGCCCGCCCGCCGAGCTGCGGCCCGTGCTCGACCGGATCGGGCGCGAGGGCGGCACCCCGCTGGCGGTCGCGCGCGACGCGCAGGTGATGGGCGTCATCTACCTCAAGGACACGATCAAGGAGGGGATGCGCCAACGCTTCGACCAGCTCCGCGCGATGGGGATCCGGACGATCATGATCACCGGCGACAACCGCCTGACGGCGGCCAAGATCGCCGAGGAGTCCGGGGTCGACGACTTCCTTGCCGAGGCCACGCCCGAGGCCAAGCTCGCGCTGATCAAGGAGCAGCAGGCGTCCGGCCGGATGGTCGCGATGACCGGCGACGGCACCAACGACGCGCCCGCGCTCGCCCAGGCGGACGTCGGCGTGGCGATGAACACGGGCACCCAGGCGGCGCGCGAGGCGGGCAACATGGTCGACCTCGACTCCAATCCGACGAAGCTGATCGAGATCGTGGAGGTGGGCAAGCAGCTGCTGATCACCCGCGGCGCGCTGACGACCTTCTCGATCGCCAACGACGTCGCCAAGTACTTCGCGATCCTGCCCGCGATCTTCATCACCACCTACGCCTGGACCAAGCATGGCAAGGGCGGTGGGGGCGGGGGGGTGGGACCACTTCACGTGCTCAACATCATGGACCTGGGGACGCCACGCTCCGCCGTGATCAGCGCGATCGTGTTCAACGCGATCGTGATTCCCGCCCTGATCCCGATCTCGTTGAAGGGCGTCCGGTACAGGGCGATCGGCGCCAGCGCGCTGCTGCGCCGCAACCTCTGGATCTACGGGCTCGGAGGTATCATCGCGCCGTTCGTCGGCATCAAGCTCATCGACCTCGTGGTGCACAACGTCCTCGGGGCCTAGTGTCCTAGGTGAGTTATGGAGCTGCAGGCCCAGCCCGCTCCGGAGCAGGCCAGCAAGCAGAGCCGGCGGGGTCGCTACAAGATCTTCCTCGGGATGGCGGCCGGCGTCGGCAAGACGTACCGGATGCTCCAGGAGGGCCAGGCCGAGGCCGAGGCCGGGCGTGACGTCGTGGTCGGCTACATGGAGTCACACGAACGTGCGGAGACGATCGCCCAGTCGGCGGGGCTCGAGTTCGTGCCGCGGCGCGGGATCACCTACCGCGGAAACCGGATCGAGGAGATGGACCTGCCCGCGATCCTCGAGCGCGCGCCGGAGCTGTGCCTGATCGACGAGCTCGCGCACACGAACGCGCCCGGGGTCGAGCACGAGAAGCGCTATGAGGACATCGAGGACGTGCTCGCGGCCGGGATCGACGTGTTCTCGACCGTCAACGTCCAGCACCTCGAGAGCCTCAACGACACCGTCTGCGAGCTGACCGGAATCCGCGTGCGCGAGACGGTGCCGGACGCCGTCATCGGCTATGCCGACGAGGTCGTGCTGATCGACATCACGCCGCAGTCGCTGCTCGAGCGCCTCCGCGCCGGCAAGGTCTACCCGAGTGGCCGCGTGCAGGCGGCGCTTGACAACTTCTTCAAGATCGAGAACCTGAGCGCGCTGCGCGAGGTCGCGCTGCGGCAGGTCGCTGAGGACGTCGAAGCCAAGCGGATCTCGGTCGACGCGACCTCGGCCGGCTCGCGCTCGCGCGACGAGCGGCTGATCGACAACCAGGCGCCGCAGGCGATCAGCGAGCGCCTGCTCGCGCTCGTCCGGCCCTCGCCGGCGAGTCAGCGGATCGTCCGGCGCGCGTGGCGCTCGGCCCAGCGCCTCGGTGCCGAGCTCGACGTCCTGTGGGTCACCGACCGCGAGCCGTCGCCCGCCGAGCAGGAGCAGCTCGACGCTCTGAGGCGCCTCACCTCAGTGCTCGGCGCTCACCTGATCATCGAGCACGGAGACGACGTGGCCCTCGCCGCCAAGCGCGTGGCGACCGAGCGCGGGACCACATACATGCTGATGGGTCCGCCGTCGGATCGCGGCACGCTCGCGCGGTTACGGCAGCCGGCGCTGCCGTTGAGGCTGCTGCGGATGCTGCCGGGAGTCGACCTGCGGATCGTCGCCGACCGCACCCAGCGAACGGGAGGCGATGCATGAACGTCGTGCTCGTGATCGTGATCGTCGTGCTGGCGATCTTCGTCGTGATCCTCGCGGTCGCGGCCCGGCGTGGCCGCGACCGGTCCGCGCCGCCCCCGCAGCCGACTTCGGAGGCGCGGATCCTGTTCCCGTTCGTCGCCCATGGGCTGGCGCCGCGGGCACTCGACGCGGCGCTGCGCCTGGCGCGCGCCGACCAGGGGACGCTCGTCCCGGTGTTCCTGGCACGCGTCGGCCTGCATCTGCCGCTCGACGCGCCGCTGCCACGCCAATCGCAGATCGCGCTCCCGATGCAGGAGGCGATCGAGCAGCGGGCTAGCGCGTACGGCGTGCCCGTGCAGTCACGGATCGAGCGCGGCCGCTCTTACCGGCACGCACTGCGCCAGACGCTCGAGCACGAGCAGTTCGAACGGATCGTGATCGCCGCCGCCGACGGCCGCGGCCCCGGGTTCGACGCCGACGACGTCGCCTGGCTCCTGACGCACGCCCCCGGCGAGATCGTCGTCCTGCGCCCGGACCCGACTCGCGAGCTGGGTATTCCAGTCGGTCCGGTCCGGGCGATCCGGCGGCGGCGCGCGATGGTGCCCCCACGTCGCTCGCAGGCGCAAGGCCACTGACTGGACCGCCGGGCGCCCGTAAGGGCCCGCCGCGCGGGCCCTTGAGTAGCCTTCGGGCGGTGAGCGCTTGGCAGATCGTCGCGATCTTCGGGGCGGGGATCGCGGCCGGCGCCATCAACACGCTCGTCGGCAGCGGGACGCTGATCACGTTCCCGGCGCTGCTCGCGTTCGGCTACGCGCCGGTCGTCGCGAACGTGTCGAACACGATCGGGCTGGTGCCCGGATCGGTTGCGGGTGCGTTCGGCTACCGCCGGGAGCTCGCTGGGCAGCGACGCCGCGCGATTCCACTGGCAATCGCCTCGGCGCTCGGCGGAACGATCGGGGCAGTGCTGCTGCTGAGCCTGCCCGCCTCGGCGTTCAAGTCGATCGTGCCCGTGTTCATCGCGGTCGCGCTCGTGCTGATCCTGCTGCAGCCGCGGCTCGCGGCCGTGCTCGGGCATCGCCGGCGGCGCCACGGCGAGCGCGTGGGGCCGGCCGCAACCGGCGGCGTCCTGCTGAGCGGCGTCTACGGCGGCTACTTCGGCGCCGCCCAGGGGATCATGCTGCTGTCGATCCTCGGCCTCGCCGTCGACGACTCGTTGCAGCGGATCAACTCACTGAAGGTGGTCCTCGCCGGCCTCGTCAACCTGATCGCCGGGCTGATCTTCATCGTCGTGGCCCACGTCGCCTGGGGAGCCGCCGGGCTGATCGCGGCCGGCTCGATCCTCGGCGGACTCGTCGCCGGGCGCTACGGCCGCCAGCTTTCGCCGGTGGTTCTGCGCTGTCTGATCGTGATTGTCGGGGTGCTGGCGATCGTTCGGCTCTTGTGACGGAACGTGCGGGTCGAATTGTTGCGGACCGTTGTGAAGAATTCGACCCGCCGGGCTCTCAGCCGCCTAGGAGGTAGGTCTCGATGTCGCCGTCGAGCGAGCCCTGAGAGTCGTACTCGCCGGTCTGGACGTGGACGACGCGCCCGCGGCGGTCGATCAGGAGGGTCGTCGGCAGACCGATGATGCCCGGGGGCCAGATCGAATCGAGCGCGCCGTAGCTCGGCACCTGATAGCTCGGGTAGCTGACGAAGTGGCTGCGCAGGAACGCGATCGCATCCTGTGTCGACGTGTCCTGCGTGTCGGCGCCGAGGAACGCCACCCGCTTTCCGTATTCGGCCGCGGCGTTCGCCAGGAGCCCGAACTCGGCCTGGCAGGCGGTGCACCACGACGCCCACGCGTTCAGCACGATCGGGTAGCCGCGCAGGCTCTTGATTCGCGCCTCGAGCGATCCATCTCCGCCGAGCAGCCGGGCGGCCTGCTGATGCAGCGCGGCCAACGGGGCCGGCGAACCCTCCAGCGCGCCCAGCTCGGCCCGCGTGCCGGCCGGGGCGGTGGGAACCTTGGCGAGCGCGGCTCGGACCTCCGCCTCGAGCGCGGTGAGCGTGGGCCAGCCTGAGGAGTACACCTCCTGCCACCAGGCGATGTGGCCGCTTCCAGACACCAGCACGAACCACGGCTGGCCCTGAACCTCGTAGCCGTCGGCGACCCGTCCGGTGGTGTCGATCGCCACCGGATAGTCGAGCCGGCGCCCCAGCGAGCGCAGGAATGCGGGCAGCGCCGCCCGCGACGGCTCGACGCTTCCCTCGTCGACCGCGCTCAGCGGCGGCAGCCGCTGGCGCGCGGCGTCGCGAGCGTAGGAGTTGAGCAGCTTCAGCGCGCCGGCGATCGGGGTCGATTGCTCGTCCCAGGTGGCGAAGAACACGTACAGATGAGCGCGTCCCGGGCCGAGCACGACGCTTCCCCCGCCCGAGCGGGGCAGCCTCACCGAGCGCGCCGGCGAGATGCCGGCAACGGTCGCGTATGACAGATGCGAGTGGACCACCGGGTGATCGGGCAGCAGCGCCGATGCTTGGCTTGCGAGCACCTGGCCGAGCTGGGGGACCGCCGCGTACGAGGCCTGGGTGAGGAACAGCCGCCGCAGCCGGCCCTGCGGGTCGATCAGAAACAGCGCCGGAGTGTGCGAGATCAGGCCTCGCTCGATTTCGACGGCGATGCGGTACGAGTGCCAGACTGCCTCGAGCTGCGTCAGCGTTCCGGTCAGGAAGTGCCACGCGGTCGTCATCCCATGCAGCTCGGAGTAGCTGAGGACGTCCGCGATCGAGATCGACCTGCTGTTGGCGTCGACCCCGAGCAGCTGCAGCTGGTCGCCGGCCGCCCCGAGCGCGCGCTTGGCGTCGAGCATCGCGACCGTCGTCAGCGGGCAGATCGTCTGGCACTCGGCGTCGTTGAACGCCAGCAGGACGACCTTTCCCCGGAACTGGGACAGCCTCACCGACCGCCCGAACTGGTCAGTCAGAGTGAAATCGGGCGCGGCGACCGGCCGTAGCGCCTCGCCGGGATCGAGGTTGGGGTTCCTGGCGAGATCCGCCGCCTGCGTCGCACCGGCCGCCTGCGTGGCGCTTGTGTCGTGGAGCACGACGACGACCGCGGCGAAGGCGACCGCGAGACTCACCCCGGCGGCGCCCGGGAGCACCCATTGCCCTCCGAGTGCCGACCCACGCGCCCGGCGGACCACGGCCCGCAGCCACAGCGGCGCACTCAGCGCGAGTACGAGCACGAGGCCGACGAGCACAGCACTCGGGTGACCGCCGCGCGAGGCCGACACGCCGCGCGAGGCCGGGCCGGAGCCGGTCGCGGCTGGAACCGGCGCCACTTCGCCGTTCGGGGTCGTCGCCGAGCGCGCCGCCTGAACAGCTCGCTGCGGAGCGCCCCGGAGTGGCCCGAGCGTGACTCCGGCCGCCGCCTCCAGCCGCCGCACGCCCGACTGCGCCGCGGCGACCAGCGACGAGGCGCCCGCGCCGGGGTGGATCCCAGCCAGCAGGGTGTCGTCAGCGAGGTCCGGCGCGCCTTTGTAGTCGACCCCGAGGCCGCCGGGCATCACGATCAGCAGGCGTCCGTCATAGGCGCCCGACACCTCGATCCCCAGGTACTTCGCGTACTCGGCG